>ERZ1740072.896-NODE-896-length-11750-cov-5.321419_pt1 | contig 11750 bp, 17 predicted proteins | sample MGYA00581733_ERZ1740072 | MGnify/ENA primary metagenome ERZ1740072 (study PRJEB43018, sample SAMN04849741) | marine metagenome | isolation source: floating plastic debris | place: Pacific Ocean | collected 2008-08-30 | study: EMG produced TPA metagenomics assembly...
GCGTTGGAGGTGGTCAAGGCGGCCTGATCAGCGGTTTTACTCACCCACTCTTTGTATGGGACCACGTGGTGGCTATGATCGCTGTCGGGCTTTGGGGTGTTTTCCTAGGGCGGCCAGCTATCTGGATTCTGCCGGTCGCGTTTCCGGTTGTGATGGCATTTGGGGGTGCCATGGGTGTGGTAGGGATGCCGCTTCCAGCGGTCGAGGTTGGGATCGCTTTATCGGGGGTGATCCTTGGACTGCTTGTGGCATTCGGCACCCGCGCGCCGCTATGGGCTGCGCTTGCGATTGTGAGCGGTTTTGCGATCTTTCACGGCCATGCCCACGGAACGGAACTTCCGGTGGCGGCAAATCCATATGCCTATGCGGTCGGTTTTGTTACGGCCACCGGGCTCTTGCATCTGGTTGGCATCGCGTTCGGGTCACTCGCGCATCGCCCATGGGGAACCTATGCGGTACGCGCCGCTGGTTTGGTCATCGCTGCGGTCGGTGCGGCATTTCTGGTGGGGGTGGCATGATGCGCCTGTTGCGTGAGCCCCTACTCCACTTCTTTGTTCTCGGCGCTGCGGTCTTTTTCCTTTTTGCGCTGGTCGATGACAGCCCCGAACCGATGGCAGCGAATGTGCTTGAGGTAAGCGAGGACGACGCCAGACGGTTGGCCGCAGAGTTCACCGCGACATGGCAGCGCGCGCCAAGCCCAGTGGAACTTGACGCCATGATCACGCACTTCTTGCGCGAAGAGGTGTATGTGCGCGAGGCGCTGGCGCTTGGCCTTGACCGCGACGACGCGATAATCCGGCGGCGACTTCAGACTAAAATGGAGTTCCTCACCGAAAGTGGTGCCGAAGCGGTGGCCCCCGATGAAGCAACGCTTGAGGCCCACCTCGACGCCAAGGCTGACCGTTTTACCAAACCACCCCGTATGGCCTTTGAGCAGATTTTGCTGGATGAGCGTGTTGAGGATGCGGACCTCGACGTTCTGCTGGCGCGTCTCAACCGCGGTGTTGACCCAGGCACAGCAGCGCGCCCAACGCTCCTTCCTGCGGTCTTGCGGTTGAGCCCCAAGCAGGTTGTCGACGGTACTTTCGGGATTGGGTTCTTTGACGCGCTTGACGCGCTCCCCATGGATGTCTGGGCGGGACCGGTAAAGACCTCGCTTGGCCGCCATGTCGTCCGGGTGACAGAGCGCCCTACTCCGCAACGCCCGTCACTCAACGATATCCGTGCGCAGGTCGAACAGGACTGGCGGGCCGAACTGACCGCAACCCTGCGCGAGGCACGTTTCAACGCACTTCTAAGTCGATATGAGGTGAGCTTGCCGGACCCGGAAAAAGTGTTGGGTCAATGATTGCACGGGTTGCACTCTTTCTCGCCATGACGCTCGCGGTTCTGGCGCCTTCCAATGCCACGGCCCATGCACTCGAACCGGGCTTTCTTGAATTGCAGCCTATCGGTGGCGATGATTGGCGTGTCACTTGGCGCAAACCCGTCGTCGGCGGCGCGCCAATGGCTATCGACGCGGTCTTGCCCGAGGCCTGTAGCCCGCGCCAAGGGCCTTCACCAACCTTCGATGGCCGCGCGTTCCTGACAGGATGGATTGCCACTTGCCCGTCAGGGCTGGCCGGTGGCGAGATCCGGATCGAAGACCTCGAACAGACCCGGACGGACGTGCTTGTGCGCTACACGCTCGACACCACCAGCCCGCCCGAAGCGCACAGCCTCACCGCCGCATCCCAGCGTTTGTCGTTCCACAGGATCCAGGCACTCTTGGCGTTTTCACCAGCTACTTCTCGCTCGGAGTTGATCACATCCTCAAGGGCATTGATCACCTGCTCTTCGTGCTGATGCTCCTGCTTTTGATCCGGAATTGGCGTATTCTGCTGGGCGCGGTAACGGCCTTTACGGTGGCCCACAGCCTGTCGCTTGGCGCGGCGAGCCTCGGCTGGATTGTCGTGCCCGCACCGCCCGTTGAGGCAATCGTCGCTCTGTCCATCGCCTTTCTGGCCGCAGAACTCGTCCAACCGGCTGGTGAAGAGAAACGACTGACCGAGCGCTACCCCTGGGCTGTGGCTTTCGCCTCCGGATTGCTGCACGGTCTCGGCTTTGCGCGTGCACTTCTCGAGGTCGGCCTGCCTCAGGGTGATGTGCCGCTTGCACTTCTCGCCTTCAACCTAGGCGTTGAAGCAGGGCAAATCCTCTTCATCGCTGTCGCGCTTATCGCTGGCCTAGCACTTGCGCGGCTCTATCCCAGCGTTCAGGCACAGCTTGCTCCCGGAGCGGCTGGTCTGAGGTGGGTCGCATACGGGGTTGGCGCTCTCGCAGCCTTTTGGGTGGTCGAACGCGTGTCGGGGTTCGTCGCATGAGGTGGTCATACCTTGTTGCTGCACTGGCCGCCCTTCCAACGCCCGCGGTTGCCCATGACGCCTTCGGCGATCTCGGGCCATTTTACGCCAACCTGCTCCATCCTATGGCAGACCCAATGCAGGCAGCACTTGCCCTTGGAACCGCGGCGTTTCTCGCAGGGCGTTCGCTAAACACGGTACGCATTGCACTTCCCGTCTTCGTTGCGTCGGCCGCGCTGTCGTATCTTGTCTTGGGCTGGCGCTTTGGCGTCACCGCAGCGCCGATCATGGCCTCTGCAGCTGCCATCGCTGTCGGCGCCGCCGCGATGTTGCCAGAGCGCTGGACCCCAGTGGCAGCTGCGCTTGTGCTGGTTACAGGCACTGGCGCGTTCGTCGGGCTTTCACCGGACCAACCCGTGCCCTCAGATTTGGCACAAGCGATCATTGGCACGCTGCTGGGCATAGCCGCGTTCATACTGATTGCATGGGCCATGCTTGACGCAACAGCCCGCCACGTTTCACAGCTTGCACCCCCGATTATCGGATCATGGGTCGCCGCTGTGGGCTTGCTTGCTGGCGCATTTTCCTTTCAGATTGAAACAACCGACGCCATGGGCGTCTCCACGTCCCGTGACGGATTGAGCGTCCAAGGAGCCGATCAATGACTGCACGCAGCGCCCTTCGCGCGGCTGTATTCGCCGCTCTGGTGTCGCCACTTGCTGCGCAGAGCACATTGGCGTGCGCATTTCACACCGTGCTTCCCGAAAAGAGTTTGACCGGACAGATCATTGAAGCGACCGATATGATCGCGGCGCGGCCCGCACCCCATGACCCCTTCCGCTACCAGACCGTGGCTGTTCTGAAAGGGTCAGGGGCTGGAGGCGACCCACCCTACATCGTGGACAGCCTTACGCGGACAAGGCTCGCCCGGAACCCGGACGAGGCCGTCCTTTTTGTCAAAAACGCTGACGGCATTTGGGCACGGCTTCTTGTGCTGGACGCCGCGACACGCCCGGTCCTGCGCGACATTCAGAGGCACGCCACAGCATGGAATGCTGATGGCGATGACCTTTCACTGCGCGCTTATTTTGCACCGCTTCTCGCCGCGTCTGACCCGCGTATTCGCAAGATCGCTCTGCGGGAACTTGATACCCTCCCCTACACTGTCCTGCGCGGCGGACAGTACCCGGTTGAAAGTACGAGACTGTTACAAGACATCGCGAAAATAGATGAAGCGCCGTTCGCGCCGATCCGTATCTTGTTGCTGGGTTTGGACGGCGGCGCGCGTGCACGGGCCGCGATCGTTGACCGACTGGAATTGATGGCGCGGCTCGGAATTCACACAAATCTTGGCGCTTGGCTGACCGCTGACATCGAGAGCCGGGGAACGGTTGCCCTGTCGGATTTCGAAAGGGCTTTCCTTCACGGCGCGGGTCAGCTGAGGGAAAGACAGCGCAACGAGATCGCAAACTTCCTGTCGCTCGTGCGTGCCGAGGCAGACCCCAGTTTGCGCCCAGCGGTGGATGCAACAATCAGGCGCTTCGTCGCAGTTGAACCAAGCACGGCACCCCTTGTGGTAAAGGCCTTTGGCGCATCCGGGGATTACTCACAGGCTGACCTGGTTGGTGAACTGGTCGCCGCACGCGCGTTCGCAGATATCCCGGAATTGATGTCAGCCGTCGCCTACATCCAAGGGGCGCAGGGCCAGAACAGCCAATTCCAGAGCGCCGCAGCCCGTACGGGATTGAGGCGTGGCGGAATGTTGTCTCGCACCACGACGTCACCCGCGGCTACAACGCAAGAGACGACGAACGATTAATCGTATTGCAGTTGCCGTTGCGTACAGCAGCGATTGAATGTTGATAAATGCGCGGCTGGTGACGTCGCCTGGACGACGATGCGCATCGAACCAGGGCGGGCATTTCCAGAGATGGAAAATTCAAGTTGTGCAGGCCTTTGCAGTGCCTTCATGGCGCAACACGACCCGTTGGGCGTCAGGCGCGTGGCTTGGATTGACGCAACGCCATGAATCTAGGTCGTTTGCGGGTGAGCCCCCTTACAGGCGCGACACGCGGACATGGCGAAATAGAAACGCCCATGATTACAGCCGCGTAGGTCAAAAGATGAATACAATGCTAACTGTAGCACGGAGGGTTTTATCAAAATACGTAACCTTCGAAGGCGGCGCCTCGCGGTCGGAACTTTGGTGGTGGGTACTGTGCGTCTTCATTATTTTTGCGGTGACACAAATAATCGATGGGGCGGTTATTCTGCCGATGCTCGGGTTTGAAGCCTTTCAGGAAGGTGGTGGTCAGCCGCTGTCGTCCATAATCGCCTTGCTCATAATCCTACCCAACATCGCCGTCGGAGTGCGTCGCATGCACGATATCGGGCGCTCGGGCTGGTGGCTTTTGATTGCCCTCATACCGATTATTGGCTCGCTGATCCTCCTCTATTTCTACATCCAGCCAAGCGAATATGGATCGAACCAGTTTGGCCCTCTGCAGCCACTCAACTGACGTTTGAAGGGCAAGGCTGCGCAGGCCGCTCATGGACTGTTGATGCCGGAGCAGGTGTCCTCGATCTGGCCAAGCCGTGCACTGCGCTTTCCGCCCGTCGCGTGAGAAATGAGGCAAACAGAGTGCGCTGTTACTCGACCCGCGTTACTGTGGTTCCAAACATCAAAATCCACTCGGAGTGTTGTCATGAGATATTTAGCTTCAGCTTTGTTTGTCGTCGCCTGCCTGCCCAGCATCGCGCTGGCCGATCCGGCATCGGAGTGCGGCGGAAGCAGTCAGGTCGAGGTTGGCGATTGCGTCGCCGATACGCTGGAACGGGTCGACGCGACTGTCGACACCTACCTCGGCTTTGCCATGAACTCTGCCGCAGAACTTGATGACGTGACCGGTCGGGAAGTGGCCGTCCCCGCGTTGGAGGCTGCGCAGACTGCTTGGTCGGCTTATCGCGATGCGCATTGTGAATATGTCGGGGCAACGTTCGGCGGTGGCTCGGGCACAGGCATAGGGATCAATGCGTGTCGGATCACGCTTGGTCGCGACCGTGCAGACACGTTGATGCGCTACATTCAGTGAGGTTAGCGGCCCCAGCCGTCAGGCAAACAGATCGTGCGCCAACTCCAGTGCGTCCACCAGCACATCCACCTCCTTGGTGGTGTTGTACATACCAAAGGACGCGCGGCACGTCGCACTTAGCCCCATATGTTCCATCAATGGCCCGACGCAGTGTTGGCCGGCACGCACGGCGACCCCTTTTTTGTCGAGGATGGTCGAGATGTCGTGGGCGTGTGCCGCACCATCCAGCGTAAAGGAAAAGATCGCGCCCTTATCCGGGGTCGTGCCCTGCACCTGAAGCCAGTTGAGGCCTGCCAAACGTTCAACGGTGTAATCCCGCAAGGTGTCTTCGTGGGCTGCAATCGCCTCCATCCCATGGCTCAGCATATAGTCGATGGCGACCCCAAGGCCGATCATCTGCACGATCCCGGGTGTACCGGCCTCGAACTTCATCGGACCGTCATTATAAACGATGCCGTCCTTGGTGACTTCCTTGATCATGTCACCGCCGCCGATAAAGGGGCGCATTTCAGCCATCCGCTCGGACTTGACGTAGATGGCACCGGACCCGGAAGGGCCATAGAGTTTATGGCCCGTGATTGCATAGAAATCCGCGCCGAGATCCTGCACGTCAACAGGCATATGCACGGCGGCTTGTGACCCGTCGACAAGCACCGGCACGCCCTTGGCGTGAGCACCTGCGCAGATCGCTTTGATGTCGACCTTGGTGCCCAATACGTTCGACATGTGGGTAACGGCCACGAGTTTTGTCTTGGGGCCAATCGCGTCAATCACCGCCTCGGGGTCCAGTGCGCCGGTGCTGTCCACATCAACCCACTTCAGCACAACACCCATCCGCTCGCGCAGGAAGTGCCAGGGCACGATATTGGCGTGATGCTCCATGACGCTCAACACGATCTCGTCGCCGGCTTCCATCCGTGGCATCGCCCAGCCATAAGCCACCATGTTGATGCCTTCGGTGGTGCCGGAATTGAAGATGATCTCGTCTTCGCTGCGTGCGTTCAGGAATCCGGCGATCTTGGCGCGCACGGATTCATAGTTGTCCGTGGCAAGATTGGACAGAAAATGCAGACCGCGGTGCACGTTGGCGTATTCCTCGGAATAGGCTTTGGAAATCGCGTCGATCACCACTTGGGGCTTTTGCGCAGATGCCCCATTATCAAGGTAAACCAGCGGCTTGCCGTTCACTTCGCGTGACAGGATCGGAAAGTCGGCGCGCACGGCCTCAACATCATACATTGCCCATTCCTCCTGCGGAAAAACCAGTCAGGGTCAGCAACAGCATCATCCCCAGAAACAGTGCCGTTGCGACCGCCACAAGCAGGCCAAAAGCCCGCATTAGTGAATCAAAGCGCATGGCGGCGCTGATAAAGTGCAAAAACAGCCAAAACGCCACGATTTGCAGAGCAAGGGCCACAAGACTGGCCAAGAGCGGCGCAATTAAGCTGGTCGCCAGAATGCCGACCTGCGCCACAGCACGCAAAGCTTGCAACCAGATGATCAGTGCCATCATCTCGGTCATCTCGCCTGTACCGCCCATGGCTCGGCCGGCCCAGAACAGAGCCTGAATCATGATAACCAGCGTTCCGACCACGATAACAAAGAACATGATTGGCCGTTCCAGCAGCGCAAGGATCGGCAGCGCTGCGCGTGCAGAGGCGTCGATCCCACCGGGGCTCAGCACGACCGGGGTCGAGGCCAAAAGCGCGTTGACCGCCGCGACTGCGAACAGCGCCATGTAGAGTGTGGTCCGGTCAAGGTTCCAGCCCATGATCTGAGCCGCCGTTTCCTTGGGATCACGTAGGGTATCGACTGCCAGTTGAGGCCAGAATGTCATGCGTTGTGCCTTTCGCTGCGCCGCGCGGCGAGTGTGCCTGCGACCCAGAACCACAAAAACACCCCGCACCACAAGAGTGCGACCGCCTGCAAGGCGGGTCCCGGCCCAACCAATCCAGCCGTCAGACCCAAAAGCAGGATGATCGGCGTCGACGCCAACAGCGCCCAGAACAGGGTCACGCGTATCTCATAGCCAGACGGTGCCCGCGGCATCACACGGCTGATCAGCCAGACAAGCCCCGCCAACCCGTACATCAGAAGCGGAAAGATAAAGATCCACAAAAAGGCAGACCAGTAGAGGCGCGCCTGAAACGGGACGGAGTCATCCAGATGCGCTTCGCGCGACTGGTATGGTGCCTGCGCGATAAAGATCACCACGCAGGCCGTGATCAGAAAATAGAGCACGCGATCCTCGCGCACCTGATCGGCGAGGATGCGGGCCACAACCCGTCCCGGACCGCGGTAGGTTGCGGTGATATTACGCGTGATCGCCATAGTGGTTACGATCTATGCCGTTCCAGCCAGCCTTCCAGCCGCTCGACCACAACGTCGCGCAAGGCTTCGTCCTCGATCTCTTCCACCGCTTCGGCCAGAAAGGCCAGCGTCAGCAGATCGGTCGCAATGCCGTGCGGCACACCACGCGAGCGCAGATAGAACAGCGCCTCATCATCAATTGCACCAGACGTCGAACCGTGCGAGCACACAACATCATCGGCATAGATTTCAAGCTCGGGCTTGGCGAGGAATTGCGCGTCTTCATCCAGCAACAGCGATTGGCTGATCTGATAGCCATCCGTTTTCTGCGCGCCTTCCTTGACCAGGATCTTGCCCTGAAACACGCCTACGGCCCCGTTACGCAGCACCTTTTTGAACACCTGACGGCTTTCGCAGCGTTCTGCGTCATGGGTGATAAACACTGTGTCGTCGTGGTGAAAGTCACCATCCCCAACGCAGGCACCGGCCACGTGGGCCACGGCATCGTCCCCTGTCAGTTCAATGATGCAATCATTGCGCGTCATCCGCCCGTTGACCGTGAGCGTAAAGGATTTGAACGTCGACTCCGTGCCAAGGCGTGCAAAGATGTGGGTCGCGGCAAGCCGTTCGTGATCCCGCCCTTGGGCACGCACATGGTGGAAGAACGCACCATCCGCGACGTCCACTTCCATCACCTTGTTGAACCGCGCCGCAGCGGGCCCGTTTTCAAGGATGGTCAGGTCCGCGCCCTGATCCAGCTTGATCACATGGTGCAGGATGGCATCGGACGTCTCTTGACTGTGATTGTAGACAAGGCTGATCGGGCGTGGGGCTTTGCCTGTTGCGTGGATCAGCACGCCGTCGCTGGCAAAGGCCGTGTTCAGAGCCGCCAAGGGACGCGCCACAGGCGTTTGCCCGGCAGTTTCCAGCACACCGTAGACGCCTTTGGCCCAATGGATGTCGACATCCGTATCGGCCAGCCGCTCAATGCTCACGTGTTCCATGGCAAGTGCGTCCGAGGCTTCAGCATTGAACACACCATCGTCAAACACGATGCGCAGTGCGTCCATGGCACCGAAAATCGGCGCCTCGGAATGTTCAAACACCGCCGCCTGCGCACCAACTTGCGTCAGCAAATCGGGCCGCGTGAATTTCCAATACTCATCACGCCGCTGCGGCAATCCTGTGCGCCGCAAGCGCGCCAGTGCATCCGTGCGGGCCGCTTCAGACCATCCACCTTTGGGCAGGGTCCGTTCGGCAATCCGCGCCTCTGTCAGGTCCATTTCAGTTGCTGGGGCCGCCATTACGCCGCCTCTGCCAGCATGTCTGCATAACCGTTGTTTTCGACTTCAAGCGCCAGCTCAGGTCCACCGGTTTTCACGATGCGCCCGTCAGCCATGATGTGCACCACATCGGGTTTGATGTGATCCAGCAGGCGCTGGTAGTGCGTGATCACGAGGAAACCGCGCCCTTCAGAACGCAGTTTGTTCACACCTTCCGCCACAAGCTTCATCGCGTCCACGTCCAGACCGGAATCCGTTTCATCCAGAATGCACATCTTGGGCTCAAGCATAGCCATCTGCAGGATTTCATTGCGCTTATTCTCACCACCGGAAAAGCCGACATTGACCGGACGCTTGAGCATCTCCGCGTCGATCTGCAATTCCTTGGCACGTGCACGCACGACCTTGAGAAACTCGGCGGCACTCATTTCTTCTTCGCCGCGCGCTTTGCGCTGTGCATTCACTGCAGTGCGCAGGAACGTCATGTTGCCCACACCCGGGATTTCCACAGGGTACTGGAACGCCAGAAACAGGCCAGCGGCAGCGCGTTCTTCGGGTTCTAGATCAAGCAGATCAATATCGCCCAGCTCAGCCGAGCCGCCCGTGATCTCATAGCCGTCGCGCCCCGACAACACATAAGACAGCGTCGACTTGCCCGACCCGTTCGGACCCATGATGGCATGCACCTTGCCTGCCTCGACCGTCAGATCGACACCTTTGAGGATCTGCTTGTCTTCTTCTTCCAGTTTCACGTGCAGGTCTTTGATCGTCAGCATGAACAGCTCCTTTGGCGCAGCACATTTGCTGCGTCCTGATAATGTTGAAAGGGGGATGAAAGTGGTGTCAGACCGCCATGAACGGAATGGAAACCACCCATAAAAACACTGTGCCCGGCTCGGTCACGTTTTCGACCGCGACCACATAGTCGCGAGAGAATATCGCTGCAAACAGGCGTGGCCACAACCAAACCAGATTGTGCATACATGTCAGCATCAGGACAAAGCCCAGCCCCAAGGCCACGTCGTATTTGCGTTCTTTTACGAACAGGGCCACGCGGATCACGAACAGGGCCGCAATCCCGATCAGCGCCTCGAGCGTGATGGCCTGATACTCCAGCTGATCTCCAGCATGCAGAAAATGCGCAAGACGTCCCAGAAACATGGCGCCAGCCCCAAGCACAAGGCACAGCATCAACATTGGCGGGGTCATCAAGTCGTCGATCAGCGCCGCGCGCCGTTCCGCACGCGCGGCCTCTTTCATCGCCTCGGCCTGATCGGACAGGTTGCCACGGGCCGCAGCAATGGCGTCCAAACGGGACTGAAACTCCGAAGGATGCGGTGTGTGATCCATCACGAAACCTGAAAAACTCGTTCAACACGTCACGAGTTATCGTAAAACTTCGCATAAATGTCGGCTGATTTGTGTCCAAGACAGGGCAAACACCTGAAAAATCTTGGTAAATCTGGCCGGTTCGCACGGGCTTGGAGGCAAGGAAACTCCGCATGATCAGACCACCAACACCGCAGTGCCTGATACGGACACCATCAACATGCTGTCCCCCACAACTTCGTAATCCAGATCAATGCCCACGACGGCATTGGCACCGATAGCAGCGGCACGTTCTTCCAACTCACGCATCGCCTCGTCGCGCGCGTCTTTCAGCTTGGTCTCGTAGGCACCCGAGCGCCCACCGACGATGTCCGTTACAGAGGCAAAGAAATCGCGCACGATGTTGGCGCCCATGATCGCCTCGCCCACAACAATGCCTTTGTAGTCGGTGATCTTGTATCCTTCGATCGAATGGGTCGTGGTGAGGATCATGGCGTGCTTCCGATGAAATAGTTGACGACGATCGCAACCCCCCACGCGATCAATGCGGCCACGGCAGCGGTCAGCAAGAGTGAGCCGCCCAACAGACCGTCCGTTTTGCCCGACCGGCGACGCATGCCAAGGCCAAGCAGGATGCCAATAAAGGTGCCTGCCGGAATGCCAATGGATTGCATAGCGAGAGTGGCGATCACGCGTCGTCCTCCCCGTCTTCTTCAAAGCCGTAGAAATGCGCGATGGCCTTTTGAACGCCGACCGCAACGCCCGCGCTCATCACAATCAAAAAGAACCACACCCAGAATGAAGTGATGGCCGCCGGATGCATGACTGTGGCGGTGATAAAGCCGACAATGAACACAATCACGAAGACGAGGCCGCCCTCACGCGTGCCATCGGCGTCAGACACCACCGGCCGCTTGATCTTGCGCCGTTGGCTGGGATCATTGTCTGGAAACAGGGCGTGGGTCACTTCTTGCGTGCCTCGATGTCTGCAAGGGCTTGGCGCACTTCTTCTTCGGTGCGGGCATTGCCCTGCGGCGCGGATTCTTCTGTCTTCAAAAGAAAAAGCAGAACCGCCCCGGCCCCAAAGCTCATCGCGCCACCGACAACAAAGGCGAGCGCAAAGCCAGGTGCGATAATGACACTGAGAAACGCACCCAAAAGCCCACCGCAACTGACCGCAAGGAACATGCGCCCGGCCACGCTAGGCCGCGCGCTGCGCGCAGGCGTCGCTGCAGCATCCGCCTTGGGGTGCGCATACGTACGCCCAACCATGCTATTGTCCTCAAGACCAGCCATGGTTTAGCCCACAGACCCCTCAAGCGAAATTGCCACAAGCTGTTGCGCTTCCATGGCAAATTCCATTGGCAAGGCTTGCAACACGTCCTTGCAGAACC
>ERZ1740072.897-NODE-897-length-11742-cov-5.495593_pt1 | contig 11742 bp, 9 predicted proteins | sample MGYA00581733_ERZ1740072 | MGnify/ENA primary metagenome ERZ1740072 (study PRJEB43018, sample SAMN04849741) | marine metagenome | isolation source: floating plastic debris | place: Pacific Ocean | collected 2008-08-30 | study: EMG produced TPA metagenomics assembly...
TGAAAGAGCCGGTAACTTGCGTGTGTTCGAGTTTCAGCGTGATTGGGAATGGGAGGCCCAGGGTGTCGCGTTCTACTTGCAAAACAGGTGTTTGGCGGATGTGGCCCGCGATGCGCGCAGCTGCGGCAGTGATTTCGGTGGGATCAAGAATGCTCATCCGCAAACGATGGACTGCTGGGGATCGGGCGTCAATTGCATGGCTTCACCCCACCTTGTCTGCTAGCGCAATACGTAGGCACGCTCGGCTCTTATGTGACGGCGTGCGGTCAGAACGGATTTGGCGCGCCTTGACGGGTGGAACTGAGGTCTCGGAGAGTGCGTAGGATGGATAAGACACCTCAGACCTCATACAGCCAGCGGTTTGACGCGCTTTGGTCAAATCAAACGCCCGCCATGCGTGGCATTGTGCTAATGTGTCTGTCGACGGTGGCGTTTTCGATCATGCATGGGTTGGTGCGCTTTGTGTCCGAAGTCCTGCCGCCGTTCCAGATTGCCTTTTTCCGAAACATCTTTGGTCTGGCCTTTTTGTTGCCGCTGTTGATGCGGTCGCGCTTTGCGATGCTGCGTACCAAGCGGATCGGGCTTCATGCGCTGCGCGGTGTGGTCAACGTGGGCGCGATGCTGATGTTCTTTATGGCGCTGTCGATCTCTCCACTTGCGAAGGTCACAGCGCTGAGTTTTACGGCCCCCATTTTCATGGCCATTCTGTCCGTTCTCATCCTGGGAGAACGGTTTCGGATCTATCGTTGGTTAGCTATTCTGTTTGGCTTCGTGGGTATGCTCATCATCCTGAGACCCGGGCTTGTCGCCATCGACATCGGGGCCTTGCTGGTGACCGCGTCCGCGGCTCTGTGGGCGGTGGCCATGATCATCATAAAAATCCTGTCACGGACCGAGTCCAGCGTTACAATTGTCGCTTACATGGGCTTGTTTCTTGGGCTCTTTTCCATAGGTCCTGCCCTTTGGGTCTGGCAACCGTTTGGGTTGGATACACTGGCATGGCCTGTTCTGATTCGGCTTCTTGGTGCCATCGCTCAGATGTCTCTAAGCCAGTCCATAAAGGAAACAGACCCAACTGCCCTGATGCCGTTCGACTTTCTGAAACTGATCTGGACAGCATTGATCGGGGCGTGGTTTTTTGCCGAGATTCCGGACATTTTCACATGGATCGGAGCGGCGGTGATCTTTTCGTCGGGCGTGTTCATCGCGTTTCGCGAACGGCGCGCTGGTCTGCACGCAAAAGGCGACGGTGTGTCATTGCGCGAGTGACTTGCTGATTGCTACGACGACAGTGCATCCCTAACATCCCGAGGATGTCAGAACATGAATTGCTCTCCGATCTGCCCTCGGACGTGGCCGATAGCCTGAAACGCGCCGCGTTGGCGCAGGCTCCAAACGTGACCGCACAGCGGCGCGCGTTTCATGCCTTGCCCGAACTGGGATGGCAGGAGGTGGAGACGACAGCGACAATCGTCGCAGATTTGAAGGATACCGGATACAACGTCGTTTCTGGCCCCGAATTCCTTGGTGATACCGTTCGGATGGGCATGAGCGCTAATCCGATCCCGGGCGAAGGTGACACGGGATGCATCGCACTGTTTGACACTGGCAGACCCGGCCCGACGGTGTGCATGCGCGTGGATATTGATGCCCTGCCGATCACCGAAGCGGGCGGCAATCACGCGCCTTTCGCGCAAGGCTATGCGTCTCGCAAACCGGGCGTTATGCACGCCTGCGGCCATGACGGGCACGCCGCGATCGGGTTGGCGACAGCACGCGTGATAAGGCCCTATCTGGAATCCGGCCGGGGACGGCTAAAGCTTTTGTTCCAGCCCGCCGAGGAAGGCGGGCGCGGCGGACGGGCTGTGGCCGAGGCGGGATGGATGGACGATGTAGACCTGTTCTTTGCCATTCATCTGGGGCTTGGGGTGCCATCTGACAGTGCTGCATTCGCGGTGCATGGGATATTGGCCAACACCCGTTATGATGTGACGATGACGGGGCGAGCATCCCATGCCGGAAAGACGCCCGAGGGTGGACGTAATGCGCTGGTCGCGGCGTGTCAGGCTGTCTTGGGTTTGCAAACAATGGCGCAATCGAGCCAGCCCGGCATCCGAGTGAATGTTGGCATGATGCAAGCAGGCACGGCTGTGAACATCGTGCCGGATGAGGCGCGGTTCACCTTCGAGATGCGCGCGCAAGAGACCGAGGATCTCGAAGCGTTGGACGCCCGCTGTTGCGCATTCATTCAGTCAATTGCGCAAGCGCATGGTGTTACGTGCGACTTGTCTCGGGGCGGAGGCGCTGCGGGGCATTCCAACCCGGCGACGCTGGCCAACTGGGCCGAAGGAGTGAATTCGGCAACCGGAGCCTTTGGTACCGCGATGCCAGAGTTTTTCTTTGGGGCGAGCGAGGATGCCGCGACACTCGCGCGCAGAGTGCATCAGCGTGGCGGGATCGGTGGGATTTTTGTTCTGGGGGCGGATTTGGCAGACGACCACCACACCCCGAACTTTGACTTTGATGAAGGCGCGTTGGTCAAGTCCGTGTTGCTGTGCGGAGGGCTGATTGCAGCCGCTCTGGACGTAAATCCCGATTGAAATCCTAGCGCCCGCCGCGCCGGGCAAGGCCCGGAAATGCAAAAGCGCCCCGGAGGGCGCTTCGCTGCCAAATTTGGTTGCGGGAGTAGGATTTGAACCTACGACCTTCAGGTTATGAGCCTGACGAGCTACCGGGCTGCTCCATCCCGCGCCATTTGGTTTGGGCGGTTTAGTCTGAGTCGTGAGGGACCGCAAGGGCATGCGAAAGAAAACGTAAAGGAAACCAACTGTCGCCGCGCATCGGGGGTGTTGGGCGATTGGAGGAGCGAACCGCCGTCTCGTGCAGATTGTTATGGCTGACATCAATCAGCTTTGGTGCACACCTCACTTGTCACCGACGGCGCCACGATCCGAGGCACGGAACAGGATCGGCAAGGCCATTCAGGCGTTCGATGTGATTTTCATATCGGCGCCATCTGGTAATGACATGCCCATCAGGTCCCGGACTTTTGAAACGCGGCAAAGCGTTCTGCGTAGTCCGGGTGCCAACGTGACAAGGCCGGCCGGTTTTCAACGATATCCTGCGCTGCCCATGTCACCCGGCGTTGATCAATCTGCGGCGTGACATCGTTATCCGGACACAGGACATAGAAATCCCCTGCGGACACACGTTCAAACAGGTGGGTGGTTGTCTGCTCTGACGTCCATGCCGCATCAGGTTTTTCCGGGATGAATGAGGCGATCATGCCTGTATAGGTGAAACCCGGAACAAACAGATGCGCCGATATCGGTGTCTCAGCGGTTCGCAAGTCATGCGCAAGCATTTCGGTGAGCACCTTCACGCCAGCTTTGGATACGTTGTAGCCAGGATTGCCGGGCGGCGTTGTGATGCCCTGCTTTGACCCGGTGTTGATGACAACCGCCGGGCGCGCCGCTTCGATCATGCGCGGAACAAAGGCCTGTACGCCGTTCAGCACGCCAAACAGATTCACTTCGATCAGATCACGCCAGTTCTTTGCGCCGTCCCAACTGGTTGTGGGGCGCGCGATACCTGCATTGTTCATCAAGACCGCGATAGGCCCCATACCGCTGGCTGTGTCGGCCAGTTTGGCAACGGCATCCGCATTTCGCACATCGGTCACCTGAGACTGTACCTGTGCGCCTTGCGCCGACAAGCTGGCGGTCGCGCTTTCAAGTTCTTCTGCCGAAATATCCGCCAACAGAATGGACAACCCACGCTGTGCCAGGTCCTGCGCAGCTGCAAAGCCCACGCCACTTGCCCCACCGGTGATCACTGCGACCCCGCCTGCCCTTATTGCGTCGTCAAACATATGGTCGTCTCCCTTGTCGCTCTCGCTGCCGTATGCTGCCGTTGCAGAGCGTTCAATTTAAACTTGAGGCTAAAACACCGTGCCCCAAATGAACGGATCGCCCTTGGCTCATCCCTTGTCAGAACCACACATGTTCCGGCGACCGCGAGGCGTCTTACCGCTGGCAGTTCAATCCGTCGCAGGTAACTCAAGATACCGCGCGACCAGTTCGACCGACTGCGCAACAAACTGGCTTTCATCAAGCGGAGCAAGGGATGCGGGTCGCATGCTGGCATCAAGGTAGACACGCACCATGGCAGAGAGTTGATCAATCGCGAACGCCGCCGCACCTTCGGCATCCGGCCTTCCGATCTCCTCGCGTCGCGCCAGAACAAGACCCAGCAGCGCCTTGCGCGTTTCACCTTGTATCTCGCAGTAGTGCGCCGAAAGGTCTGGAAAATCTGCAATCACGGCAGACACTGCCGCCTTGGCCGCTGTGTTTTCTCTGGCCGTTGTCAGCACGATTTCGAGGTATCCCTGACAAAGGTCCCGGATCGAGGCCCCCTCCCAGAGTTTGGGATCAGACGCCTGTTTGTTCAACGCCTCGTAGGTCGCCGTCATACGGTGAAACAGCGCGTAGTAGAGTGCGGTCTTGTCTTTGAAATGATGGTACACCGCGCCCACGGATGAGTCTGCGCGCTTTGCGATGTCGGCAATCGATGTTGCGTCTGTACCCTTTTCGAGGATCAGTTCTTCGGCTGCATCCAAAAGGGCGGATTGGGTTTTCTCACTCCGGCTTTGTTGACCGGTCCGCCGCCAATGCAGTTCTGATTTCCAGCGGCTTTCCAAGCACAAATCCTTCGTCATCAAATTATTCCTGAGCTTCTTGACAGGAAGAAAGGGCACTGTCAAAACAGAATTAGAATACTTGTTCTGTTTGCTGCCCGAAATACCGCTTAGCTGATTTCCTCGCACCCTTCTGACCGGAGACACGCATGAAAACCACAATCACCGTGAATGGAACCTCGCGGGACGTCGAAACCGACCCGTCCAAACCACTGTTGTGGGTGATCCGAGAGGATCTGGGGCTGACCGGCACCAAATTTGGTTGCGGCGTCGCACAGTGCGGAGCCTGTACGGTGATGGTCGATGGTGTGGCGACACGCACATGTGTCACGCCGATTGATGCCGTCGCTGGTCAGAACATCACAACGATCGAAGGGCTCGCACCCAGTGCTGACACACTGCATGCCTTGCAAGCGGCTTGGATCGAACATCAGGTGCCGCAATGCGGGTATTGCCAATCTGGCCAGCTGATGTCGGCCGCCGCCCTTTTGAACGACACTCCCAACCCCACGGATGATGACATTGATGCCGCCATGGACGGCAACATCTGCCGCTGCGGCATGTACGATCGCATCCGCGCTGCCATCAAAACTGCCGCTCTTACGAAGGGACAAACCAATGAATAAGTGGACCCGACGCGCGTTTATCTCTGCCGGTGTGGTTGTCGGTGGCGGCATCCTTGTGGGTGTTGCGATGCGGCCCGGAAACCGGGTGGCAGACCTGCAAGATGCAGTCGCGGATGACGGCGAGACGCTGGTCCATGCGTTCATCAAGATTGATCAGGACAACGTCGTCACCGTCATCTCGCCCCACGCGGAAATGGGTCAGGGCGCGCAGACCGCGCTGGCGCAAATGGCCGCCGAAGAACTCGACGCCGATTGGGACAAGGTCCGCATCGAAGAAGCGCCCGCCTTGAGCGACTATACAACCTACACCCTTGGTCGGGGTTATCTACTAAAAGATGTGCCATTGCCCGGAGCCGTCATCCCTACGATTGATGGGGTGATGATGCGCGTGACAAACGCGCTGAACGCACAGATCACGGGCGGCAGCCTCAGCATTCGAGCAACCGGTCAGTACGGTATGCGCGTTGCGGGGGCTGCGACCAAGGACATGCTCAAACAAGCAGCAGCGGAAGCCTGGAGCGTGCCCTTCGATCAGATCGAGACCGAAAAAAGCATGCTGCATCACCACGCATCCTCGCGCAGCGCGCCCTATGCGACCTTTGCGACCGCCGCAGCCGAGATGACGCCGTCCTACACACCCGAACTCAAAGATATGGGTGACTTTTCCATCATCGGGCAATCTGTCGAGCGGCAGGACATTCCGGGCAAGGTCGACGGCACCGCGCCCTTTGCTCTTGATGTACGCGTGCCTGGCATGGTCTACGCCACGACCCGGCGCGCGCCTGTCTTTGGCGGGACGGTTGTGCGGATCGACGATGCCGAAGCGCGCCAGATGACGGGTGTCATCGACGTCATCACCCTGCCCTCTGACGCGTCCGAAGGGATGCTTGGGGGGTACGAACCTACGGGCGAGACAGTCGCCGTGGTCGCTGACAGTTACTGGACGGCTTCGCAGGCGCTCGAGGCGCTCACGATCGAATGGGACAGCAAGGGGCGTGACAGCGTCACTTCAGAAACGATCTATGCCAAACACGCGCAGGACCTGACCTCGGGTGCCGGACGGGAAAGTGACCTGAGCCAAGGGGACATCGAAGCAGCCTTTGATGCCGCCGCCACAGTGATCGAGGCTGAATACCGCGTGCCTTATCTGGCCCACACGGCCATGGAACCGCTCAATGCCACCGCAAATGTGAGCGGTTCGTCAGCTGAGATTTGGGTGGGGTGTCAGAACCCGCTCGGATTCCGGCGCAAGATCGCAACCGCGCTGGACCTGAACGAAGAGCAGGTGACGCTGAACAACACGTTTATGGGCGGTGGGTTTGGACGCAAAGCCATTCCCGACTGGGCAGTTCAGGCGGCGTTGATTTCCAAGGCAGTCGGCAAACCCGTCCAACTGATCTGGTCACGGGAAGAAGACGTCAGACAAGACTTTTACCGCCCCTCCTCGACCAGCCGCTTCCGCGCAGCTCTGGACGACAACGGCATCCCGCAGGGTTGGCAGAACACCTATGTCAACAAACAGGAACCGGTCGAAGCACCCCTGATCCCCTACACCGTTGCCGCCAAGGACATCGGCTATATTCAAAGCCCAAGTCACGTTCCATGGGGTGCGTGGCGTAGCGTCGATGAATCCCAACAGGGGTTTTTCACCGAAAGTTTTATCGACGAATGTGCACATGCGGCAGGGCAAGACCCTTATGAATATCGCGCGGCGATGTTGTCTGATCATCCGCGGATGAAAGCAGTGCTGGACAAGGCTGCCGAAGCCGCTGACTGGGGCACGCCGTTGGGCGAAGATCGCGGGCGCGGCATCGCGGTCAAGGAATCCTTTGGGTCCATCGTCGCAGAGGTGATCGAGGTCACCATGATCAACCGCGATGTGCGCGTAGACCGCGTTGTCGCCGCAATTGACGCAGGTGTCGCTATCACACCCGACGGTCTGAAGGCGCAGGTGGAATCCGGCATCATCTACGCCCTGACCGCGGCCATCCACGGCGAGATCACGATCGAGGATGGCGCAGTCGCACAGGGCAATTTTTACGACTACGAAGCCTTGCGCATGTCGACGGCGCCAAGGATCGAAACCCACATCATCAACAGCGGCCACGAAATTGGTGGCGCGGGCGAGCCCGGTACACCACCGGCGGCCGCGGCGTTGGCCAATGCGATCTTTGCCGCCACAGGTACGCGCGCGCGACAACTGCCGCTCGCCAAAAACGTCGGGTTCTATGTCTGAAGGCCTATGCAGGCAGGCATCACGCTTGCCTGCATCCACGATCACAATAGCATCCAGCCACTGCCCGGCTGAAAAGGCTCAGGCGCCTGCGCGGGCAATCTCGGCCTTGTAAAGCGTGCGGATACGGTGAAACACCGGTCCGGCGACACCGCCCCCGATCCTGCGCCCATCAATTTCAAAGACCGGCGTTTGCGCGCCAAACGTGCCAGTCAAAAACGCCTCATCCGCGCTGTAGGTGTCGACCAGCGAATAGTTGCGCTCGAACACCGGTATGTCATTGGCGCGGCACAGGTCGATCACCTTCTGACGTGTGATCCCGTTCATGCAGTAATCTCCGGTCGAGGTCCAAACCGCACCCTGTTTGACGATAAAGAAGTTGCAGGCATTTGTGGTGTTCACAAAGCCAAACGGGTCCAGCATCAGTGCCTCATCCGCACCCTGCCGGACCGCGTGGGTCAGTGGGATGATGCAGTTCAGCTTGGAATGCGAATTCAGTTTGGCGTCCTGTGTCAGGGGCAAACCACGATGGTGCGGGACAGAGGCCAGACGAATGCCACGCTCCACGATGCTGTCGTCGGGTTTGGAGTGTTCGGCGATGATGACAACGGTCGGCCCGTAGATCGACAAATGCGGATGCTGGAACGGCTTTTTCTTGCGCCCGCGCGTGACCATCAGACGGATGTGCACATCCGTCGTCATCCCGTTGGCATCCAAAGTCTCATGGATCGCCTTCACGAAACCTTCCCGGCTCATCCCTAAATCGAGATCGATGTAAAGGGCCGCTTCAAACAACCGATCCAGGTGTTCGGCCAGAAAGGGGATGTGCCCATGATAAAGCCGCAAGCCTTCCCACACGCCGTCACCCAGCAAAAAGCCCGAGTCATACACGGACACCTTGGCCTCATCGCGGTGTACGATCTCACCGTTCACATAAATCCTGATGTCGTCGTTGCGGGCATCTTCGGCAGCGTCGTGGGTCGAAACGTGAGAGTCTGTGTTCATGGTTACGTCCTTGTGGATGGGCAGCAGCGATATTTTCGTTGGCCCGGATACCGGCATTAAACAGATGTGCTTCAGGCATGGCCAGCCAAGCATGCGTCGACGCCAACGCCGCTTGTTTTAATGACAGGTGAGGCAACCCAAGACGCGTCTGTGTATCGTCGTCGACGTCCCGCACAACGACCGCCGCTATAGGAGCGGACCAACGGTCGCGACGACATTGTACCAAGCTTTGCGCGGAGGAGACCAGTTCGACACGTCATACAGGCTGATGGCAGAAGACAAGCCAAGATACTCTTTCTGTCTGTCGCACACGGCGCGGGTGATCGTCTCATCCTCAAGCAGAATATTGTTTTCATAGTTGAGATCAAAGCTGCGCAGATCCAGATTTGACGACCCGACTAGCGTGACTTGCCCGTCCATCGTAAAAGTCTTGGCATGCAATAATCCGGCCTCGAACTCGTGAATCCTGCATCCAGCCTCAAGCAGGCGACGGTAGTAACTGCGACTTGCTGCGGCGACAATCCAGCTGTCGTTACGGGCTGGAAAAATCAGAGTGACGTCAACCCCGCGATAGGCTGCTGTGCATAAGGCATCCAACAGGGTCGCGTCCGGCACGAAATAGGGCGTTGAAATGGTGATGCAGTCGCGCGCGCAGGCGATCAGGTTGGCAAAGAGTTGCGGCGTGGCACCGCGCCGTTCGGTTGGGCCATCACCGACAACAACTGCCGTGAAACCTTCGGCCGACGCGCCGTGCCTGGATGTCGGCTCAAGGATGTTCTCGCCTGTTGCTGCCATCCAATCGGTTGCAAACAAAAGTTGGTTTTGTGCAACGATCGGACCCTCAAAGCGCAACATGATGTCGACCCAAGGCGCATATTTCGGTTTAACCCGAAACTCCGGATCCGCTGAGTTTCGACTGCCGCAATATGTGATGCGCCCGTCGACAACGGTGATCTTGCGGTGATTGCGCAGATCAAGCCGGCTGGTCAGGATCGTGCGGATCGGGTTGTTCAGCGGCAATGCCACGGCCAGATGCACACCAGCGTCCTGCATTTGCAGCCACAAAGACGAGCCGACAAGTGAGCGGGAGCCCAAGCCATCCGCCATGGCACGGCAGGTCACTCCGCGCTGTGTCGCGCGGATGAGTGCATCGGCAATCGCCGTGCCTGTGGTGTCGTCAAGCCAGATATAATAAAGCACATGCACATGGTCAGTTGCGGCATCGATGTCCCGCACCATCCCCTGCAGTGTATCATCTGCCGAGGGCATCAGCGCAGCGGTGTTGCCGCCCACAAGCGCGAACCCATTGATCGACGCTGCGTAGTCAAAGGCGGGTTGGTATTTCGGGTCGATGAGGGGGGGCATCGCGTGCGCATTGCTTGCGCCCCGCCCGATGACCAGCCTCGTTTCCTTGAATATCTCTTTGTAGCGCTGCGAGGCGCGGTGTCCGATATCGGTTTCTCCAAACAGAAAATAGACGGCGCTGCCGAAGTAGGGCACGAGGTTCAGCACAATGAACCATGCGGTGCGAGCGGGCGGGGAAATATCATCCCTGATCAGAATGCGCGCGGTGAAGCCCAAGACAAGCAGACCGTGGCATATGGCGAGTAAAATCAGCATGTCGCCGGTTCTGCCACAACTTCGAAGTCCATGACGACCGGCAAGTGATCTGAGGCCTGACGCGATTTGAGCGACCGGTGCACATGGGCACCAGTCGCCGTCACACCGCCTACCAATATGAACCGGTCAAGGGCTGCGATCTGACGACTGGCGTGGAAACTCAGGCCCGGGGTAATGACCTCGTGCTGTCCTGCGGGCAAGACCCTGCCCCAGTGGTTGAAGTCCCCGGCTATGATCGTCGGGGTGCCTGCGTGGGCCGCATGGGCACACAGCGTCTGAAGCTGCTCGCGGCGCACGCCACCCGTCAAGGCAAGGTGCGCGCCAATCACCTTGATCTGGTGACTAGCAAAGTATGCGCCTACAGCCCCTCTTGGTTCCCGGGCTGGCAGGGGTATTCTTTCGGTTGTCGGCTGGGAGAACGTATCCAGACGGTAGAGGATGGCATTGCCATGCCAGCCGTGGCTACGACTTGCAGAACCCACCGGAGCAAGGCGATACCGGTGGTCCGTGACCAGTCGATCCAGAGGCAGTATTCCGGGACGGGCACCAAGCCGCTTGTCCGCCTCTTGCAAGACCACAATGTCTGCGTCGATCTCTGCAATGACATCCACGATCCGGTGCGGATCCCTGCGCCAGTCGAGGCCAACGGCTTTGCGAATGTTGTAACTTGCGATGCGCATGGATGCCCATTGATGCAGAAAGTTACTCAAATCTGTCCGGCTATCCGGACCAAGTTGCAACCAAAGACTTTGGCCCCAGCACCCTTTGCGGGAAAAGACGGGCTGACGCCCGCCTTGTCAGTACTGCGCCGATCAGTTCGGGATCAGGTCCGGGATAAACGTCACGATGCCCGGGAAGGTCCATAGCATCGCCAGCCCCACCACCTGGATCAGCACAAAGGGGATGATCCCGCGGTAGATGTGGCCTGTGGTCACTTCTTTGGGCGCAACCCCGCGCAAGTAGAACAGCGCAAAGCCAAAGGGCGGCGTCAGGAACGATGTCTGCAGGTTCACCGCAATCATGATCGTGACCCATTTGGGATCGAACGTGCCGCCGTAGATGACAGGGCCCACGATGGGGATCACGATGTAGATGATTTCGAGGAAATCGAGCACGAAACCGAGAATGAACAGCACCAGCATCACGATCAGGAAGACGGTGAATTCATTGTCAAAGGACTTCAGGAACTGCTGGATGTAGTGCTCGCCACCAAAGGAGATCACCACGAGGTTCAAAAGCTGCGAGCCGATCAGGATGGTAAAGACCATCGACGTGACCTTGGCCGTTTCACGCACAACCGGGGACAGGATCCCGTTGGCATAAAGGATGTAGCACGAGAACAGCAGGCCAAAGAGCGCATAGAGGTAGGCGGCATAAGCCACGAAGAAGGCAATCCAGCTTTGGGCCGTCACAGTGCTCTGGTTGATGCGCAGATCGAAATTCACGCCCACCAGGATACAGATGATGATGGCCAGCGTGGACCAGATGATCACCTTGGGACTGCGATCCAGATCCTTGAGCTTGCGGTAGGCGGCGAGCATGATCGCGCCCCCTGCCCCAAG
>ERZ1740072.899-NODE-899-length-11732-cov-8.002912_pt1 | contig 11732 bp, 8 predicted proteins | sample MGYA00581733_ERZ1740072 | MGnify/ENA primary metagenome ERZ1740072 (study PRJEB43018, sample SAMN04849741) | marine metagenome | isolation source: floating plastic debris | place: Pacific Ocean | collected 2008-08-30 | study: EMG produced TPA metagenomics assembly...
AAATCGCCAAACCATCTGCGTGCCAGGTCAAGGTATCGCTTAATAACAACATCCTTAAAATTTGATTAGAATTTCATCAATAATTAATATTTTAATTTTGTTTCAATATAAAACCAAAATGTTTATTCCAAATTCAAACCCTGGGAGAATCCCACGGTCTTGTTGGCTTACCAGTAATGGCAAGTTGAGAAAAATTGGGGAGTTGCCCTTCAATAATTACAGCGAGGTGTCACAAAAAAATCTAATTACCATGTTCTTTACAGTGAAGGCCAGACAGAGGTGTCAAAGATCCAATCTGGTGAGTCTTAATCCATATTATTTGGTGAGAAGCCATCGATGGTCATCACTATACGGCTGCTGAGGCTAGCTTCATTATTATTTTTATTTAGGAGTACGCCCATAATTTTCCATCGGACCGTATTCATGACTATCTTGTAGTTGTAGGCGTTCATCTCCGTTACACAAATCGATTTGCTGCTCGATAAGCTTCAAAATGTTTGCTTTTTAGGTTGAGTTGTTATGTTTCAATATTGCCATTTTTCATAAAAAAATATTTTTACGTCCATTCTCATTTGAGGCCTACAAATTACCCTACTTTTAAACTTTATGTTGCTTTAAACTTTCAAAAATTTATCAATTTACCAATCCAGAAGACTTATTACATGTAGGCACAGATATATTGATGTTTTACCATGTAAAACTGCTGACGCAGATCCTTGACTGCTGAATGAGTCTGTGTGTGGCTTATCTGGAGACCCGCCAGTTGTCTCAGATTTGTCTCCTCGTCTCTGGTGAGTTACCATGTGCATCTTCAGCAACTCTGGGGTCGGTAATACAGCGGGACACTCTGTGCAGTCAAAACTGGGCGGTTCAGCTAAATATTAAAGAAATTCTTGATATAAATAGGACGAAAAATAAATGATAGGGGCCTCCTCACCTAAACCCAATTACCCGATCCAAAGAAAATGGCTTTTTTAATAGGAATCCCATTTTCTTCCATTGCAGTGTCATGAAAAACTGGAATTCAAAATGTCTCATCCAGCTATTTTATTTTTTATTTTTAAAAAAACTTTGAGCATGAAAAGCTGACAAATGAAATTTTTAGTTCAATATGACTCCTCCTCCAGAGACGATTCCATCCTAGGTGTCTAAACATTGATCCTATGTCGTGGCCCAATAATAATAGACATAAATGCATACAAGTCTGTATGAGAGGAAATATGGCAGAACTTTAGTCTCCAAATTGTGCAACACAATCTCAAGTTGGTGCCAGGGATAACCACCTGCTGGAGATTGTCTTGACATCGGTATGACAACTTGTGACAACACCAATTCAAAACTGAGAATTATCAAAAACTTTCACACAATAAAACTAGCATTTATTCGGTTTTGCGTTATTGCACAATTAAGCTACCTTTTGTTTTGCTGTCACTTGTTGTGCTAATCTCCTAATCATTGGCCATCCAGGGACATCTTTGTCATAAAAACACTAATAAATCCAAAACTAACAAATTGAAAAAAAGATGATTCAAGGTAAATACCATGCCGCAATCCAGTGTGATTTTGCATAATTAATATTTGATTCTCGTAGATTTTAGGTGTGGTTCATTTTCAGTTGTCGTAGCAGGCCACATCTAAAAGATTATCATCAGGTTTTTCACAGTTTCTTGTATAGATTAATATGTCGTTATCTACCCAAAGACCACCAATGACGAGGAAACATCTTTTAGGAATTTGTTTGTGACATCAGAGGCGTAAACTAAATCTTTTCGTTGCATCATTTTTCAGTTATGATTATGGGTTTGTTTTGCATTAAGCCCTAAGACAAAAATTAAAGACGATTTGAAATCTTAAAGTAGCCAATCATTGGCCACGAATTCCTCACCAATTCGAAGATTAGCCTACCTTGATCTTCTATCTCTTGCCACTCTTTAGAGGAATTATGGGATTCTGCGTCTTCCTTGCTCACATCTGATGCAGCAATTTCTTCTTCTTCATGATCTTGGTTTTCTACTACAAAAAATAAACAACAATTTTTTAATTTATTATTTTAATGCCATACATGTATGTACCTTTTTTCAAGCAAGTAAGGAGCATTAGGAGCATAAGCATTAGTAGAGCATTAGGAGCCACAAACAAGGACATACGTACAACCAAAGGTTGACCAGCCCAGCAAGGTGGGTAATTATTGAGTTCCTTACGAAAGAGGAATATTGGCAATGGTTTGATTATGGAAATCGTAAATGTAAGGGCAGTGGTGAGATCACGTAATCATGAGTCTGATTTGGGAGTCATTGACTCTGACTTAATGCAGAGTGGAGATCGATTTGAGTCACTCTTATGATCTGGAATTGTTAATCATCTTTAAAAGCAGTGTTATTAAACATTGGAGATTGCCTTTGAGTTCACAGACTACATTGGTGATTGTCATCTTGCCCATCATTTGCTCCGTCACACAATTTCATAACGTCTTTTCAGTAAAACCATTGAAATATGGCAGATTACAGGTTTCGAGCTGAAGCGATGGCGGATATTGTCTATACAGCTTTGGTTTAGCTGACAATTCCCATATGCTATCTGATTTTTGGATCAAAATTATATTACATCAGATTAAAATAGCGTGCAATGACTGATGATGTGATTTTTCAAGTTGATTGCCCAATAAAAATGCCTGTATAAACTTCTATTACATTGATCAAGGACCTGTCGCTGAATTTATATTTTGGTACAAATTTGGGAGCCCGCGCTTTTGATGATCTCTAGCCCGCTGTTTATTTTCTTATATCAATACGGCACCAGGCGAAAGTGAGGGATTAAATCAAAGGCTATGAATACGGAATAGGATTTATGTAGGCGATGACTTTTCAATGGTAATTACACGTTCAATCCTTTAGATCCACAATCATAATTCAGCATGATATAATTATTTGCCTCAGTGCTCATTATAGAAAATATCATAATCACGGCTAGACAAGATGGTCAAAGCCTTACAATATTACAATTTTGGAGTGTATTATTTAATATTTATAATAAATCTATCATGACACAGGATCGCAGGTTGTAATTGTCTTCTTGTCATCAGGTACAATTAGATGTCTTGCGCCTTTACAAACAGGTTGTTAGGCAAAAAGGAACCTGGTAGGTCATTGCTTGCTTATTGCGCTTACATAATTTAGTCATTCAAGATGCATCACAAATAACATTACATATTTACGTGCAACGAGGTTCATGATTTCTTGGTGTGCAGTCTTATATGTTGCGTGCCCAATCCTTCTCCAGGCGAACTTGATCAAAGGGTGTATGTATATTTATTGTACTAATAGTTGTTTAGCCGACAGCATAAGGCACAAGGTGCCGATTTTTGTTAATGGTTACATGTCTAAGTGTGAAGAAGTTACGCTGCTCCAAAATTACGGGATAAGATTAACCTATAGATTGCAATGATTATTACTTCAAGCAGCGATTAGTGAAGTGCTAATGGTCACACCTTGTTTTGTGCCAGGAGGCGCCACACTTGAAGATGTATTCAATAAGTAGGATACAATGATGATTGCATTGAGTTATCCCTACCTGAATTTGTTATAGAGTTTTCCGTACAGTTTTCCTCAGGTTGGTCAGTGAGCTCCATAGCAGCGGCTTGCTCCTCTGAAGGTGTACCAGCTTCTGTTGACGGTTCAGCGCCAACAGAGGAAGGTTCTGGTTGGGAATGAGATCCGTCTTGATCCATTGTGTCAGGTGTAATAATAGCACTTGACTCTACCACAAACAAAGCAAGAATAAAATACACCTTGCCCTCATCCATCAGCCAACCTGTTTTTTATAGTAGGAATTATTGAATTTTTAAAACAATACACTGACCATGCACTTGTTTTGTAATAATCCTGTCAAGCCATAAATGCCATTTGCATTTCCGACCTCAGGGCTTCTTATTGTTCCAGCAAGTGGTAAAGTAATTATCGTACTGCCATTACATAATAAACCAATTTCACCTATGCAAAGCATGACAATCAATCATATCTTCACAATTCTACGACTGTTACCTGTTTATAAAGAGACCGCAAAAAAGCCAAATTTGTTACTCATTAATACATTACACAATATTATTCTGATAAGCAGCTGCGGAGCCTTTAGTTTTACGGCATGTCAGGTGACGGATTAAGCATGTTCTTACTCACTTATTGTGGTTAAAAAGACGGAATCCTGACACCATGAATAAAAAAAGTATCCCCATGAACCAACTCATTATTTTAGACAGTATGGCTCACAAAAGACCGCATTATAGGGATGACAAACCATTGTGCAATTCAATTGTTAGTTATGATAATAATAAGAGCAGCTAAAGTTTTGATTCGTTAGTCAAAAAAATCTGCAACCAGGAACACAGACCACCAAAAGCAGATGTCCCTCTCAAGCTTCGTTATACTGGTGTTGGTTTCAATAGCTAATTTTCATCCACCTGCTTTAATTAAAGGTACAACGTAACAACAAACTGAAACAAAAAACAAATCGACGCATCATCGTTACAGATTGGCCTACCTGGATTGACAGAGCCTGATTGGTCAGATTGTTTAGCGGAGGAGGTAAAACTCTGCTGCTTCTGTTGAGAAGCTATCAGCTGCATAAACTGAAACTGCTGCATTCTAATGAGGTGGCACTGCTGTTGTATAGATGATATAGATGATTTGACACCATGCCAGTCTTCATTAGTGATTACTGCGATATCTCCTGGCTGTTCATCCTCCATTACTTCTTCTGCTTCGGCGTCTCTATATAGATCTTCATCCCTCTCTGTATGTCCAGCACCATTATTAGCTTCTGGAAAATAGAATAAATATGGTGGAATATGACATACTCTATCTATTATTCAACTTTTACATAATTTTCATCTCCTGCTTTTGGCGCTTGTAAGAACTTACAATATGACTTTTGTATAATGGTAAAGCGCAAGATTATTGTCCTTTCTATTGCCAATGAAGTACAGATAGCTTTGACCTAATAAAATAGTAGTTCCATGCCATAGCAGCTATGGTGAAAATTGCCTTGGCATAGGACTTCAAAAATGAATCTCAGTTATGTAGACAAAAAAGGATTTATAGGTATAAAATCATTAATTGAAGAAAGCTTATCTCAATACATGTATAGAGTTTTGGTTCATATCCAAAGCTGGTCTCAGCTTGACATTCTAGCCTGATAGTATCATAGCCGAAGGCGACTCAATTAGACAAAATAGCAGCTGACAAATAAATGTGTACTTATTACAGTTTGCTATACAACTTATTTTTTCAAATTAGATAATTTGCAACGTTTTTATAGCATTATCTATCATTGTTATCAGCCAATTATCTGACAACGTATGAACATATTCCTTATGAATAAAAAATGTTATCAAAATAATGTCAGTTAAGGACCCCTATGGTACGGAATTAAGTGTCACTGGTAACAATTAAATGCCTCATATCAATTTGTAAAAAAAGATTGCTACCAACTGGAGCATGTTAGACTAACTGTGGGTTCCTGAATTTCTGAGATGATGCCATAATGCCATCCTGGGTTTTTCATGATGACAATGTCCTTTTTCTAAGTAATTAATGTAAGCATTGCCAAAATTTCCAATTAAATATCAATTATTTGGTCACTTTCATTCCTGGACTTGGTCGTTTTTGACCAAACACTGTAATTAGTTACTTGAATTTAGAGGCGAAAAAAAGGTGTTAGCATAATTTCAGGAGACTGAAGGTGTGAAAATTGAAAGATGATTATCCATAATTCTCATTGATCAGGCTTCTTAGGGTATTTCGGGTGAGAAATATGGCTGGATTATAAACGATTGTTATTGTCCTACCAACTCAGGATGCATTCCTTGTATGGCTTATATTTTGGGAATCCATAGCATTGTTGAGAGTTAGGTTAATTAGTACAGCTCTAAACTTTTTGATGGTCTATTCAAGTGGGGCAAAACCCTTTTGTCTACCTCTTTTATCCATGGCAAAGACAAAAGTCAAGAGAAAAATATTTCTCAAACACCGAACTTAATGCTCTGATTTCATGTTCAATTCTGGTCTCCATAACCTTGAGCAAATTGTTCCAAATGTTGGCTCAGTGATTATAACTTTACCCAATAAATAAGCTGAAATATTGACTTGTGGTGCTGAGCACAAATATTGATAACTCAACAGATTGAATACATTTTATATTTGACAGTTGGGACTCAATCATATTCATATCCTAAATATTGTTGAACAAATTGTAAATTTATGCTTGGGTCAATATTAAACAAAAATTTTGGATATTGTGTGGTACAGCCTTTATGGACATAATCGTCTGATTTTAAATTTACTGCCGGATTATTCAAGGATATACTAATTAATTGGTCAAATGTTTACGTTCCTTAAAATACAAAATAAACGTAAAATGTTATGCCACCACACAAAAAGAAAATATCATATATGAATTCGTATTTCAATCAAACTTTCATTTTATTTATTTTAGACAACCAGTTTTGTTTCCCAGGGTAGCCTTCACTGCAGGCAGAACGCAAAGGAAACTAAAAGACTTTTGTGACCCATTGCGATCTGTTTTTTTAACAGGTTGCTAGAACACCATTTGCGCTACAGTGATTCGATTTGGACAAAAAATCATTACCCGTGGTAGCAGTTTAGTGTACTGTGAATATAGGCTTGCGTGATCAGGAAATATAAAGGGACTGGCTCTTTGCCTTTGTGTCGTGATGATTACCTATATTTCAGCTTTCTCACATCACATGTAATGATTAATCGCAATTTATCGATAATTTTGATGAACATAATTATGAAAATTAATATCTATATAGAATTTGTAGCAGAGCAATCAGCCTTAATTATCTTTCTATATTCGATATTATTAGAGATTACTTATTATATTATTATATCTGAGGCAGGTGATCAGTATTTCGCAGTGGCGTCCTAGGCATATTGCATGCCTGTAATTGGCACAATGTACCTGTTCCTAATTTGAATTTAACATGAAGCTTTGGGCTGAATAAAATAATAATTGCCCCCAATATATGACCAACTTGCTTGATTGTTAATTTTATTTCAATAAATTCCCTAATCATAACACAATTTGGATTGAAGCAACCTAGTCACCCTAGTCAATGAAGTGCATTGCTCTGCCATCTATGGTTCCCAGATATTATAGTCTAGGCCCAAACTTTATAATGCATGACCAAAAGGCCTGTAAAACAAAACAAATAGGCTTATAAAAGGGGGTTCTCTGAGCCTTTTCCGCAAATTTACATTGCAAGGATTTGAGGCGAAATACTTGACAGCTAGGTTTTTTTAACCTTAACAATCTGGGAAATCATTTCTAACTATCATATTTAATTTTTGTCAGAATGAACTTAAATAAGCCTATTTACACAACTTAACGAAAGAAATTAAACTCTGATTTTACAATCGAGTGATATGGGACATGGGCCCAATAAAAATAATGTTCTGGTACCCTAGGCTTATAATCACCAGCCTTACGAAAAAGTGAGGATTTTTACTCTTTTTTATCCAACATCTCTGTGACTTACAGTGTGTAATGAACTTTAACAACTAGCCGGAACTTATTGTTAAGGTACTAGCCTAGTGAGTGAGTATAACTTGAATTCATTATTTGACTCAAACCTTAAACTGTTACAGTGGAAGGTGGTCAGTCATGACTCATAAACTGTCAAATTCCAAATAATTTCACCCAATGAAATGATAAGTGGTTAAAAACAAAGCTGACTTCTTGTGCAAATTCAAATATAGAGATAAAGTATAGGCCTAAATAACTTTAGAACCACACAACTGGTAAATTTTTGGTTTTTAACAAAAAAATCCCAGGTAATATTCCACATGACACCAACTCCTTTCGTAGTTTCCATACAGATTTAGTAAATTACCCCCAAATTACCCAGATTTTGTCCTTTTTACCCTCAGGGATAGTTTGTGTAGTGTACAATGATGAAACTCTACATTCAAAATCCATTGTTTCATTCACAATACCGTAACATCTAATCTGTTTACCTGTTTACTAAATACTTGGGTATTTTATGCCATATATAACATACCTGTTTCACCATTCCGTATCTCCTGGCCGTTGATATCTTTTAAATGTCCTCTTGATGCCTGGTTATCCCCATTATTTGGTTCTGATTGTTCCACAATATTTTGATGGTCAACATTCCTGCTATCAGTAGCTAAATTTGCGTTATTCATGACTGTATTAGAGCTAGGTTCTTTATCACCGTCTTCTTCTAGATGTTTGGGCTTATCTTGCTTCCTCCTTGGCATTTCTGTCAACGCTTGATTGCGATGATGTTGTTGGTAGTATAAGTCAGATGGCAGCTTGAGTAGTTTTTGTTGAGTAATGACGGCAGCAGGTCCCCGCTCGACCTGAGTGGAGCAGCGTCGGGGTGTGTCAGCAAGCATATGATCAAACTGTCTGTCCGCGCTGCTGAAAGATTTGACGCTTTATAAACTGAGCAGCAAAACCACCTCCAAATTATGCTGGCTTCCAAACTCACAACTGATTCATATCAGTCACAGCTCTAATATCTCAGGTTGTAATGTAATAAGATTGGAGAGGAGTCGGATAATTTGTATTCCCTAGACCTAGTTCCTTGAAATACTATAAGCTCTTATTTAGGGCTTGTGTAACAGAGGAGCCTAATTGTTATGGCTGCTTTTAGTGTAGCATTATTAGCAATGACAAACACACGTTGAGTGACCAATCAGGTTGTATCTGTGATCGACAAAATAAAACAGATCATAGCCAATCCAAGTATTAATGCCACCAATGAAGCTGGAGCATGCAGATTCCGTTACCAGACCAATAAGCTTATCAATAATCTAACAATATCACCAAAAAGGATTACAAGTAACCGAACACCATCACTAATGGGATAAATCGCCATATCAATGTCGATCGGCAGTTTAACATGGATTATCACATTGATCACAATGAGAACACACATGATGCCTCCACTATCTGACCAAAAATTAATAAGGTGGCAAAAAATGTTATGTCATTTTATGGGCATGCGAGCTAGTGAAAAAAATAATAAACTTACGTTCTATCTGGTCCATCGCAGACAATATCGCAGACAATGCTAGCGTAACGGGATTATTAGCACCACGACATTATCATTATTGGTATTTGATCAGCCAGGTGATTGCAGCAACTTAAAACATTCTGCAAGCTGAGAAAAAAAAACTATAGCAAAAGTATTAAGAAAAACACGGTGAAATCAGAATTGATGTCCATTTTAGTTAAAAAAATTACTATTACATCAATGCATTGTGAATAAGGTCTACCATAAAAGTGAAAAAAAGTCATATCAACAATTTGAACATCGTAGAGTTGCTTGTTTTCATACAAAGCAGGAAGAAACATAGCGATGAACTCATGTTGCCAAGTCGATAACCTCAATTTATTCAACTAATTTTTGCCACCTTGAAATAAGTGTCTAGGAAAAGCGCAAAACTGGTAATTTCTGTGTCACAACCATTTCTACCATCAAAGTAGTAAGGACTGACTAAAGCATTGCAAGCCTACTCTCATTTCTGGTACTCTTTACCCGCAGAAAACTGAATGCAAATTTATACATAGCCAAACCAAAGACATTAAGTGACCACAGTCACCAAACTTTATTTTTTTCCTTTACCCGTTTATGTAAAAGTCATTGTATGCATTTGGCAAGGCGGTAAATTACCCAGGAGCTGTAGTATCGCTGCATTCAATTATGCAAAAGAAGACAACTCCTTAAATGTCGATGGAACAATTTTCAGGCAAACAGCATTGACATATTAACTTAACAGCATAGAAAAGTATTCCCAAAAAATACAGGTGTCAAATACATTATTGTAATTGTTTATATAGGCACATCAATACATTAAACTATGATCGATATTTAATAAATGAAAGATAGTAGGACATTACGGGGATTGTAATGTTGTGACTCTCAATATTGAGAAGATTTATGTAGATCGCATCATATGAAAGATTCAAAGTTTTAGCTCACATAGCTATGCTATACCGTTGTTCCTAGTCTTACAAAATTCAGTGATTCGCTTCTTGAATCTCCCTGAAATAATGGAGTTGCATTGTGAGTAGCCTATCTGATACATGCTGAGAAGTGAAGCCTCTAGTTGAGATATAGATTCATACCAGTCGCCTTGCTTGCACAACTGGTCAGTCGTCTAATTCCTTGTGCATTTATGTATATATGGATCAGTATGAGCACACTAAGGTCTGAAAAAAGAAACAAAACGGACAAACCCTAACTGGTGTTTGGTTCCATGAAAGTCCTGTTACCTTGCCTTGACCTTTGCAAATAATATAATCATTGCCAGTATTGAGTTATGAAATATGCTATCCCGATTTCCCATACACAGGTGGTCAAAAATCCAAACAACACTTGAAAGACACACACTAATTATAACCCCTGGATACAACTTTTGCAAAATATTTTATTATTATCTATAAATCACCTTCAAAGGTGACCGGGAAACTTGATTTTTGACAAGAAATCATCAAAATTGGGTTGATCCAATTTGGCCTAAGCTTATGGCTAGGCCCTGTATATGGTTCAGCTAATAACTCTATTCTGTCCAATCCCAAGCAATGAAAGGGCATCGCATTCCAAATATTTTTTCACAAATTGGTTTACATATTTTCAATAAATCGGAGGATTGCATATACAATGAACCAATAATAGATCTTTACACAGAGGTGACTATTTTAGAAAAGGGTAACCTGACCTTCAAAAATTTATCATTCATACTTATAATTCAAATTTACTCAAATCATCTATTTGGGGCATTGTAGTTGAAGTTCCAGAGGTATCTATTATTGATACCCGGATGAATGGCCATACAACTAATTTATAGAAAGGTGTAGGGTTATGATCCTTCAAAATCATAAATGCATTGGATTTTAATTTCACAAAGATCCAAGGAGAGATACCCTTGTAATTCAAAGAATTAAATAAAAACAAATTATATCAAACACAATTCTTTTATGATTAGCGATTGAACGATAATAGCATCAATGCCTCCCAAACATCAACAATTGAAATATAACCCATGGGCTATACACAAAAGCAAAATTACCTAGCCCAAAATTGATAGGTATATCCTCCGTGTAATCAGTTTGATCCGTCATTGATCTAATTTTAAATTTAAACATTAATTGAAAAGAGGTTAAACGCTTGTTTTTGCTTGTGACTGTCACCGCTAAAGTAAATGGAAATTGGTGGCGTATTGATAAATGTGGCACTTTGGTCTCTACAAACCCTGAAGCAGAAATTAATGATGCTGCTGTTTGACTGTTTGACATGAACATGTTAGTAGTGACAGACCATACTTAGACAGATCTCGCTACTCTACCAACTCATACTGTCAGAATTCTCAAAACGACTACAATTTTCCTCTATTATGTTTCAATGATGGAAAAAGGGTTCTGAATCATGTCATGTCATTTTTTCTCATTTATGGTGGTTTAGGGATTGGGGTTTTGGTCTTGAAAGGGTTTTTAGGGTTGGGGCTCTTTATATAAACATAGAAGAATTTGCGTTTAATATTACTTTCAGGTATTATAATACATTTAAGACACAGCAAGAAGTAAACTATTGCATATATTTCTTGATGTCGGTGCTAAAGTTAAAATCATAGAAATTCATGTTTATTACAGTAATGAGAGGGAGTTTATTGACTGCCTGTACG
>ERZ1740072.901-NODE-901-length-11727-cov-15.030243_pt1 | contig 11727 bp, 12 predicted proteins | sample MGYA00581733_ERZ1740072 | MGnify/ENA primary metagenome ERZ1740072 (study PRJEB43018, sample SAMN04849741) | marine metagenome | isolation source: floating plastic debris | place: Pacific Ocean | collected 2008-08-30 | study: EMG produced TPA metagenomics...
TCTGATTTTTAGATACCTGTGTGTGACTTTTTCATGCTGACCAGTAATTTTTGAGCAACGCTTTTTAGCTTGTTTTTTTTATTATTGTAATTCACTCCCATGCATCGCCATAAGGCTGGTTTAAGGAGGAAATAATAATACATAAAACATACATACATACATCCAAAGAACGATAACAGGGGACGTGGTGCATGCACCTCGCTGAGGTTCTTGAATCCAAATGGAGCGACAGAGTTGAGAAATTCGGACGAAAAATTTCCAGCAAGCAATTGTAATGCAATGCAATGTGAATCAGCACATCTTGATCTTGAATATATAAATACAGAAAATAGTAAAAAATTAAAAAAACATGAAATGATAAAAAAATAAACATATATTATACAATATCATATGGAAATCACAGCCAAAAATGGTGACGGAAGTGTATCAACAGCAAAGGGGGTAAATTAATAACAGTGATGTTTGTCGTGAATCGTTTCACATCAGAATTAGGCATCACAGTAGCAAATTATATTGAAACCAGTATTGTAACCGCACAAGTAGCTGTCCAGTACAAAACTGGCAGAGTGTTGACAGACATACTCATTGTAATCCAGCTCTCATTAACACGTAGGGTCGATTCCGTATAGGGCTTTAGAAGGAGTTGTTATCCCATTTCAATCCTTAAGACGTACTGACGTAAGGTTTTGGCGTGACATGTACACATATGCGTGTTTCAGTATGTACTTAATTTGATTTTTCTCTCACATTCATGCTAGATAGTGATAGAGAACTCTCATAGCCTCATTTAAATGCACAGAAAGATCCCAAAATACATCACTTCATAGTGAAATGTCATAGTAGCACCTTGATAGCGTTTCATAATAAACTCATAGTAAAGACCAAGATAGAATGATTCTGTCCAACACTCACGGAGAATGATTGTGACACACTTCGTTTTGAATGTGGAGGAGCTTGGCTCACAGCTGAGACTTCAAAGCTTGCTGCATGGGTTTCACATACTTGTGATATGAAGGATGCACCTGCAACAGTAAAACATGAAGACGAAAGCGATTAAATGCTGGAAACTGGAATGGCTTGCAAAACACAGGTGACCCAGAAACATAACTGGACAAAAAATTTCATGCCTACCTGGGCTGATATAGATGACAGACCAAACTATGTGTTAAGAAATATAAACCATAACATTATTTACACATCTATAATCTCGCTTTAGCTTTCGCTGATGCCAACTCAGCTTTGTCATTGAACAAGTGGGATGGTTTATCACCTAAACGCAAATTACATATTCATGTACTTTGATTTGGTGTATACGTTGTATATGATCACTACTCATTCACACCAGGGCTACCACTATAATAATGATAAAATGAGCTGCCTTTACGGTCATACCTAGAGCGACTGTTTGATAGAAACCACAAGACCGTTTAGTTCGTCGTTATTGTGTGCTCAACAAGATAAATGATTCGGTATATTTTTTATACAACAGAACCTTGCGATGCAACTCATTTTGCCATATCAAGAAATTTACGAGAGCTAACCTGATATTGGTTAAGAGAAGAGCTCTTAGCGTATTCATACAGCGCATCATAAACCTGGCCATCATATCTTCCTAGACAACTGTTGAGTAGTCGATCTGGATAATCAAAGGCGTCTACCAGCATCACTGCATTCGGACGCAACTCCGCCAACAAACTGACTCTTCTACTATGTAAGTTTGAGATAATGTCCGGAGTAAGGACTCCATTCTGAAAAAACGAAAGTGTAGTTTGATTAGATAATATTAGAATCACTAGAACAATCTCAAAAGTGACTTAAAGTTAAAAGTGGCGGGAAGTCACGAATCTGCAAACAGATCCTTCAACAGAAGAATTAAGAATTCTGACCATGCTCAATTATTTGTGTTCCTGCAACCACAATACATAGCATGCTGTATATAGCTAAACACTTGGCAAACCGCGCTTGAGACCTGGTGCTACTTGCTTCTTGCTTGCATACACATGTTGTAGCCACCCTCCCGCCCACAAAAACCTGCCCAAGCTATGTTTCATATGGATCATTGCTATAAGACTGGCAAGGGATTATTTGTAATAAGTGAGTCGTACCAGTAAGAACATGCCAGAGTTTTCCAGTATAGAGTGAACTGTATAGAATGTGCAGCACTGTGTCATAACATCCTTAGCTTTAGGTTCCCAGTCAGGATGTAGCAGAGCGTCCATGAAGAATGATACAGTTAGATACATGGTGTAAGCCTTTAAAACGATTAACAAGTAACGTTATTTTTTGGGTATGGCCATTGTATCATTTCATTACAACATAAGCAAATGAAAAGTTTGGTATTTTAAACAGTAGGGGATGTTTAGCATGAGGCTCTGTATTTTTCTGGGTAAACTGGATGTGATGAAAACATTTTCAATTGTATCAAAACACCAGAAATATTTCTTTCTCATTCATACTACATACTGAATCTCCAACATTACACTTTCTCTTAACAAAAGACACTGGCGAATCCTGCCCTAGTTTTACAATATTTTTAGTGCCGTGACCATTTGTCGGAGCAAGCATTACTATGTAGGCCTACTATAATATAGGAAGAAAGTGTAATGTACATGTGAAACATAATGACTGTTGCCTCAAATCTACATCATTGGTATATAGGGCCCCCATAAATAGAAATTTAGGACCTAAAAAGTTAGAAATCTACCTTTGAAGCGTGCACCAATTGAACAGTGTGATTATTCCAGACTTTTTCCGGGTCTTCAGTTCCGGAATGACTTGCCATTTTATCAGCAACATTGGATATCATTCTAAAAGAAAAAAATATCCATGTAATAAATATTCGTGTTGCTATAAGAATCTTAAAATTTAAATTTGAGAGGAGTTCAAACAGTTTTATTTTATTTTATTTATTTATATAGAGATTTTGTATCTATTGAAAGAGCAGCCACATGTATGCACGAACCCTTCGTCAACTGTCTGAAATCAGGTTTAGATATATGAGTAAGGCTAAACACCAACCGTAATGCATTTAGAGCAAAGGCGGACTTCAGGGTAGGCAATCCTATAGGCTGACCAGCAGGTGGAGCATAAAGTGCATCTCTATTCTCACAAAGGAACTGCATAGTGGCTGGGACAGGCTCGCCCTTCAACGCCATCCGATAAAACTTCATTAGTGATCTGAAACAAAAACCTGAAAAACATACTCATGATGAAACTTGTACTGAAATTTTGATTGCTGAACACAAAAAAGACACTTTTAGCATTATGATTAGTCTACGAGCTCATATTGTAACTCAGGTGGGGTTAGTAGTGTCCACCATCAAAGTTTGATATTTGGCGCTTCTAACCCCACCTGAGTTTCAATACGAGCACTCAGACTAGATTAGTATCATCAGCTCAAAACCACTACCCAAACGTACAAATATACTGAAATATATCGAATCATGTGCACAAACTTATAGAAAATGTGCAAAAACTTACAGAAAATCTCTTTGAGTTTATGATCATATTGTGTTAGTGAATGACATTGGCAACTCAAACAAATTTACTCAAGTTTATTCAATATCAGGCTTATATTTTCAAAGCTGAAAGGTTTTGGTATCTCAAAAGACATATGTTGTTCAACTATATGTTTTTAATAAGTTTGAGTTTGAGTCATACAGGAAGACATTTACACCTGAAGGTCCTATTTGCCTGACCCGATACTTGATTTGGACAAAATTTATAGTATGGTACAACAATACCCTGTGTCCAGTATTAAACGATTACCTTGCACATTGAAGATATAAAACAGTGTTTTCCCCTTCATATGTGACACATGGTATCATACGCTGGATTATTCTAGGTATACCACTGGCATTGCTGTAACCATGACCTCCACAAGAACGCCTGCAAACCTCAATCAGTTCTGCAGAGACATCACTGCAGTAAGCTTTCAGACCTGAACTCAAAGCATGAAGCTGAAAGTATAAAATATTAAGTTTATCCGAGGAATGAAACTCTTTGGTTTATCTGTTCAGTCTAAAATCATTGCGAACAACATAGTCAATGCAGAGATGAAGCAGTTAAATAGAGCCAACAGTTTGTTACAGATGAACCATGATTGTCAAGGGAACAAAACCGAACAGATCTAACCAACCTCAGCCAGCCTGGATGTGTCACCATTCTGCATATCGGCGTACACCTTGAAATATGTTTGTCTTGTCACCTGAGCGCAGAAGTGGAATGCATAGGCAGTGGTGATAGCTGGAAATACTTTCATCTGTTGGGTCTGATAACTCAAAACTTGTGGCTCTTCACTAGAAAACACAATACAGTAAATCATAATCATACTTCGTTCTAATAATGTTGAACAAATATTTTGTCGCAGCTACTTTCTGAGAGTAACTGCTTTTTGGTGGGTTGAGAAAAATTTCACTATGTGTGAGATTGTGGTTCTGCAAACATAGAGTTATGATGTGATGCTTTGTATAGTTCGGAGACCTCATGAAAATATCAAAGCTAACCATGCAGGGCCACCCTCTACACACATGCCACATCTCCACTCCACTTTTTTAATGTATTTCTGCCATAAATACCAGTAACTATAAACATACTGTATAACTCTCACCCTTTAGAATTAACAGTCTGATGCCTCACAGCACTGTATCTTGTAGCGATAGTTGAAGCTTTAGCTAGCTCTAATGAAGCTTGTCCCACTATCATAGATCTCACAAAAGTCATCGTTAAGTAAGTAACCTGAGGCAGAGTCTTCCTCTGATATGTGCCATCTGCTGTTACCTTTACAATTACATGTAGATTGATTATTCTCAGGTTTCGTTTCATGGCAGAAGAGTGCAACAGTGACACAAAAACAGATACATTTCACAAGATAGTTTGGCACCAAGTTGTAATCAACATGGTTATGTCTTGGGTTTGACAGAAAGTCAACACTCCTCACTGGTTACAGCGTACTCAAAACACTAAGGAGTTTGGAACTCTACAAGGAATGGCAAATCGGACAACCTACTTCGTTTTCATCACTAGCATAGTGCTACTTTACCTGAGCGTTTTTCATAAGCATATTGGTACGTGGTATCTTAATGTGTGTGAACTTTAAATATCCATTATCCACCTCTCCATAACCAAATTTACGATTTATATCTCCCAGTTCAACACCTAAAACACATTATATAATATCTGACCGATACCAACAGCCCAAGAACCATATCACTCAAAAAAGTATTGCTTTGCTTTAGAAACATTTGATTACTGAACTCCATATTTGAAATTTGCACCAATATTTCTAGTCATGTTAAGTCTCTCGCTTTTTATAGTGCATTACCTAGCCTATGGTAAATCAAACAAATTTTTTATTCCTACACACTCTTTATTACTCTAGCAAGACAAAACATTTCTCAGACATTTTCTTGGATACAAGAAACATACTATCGATCTGCCTGTTTGTTTATCCCTCCATACCACATTTTTATTTGTATTTTAAACTGATTCATTGCAGGTCTAAAAACTCTCGCATTTTACAGTCAAATAACATCTGGCATCAATCCAGCTTTGGTGGAGCCTAAGCATTGTTTATCCTGTTCTCTGGCTCAGTCAGAGCAGGTTGCGTAATATTATAATTTAATCTGAGCGGAGAAAATGATTTACATATCAATATTATGTACATATCCATACAATACGATACACATAGAAGTAATGCATATACTCATGTTTACACATAAGATTTACCTGGTAATGGTTTGTGAGTATCCAGATCTCTCAGCTGACAGAAGAAGGCATGTGGACCGTAAGCCTCCCCATCAATCACCAGCTGTGCCATCACAATCGCTGCGTTTGATGTCTTGCCAACTGGTTAGGAAAAAATTAAAGGTAATGCTTGAGACTAAACGGTCCATAAACATACGGTAGGCCTACTAAATGGACAGAGTTGTATCAATGAGCTTGGTCATATACAATGTGCTTGCTTGCAAATATGAACTGAAAGGTATCAAAAAACAGGTAAAACAATTTGCTGAACCAAATATCATTCTCAGCTAATCAACAAAACATATGACAGAGATTCTCAACTCCACACTTACGTCCACCAGGCCAGTATTTGATAGATGAAGATGTTGGACAGTGTATCACAAACTCTTCAGTTGACTTCTGATATTTCGCAGTCGTTTCCAATCCTCTCAAATACGTCCCTGATAAAACATAGACAGTTTTGTAGCAACGCCTACTGTTATATGTGAATAATAACAAATTAAAACTTGCACAGAGCCAAGTCATCTTGGAAGCAACAATAAACATTAAATTTTAAATACGGTATATTTAGAAATACAGAAATGGTACTTTACAAATTACAGTACTGCTGTGTGGCTGGCTCAATGCCATGCTCAACATTACTGTATAATAGGGGCACATTGCGCCTCATGATTATACTGCAGGTTACTCATTGCAAAATCTGACCGGCCGAACTCCACTTACTTACCGTGACCCATCTCAGTTTGAGCATAAGTCCCCACAAACTTATGCTTATTATGTTTAGGTAAAAGCTGATCCACTTGCTCGGGAGTGCCTTGTCCATAGATAGCTGGTAGAAACATACTGGTGTGTAGACTGAATGGGTTAGGTCCAAGCATGGCGGCACTGCAACATCGCAATCACAAGTCAATAGATACATACATGTACATGAATCAACTCAGAGATTGGTCAGCTTATCTCTGTGTATGCTATTGCTATACTCGTTTAAGCTTACGCTAAGGTCTATCTGAATAGTTGAGCGAGGCAGTATGATAGTGTTCCAATAGCTTCTCAGCATGACTTAAACTTAGTATTGCACCACATGATTGTAGCATTATAACAAAATGCAGGTAAGAAATCAGGATGCAGATTTACTCACTCAGCATAGGACATCATTGCAGTACCAAATCGTCCTTCAGGGGTCAGCTTATATAAGCCAAGGCGTTGAATCTTCTGTTGAACAATTGGAAATATTCTGACAAGCTCATTATAAACATCGTCTCTATCCATATTCGGAAATCTTTCAGCAATTCTATAGTCTGGGTCATCTTCAGCTAACTTATCTGCACAAATAGCAATAGCAGTATGAGGTAATGAGCTAACAATTCTATTTACAACGTGCAAAGACGAGCTGGATGAAGGGTGCTGGGATATCGATTCTCCTGATTACCTCACTCACAAAGCGAGTCAGTATTCCGAGTAAACCTTTTTGTCAACCAGACTCTCAGAGAGAAGTAGTGGTAATGAAAAATGAAATGGGTACCATTATAAGATAATAATTATGAATTTGAGTGCGGTATATAAAACTGTACTCACAGCCTTTTCTCCTTTCATGCATTTCCTCCTTCCCGTACAACTGAGACGTGACATCATCTGCATTGAATGTGGCAGATGATCTTTCTCTTAACAAGTCGCTGTTGATATTTCTCACAACAGCTGACATATTCTGTACGTGAAAACAAAAGTACAAGTAATGACAAATATTAGATGCAATAGAAATGGGGTAAGACATTAACCGCTGCCATGGACATGCGAACTATATTTCAGAACCCAAAAACGTACACGATGTGGCCACGAGATTGTATGTCAAAGACAGCAATGGGATTGCCCACAAAGTTGATTTGAAAAAAAGCAATTTCGGCCAATTTCCATCAAACTCTAAAATGCCTTATTTCAATTGTAATGCATTTAAAAATCATAAAAATCAATCATGCAGCTAGTCAGTACATAAGTTGAATTAGGGAAGAGTGTGCACACAGAGGTGTAGACAGATAGCCCATAGAAATAGACATGGGCAATAATGCCAATGGTGTAATGTCCTGGAAAAGGTCCTCAGGCTGGCATTTCAAATTGCAGCTAGTCAAATTCATTGTAAGTAATTATGATGAGCATACTCCAACTCCAACACAGTCACTTTTAAGCAAAACTAAAAGTCTTTCTGCTAGAATGATAGCAACAACCATTAGATGAGTCTTTATGGTAGGTATTTCACATGAAAATCTACTGCATAAATAATACAGACAGTGCAGCACAACAGCAAACAGAGTAAGTTCCAAGAAAACTTAAGACTTGAGCAGCAAAGATGAGTATGTGTGGACTTTATGAATATGTATGAGGAGTTTATACAACCAACCTCCGTGATACAACTGTAAGTAAGTTTTTCTAACACTAGTCTTGTCTTGCACTAAGCAATGAACATCATTGCTGTAAGTTACAGAAGAGAGTTATGAGATATAGTGGGATTTTTGGCATGGAACAAAGTGGGCGTGCCCCTTACTTGCACATTCCAATTTGTGTCTCCTGCACAAAAGTTCATTTGATATGTTAGGTAATCTTCGATCGGGTTAACGAGAGAAGAATTGAGACATATCAATGTAACCTTTGGAATTTTGTAGTTAGGTCCACAGTCTAGCACAGGAGGCTGATTTTGTAATAAATCAAAATAAGTGTTTTTTTCTTCTAGTAGAAGCTGACATTGGCAGAGATGGCTGTCAATCCAGACCTAGCCAGGGAGAGGAGCAAAGGCACATTTAACCCTGATAATCTAACATGTCAAATATATGGAAAAGAAGGAATGCATGGGAGAAGATTAGCACGTAAGTGTTTTGTCTCAACTCAACCACACATTCATTACATTACTACATCACATTACAAGAAGATGACAGGCTCTTATCAATTGCTTATAGCAGACTGAATTTTTATTTTTTTCTTCATTTTTATTTCTGTTATAGGCTTTTGGGAGGACAGTGATTTAGCTCATTTACTTGGGGTTGGGTAGGCCTACTCTACTTACAAAATAAATGATATAATGGGCCTGCCTACTTAGGCTACAACTACTTTCCTTGTCTTGTCCCTGCAGAGGAAATTGGTTGTGATACGAGGATTCAGCTCTGACTCTCAGGCGGCTGCTGGTGCAAGGAGTGGCATAAGGGCCTAGCATTGATTAATTTAGATGAGGCCCAGAAAGAAATTCTATATAGACACAGGGCTTGATCGTATGCAATTGTTGTACAACAAGATGACCCAACTAGAAAAGTCCACAAACACCCAGCAGTGGTAGGCGAAATTCATTGCCCTAAAGTGTAGTTGCACGAGGTCTAGTATCAAGCCTAGTAGTTCGAAACCAGACCATACCAACTACCCCTTAGGCACTACCTACTGTGGGGTACCTGTGCAGGTCTGTGCCTATTCAAACCTTAGCTAACGCTAAGAAAATGCACCAAATCAGTTACGACGCTAACTACAGGTACATAAATGTGCATGTATGTCTAAGTGTCAACAATGTTGTTCGACTGAAAGGATAACCTTGGCTTTTAAAAATGGAGATAAACTTTAGATGAGTTGTCGTAGGGGTTTCTGGTCTATTCAGGAGCTAATGAGACAGACTATGTTCGAATTCCCAATCAATTATCCAGTGTTCCACCTTAGTTTAAAGAATTATTTGTTTCACCGACTTCATGCTAGTCAAATTTTCTTTGGTAGACACTTGGTTTTAGGCCAATCAATGTCGAGTCATGCATGCCTATTTATGTTTTTTGTAGACAAAAGAGCAGCAGATGACCCTGATTTCAAAGTGGCTGAGAGATTCTCGACCATGCCAAGAGATGAGGTGTATGATCAAGCTGTTAGAATATACACATCTTTCGCTCCTAAAGCCAAAGCATACGGCTACGACCAAATCGATTCCGATGTCTACAATTTTTACCTTGAGTAAGTAAAGTTCATCATGAGAACAATGCTGAAAATGGTTATCATTGCAAAATACGAAAAACTGTTGTACTGGTAATTAAACAAGAACTTTAAGTACATGTAAGTTAACTCGATGTTGTATGGATGTCAGTATATGAAACTAAACTTGATATTGATATCTATGTTTAGTGATAGGTCAATTTATGTGACTGTTTGTAGTAGGAGATATAAAACTCTTTGCTGATAATCATTTAGTTCACACTATCAATAATCATTGAGATCACACTCTCAATAAACATTCAGGTTTACATTCAGTTGTCCTAGTTTATGGTCCTATATTTGCTTTTATGTACTTTATAATACTGATCTTCCCACACCGCAATACTAGGTTCTGTGACTTTCCAGTTTCCTGGAGGTTTTAATTGGAATGAGCAGAAACACCTTGTATTATGATTGGTGATATTTTGTGGTGCATGCAACAAGCACTTTTCCAAGTAGGAACTGTTTGGCATTTGAAGCGCTTGGAGAATACGCTTATTTCATTATACAGGCATGTGATTCATACGATTTTTATCGTACTTTACGCTTTTTTAGTAAGACAGGCTACGCCTAAGCCTAAATAAGCTTTTGTTAGTTTTACATAATAATGAATTATTATGCCATTCTTCTGCCAATATTGTGTATTATTTGGCCAGTTTGTGTGTCTGAAACTGGAAAAAATATATATAAGGTACACTGGGGTATGCATGGCTAGTTTCTGTATGTGTGCATATTGCTGAAATCAGATTTACACAACAGCAATGTGGTTGAGATTGTTACAAAAACCCCAGAAACAACAAAAAAGAGGGTCTTTTACTTCTAAAAAGTCGGAAATCTGCGCTTCTAACCAATGTAAACCATTTTTCTGGGCAATAACAGAAAAGTTAGCTTTTTTGAGTTCAGCAGTAAGCCTCAAAATTTTTTTTCAATCACATGTCTGTTATGCTGTCCTTATTTTGCAGAGCTACATTTATAGATTCTGTATATCCATTTGGTCTCCATAATTCCATGTTCATCCCCACTATAAGAAGTCAAGGCACTGATGAACAGATTGCGGAATTCTTGCCTAAAGCTGAGCGGTTGGAAATAATTGGAACATATGCACAAACTGAGATAGGCCATGGTTTGTATCTTAAAATAATATTAATGTTTATAAGCTCCATACATAATTCCAGAGATGAATTGGTCATATAATTAAAAATCAAACGAGACTTACCTGGAAGGTGAAGTTTGATGATAATTTTAACGAACGACGATAGCGGAAGAGGATAAACAATCCCACCTCTGACATCCCTCCCTGTTTACCTCTTCCTTATTTAGCAATCCTATTATGCCCCTCTAAATTGTGACTACTTTCACTGTGCTCGCCGGCAAGCGCTCTCACTTAATCACTTGTTTATCCCTGTAGCTATCGTAATGAGTTAAAATAATTTCGATTGCTGACTTGGTTGCTACCACTATTTTATTTAAAAATTGAATACAAACTCAGGTCTTTGTTTGAGTAGATACATTATGAGTTATACTTGAATGACAGTGACTTTTTTCAGTTCCATACTCATTCAATACGCTTTAATTTGTAAACATTCCCTTGAACACATAACCTTGCTGTACCTTGACAGGTACATTTTTGAGGGGTCTGGAGACTACGGCCACATATGATGGAGTTAGAGATCAGTTCATCATACACAGTCCTACTGTAACATCTATCAAATTCTGGCCGGGTGGATGTAAGTATTTCATCTTGTGGTGAGCATGTGACAATTCGTTCCAAAAGAAGCCTTTCCCAACCCGAAATCACAACCCCAAATATGCACCCCCATACTCAAGGGACAAATCATTGGGAAGAATTGTCTGGTTCTCCATGTTGAAGACTTGTTGCCCGCTCCTCGCTTTAGTTCTTCTATGAATGGAACAGGCAATTTGACTTAAAATATTTGAGGGGTTATTAATTTGTGTATTAAATATTATTCATTGACAATAACTTAATTGTTTGGT
>ERZ1740072.902-NODE-902-length-11725-cov-8.452271_pt1 | contig 11725 bp, 8 predicted proteins | sample MGYA00581733_ERZ1740072 | MGnify/ENA primary metagenome ERZ1740072 (study PRJEB43018, sample SAMN04849741) | marine metagenome | isolation source: floating plastic debris | place: Pacific Ocean | collected 2008-08-30 | study: EMG produced TPA metagenomics assembly...
TTTTTTTGTTTCTAGATAAGTATTTTGTTAGGAAATTACATGGGCGATTCTGGGGGAGGGTTTCAATGAGAACATCACAAAAAACGATACCAAAAAACAGAGAATACCTCCAGAAGGGTTGTTTGCGAAATTTGCTCCATGACGGTACTTCATAGAATAAAAGCAATGGATTTGGGGGAAATTGCTAGTGATGTGATTGTGAGAATAGGCCTGAAGTTCCTTGCACAACCCCATCTTCTATGGAATTTTAATTTAACAGAGTGATAATTCAATCTCATTATATTTTATGGAAAATGGTACAGAAGAATGCACAATAAACATGTATTTTGGGATTCAAATGAGGCCATGGTCAGCGATGCGGGGGCCCTTTCTGCAAAGCGAGCAAATCATTCAGTGGAAATTTAGAATTTCTCAATTGTAGTTGGTAGGTACAATGGCAGAATTGGGATAGCTGTTGATTGAAATATTTTTCTGGCGTGCGTCAGCCATACCAAAGGATTATTATTTTGATCGGAGATGGAGGATTGTAAGCTTGTTTGGCATATGGCTGGTTTCATGATTGCCATTAGAAGTTAGTGCACTAGCTATGTTCAGATAAAATAGGTATTGGCTGTCTGCAGCATACATACACATATTGTAGCTTTACCAAACCGTATCTGCCCTATCTTAGTTCAGGTGATTGAATCTGTTGCACCTTTAGAATGAAAACATTCTCATCTGTTCATCATGAAGTCTTGGGTATTTAGTTTTCGTCAGCCACTGCAAAAAAAACAGGAATCGTTTATACTCGGGAGTAACCATCAGATTGTAATAATGTCCCTCATGGATCTTAGTCTATGCACTATTGTAATTTAGGTGTAGTTGCTGCCTGTTCTTATCGATGATTGAAGTTGTCCCTCATGGATCTTAGTCTATGCACTATTGTAATTTGCTTCATTGTTCTATGCTATTATAATGTACATGCTTGGTGGAAAAGGAAAGAATATTGCAATAAAAAGACGACAAGGATCCTATTTCTTTATTTGGTCACAGTTTTCTGTAACACAGCAAAAAAGGAATTAAATGAGTTCTGGCTGTCAAAAATACATTGGCTCCGCTTCTTGGATCATTTTTTTCTAAATTGCAGAAAAAAACCAAATACATATATATATGTGAACCATATTTTATTGGTAGGCAGGAACATAAATAATATTGCACCTCGAGATAATGATTGGCTGGTTGTTCGGGTCAGAGTGTGTGTATAAGGGATTCACGTGGATTATTGTGCGGGCTTTTATCAATGAACTTCATTGCTTTAATCCCACCTCATGATTGTCAAACACAGAGCAGGCGTGTTCGAAGGTATTTTTTGCCCTACCAGTATGTATGCTCGCCATCGAAACGGGTGGATGTGGGATATATATACCTGAAAAATCTGGTAAAATTTTTAGCCATAGATTTATTCAACAGTCAAAGCAGAGATTGTGAGCATGCTGAGCCCAAATCAACATCTTATTTTTGTGCCCGCGGCATTTTTCACCTGCATGAATCAACACTAGGTACCGTCTTTTATGATAGAGATTTTGTCACTTGTCGGGATCAAATCAGACCCTACACATCTTATTTTCCAGACTTACTCTACTTGAATCCTACCTGAATCGTCACACTTGGACCCACACTTGTGTTATATCTGCGTCAGATTCCTAAGGTGTCAGATTTTTTATGTCGGATCATCATAATTGTGTTAGTAGTTGTTAGGTGCCCTCGTACAGAGTTGATACTATGTCGGATTCTGTAACGGTGTTTAAAAGTAGCATTGTTGTAAGGCTAAGGATTAACATGACCCAGATATGTTATTGCGCTGATGGTAAGGTCAGCATAAATCACAAAACCTTGCCCCTGTCAATGCCAGAGCTGTTTGGTTGACATCATCTGTCAAGCTGAATTGATAATGGTTGCATGTTCAGTCCAAATCATGTTCGCTGAAAACATTGGAATGAGGTAAAATAAATCCCATTAGATGACTGCAGTTTTGGCTTTACCATCTGGTGCTAATACCACATCTTCTCAGTGTGTATAGTATAGTGTATGTCTACTTTGAATGAAAATTGATTTCATTAGACTCTCTGGCTGGTGAAATTAGCACTGCTGAGATTGGGAAGCTTATGAAAACTGGCATTTTACCAAAGGGCACCTGATTTAATGAAACACAGAACTTGAGAGGTCCCATAAAAAGAAATCTTAATAGGTCGACTGATTCTCAAATGACGTTGAATGTTATAGATGTGAAGTAGCTGCAATTCCTTTGGTATGTCGCCTAATATGCCATCGTCAAGTTTTAAAGGTGTACTTGGTGTTACAAAACAGATGTTAGTGCAGCTCATAAAAAATAAGTCTGCTGCTAATACAGTGCAATTTTTGTATTCTGAGAAAGAAACCTGGCCTATGTTGGTAATTAATACCTGGTTGTGCAAAGCTGTTTCATGCTGCACTCTGCCTCATGTAAAGTGTAACCTAACATCTCTGGGTATAATTAGATTATATGCATGGTTAAATGATAGGATCTCAAGCGGTCAAAATTCCGATAAAATCCTTGCTGGCATAGGGTAAAACGAAGAAACTTCGAGGAAGTCTGCAGCAAGTTTACTGATTTTTTGTGTCAAATTATACTTCAAATACTACTACTGTAATGCATATTGCATGCTGAGCTTAACGTGTGTAACATCTTCCCGAATTTTTATCATTTTTTTCCTTTTCAATGGAAAGACTTTTCTTGCCTGCAGAGTTCGGTATCTTCGCAGGTGACCATTAATTTTTTGAGGAGAGTTGTCATGTTTGTAAAAATATAAGAGGGGTTACTCTGGTGTGCTTGGTACAACTTCAAGGAAACAATCCTTATCTTCATCTTAGAGAATTGCTGGCTGCAATTATAATTAATTGTGTCATCAAAGGTCTATAATATTCACCAATATTGAAAACATTCTCAACATGTCCGATACTGTTGTATGAATCACATACTGGTGCTTGTTTTTATCACCATCAGCTTGAAAGGTTGCTCTCTTACATGATAATTTCTCCGAATGCGTCAATGGATTAAGTGGTATGCTTTCCTTTTGTTGGCAGCTAATGAAAGAAAAATGTTGCTGAATCCTAAGTGGATAGGCATTGATGGTGAAGCGAAATGGCAGTGTAAATTTGGTTAACCTAGTTTATTCCTCATCTCAACATCGTTGCTCATTGAGGTTGATTGGCTCCTCATCTGAGGTATATTTATTTGAACTCCCTTGTTATTGGCCAAGTGCATCTATTGGCCAAAATTGTTCACTTATAGAAACCACAATAGAATCTGTAAGTAAATTGCTATAAGCCTTCTCTGTTGATGCAGGGACCACTTTCTTTTATTGATTCTGTTTAGGAGGCGTGTTTATCGAATAATAAACTATTTCACCGCCTGTGGTGTACAGCTGTCTCTAAATTTGATAAGAGGGGCTGCAGATTTTGTGCATCCATGGGAACTGACTGGTAGTGGTGAGCAAAGATTTACCACATTAAGAAACTTCGGTAATCGCTGCCAGGTTTTACATCCAGAAGAGGATCGCGCGGAGCATGACAGGTTTGTCAGCTTAGATTATCAATGCTGCCATTTTGTCTATGGGTTATGTGTTCAAGAAATTATAATTTAATGTCTTGACCGTTGATGAAGGTTCCTGTACAGATCTTAGTTTTTTGTTTGATTTCATATGTTTCCATGGCAACTAGTATATGAAGGTAAGGCGTGTTTATTTCAGCGCATGGTGCTGGTAGCGAAAACCAAGGTCTGGCAGTGACAGCCAGGTGTTGCCATTATAACGGTAATTGTCGCTAGCAAATCGATGCTGGCTAGAAACTGTTTAGTATCAATTTAACTACAATTAGATTTTACCATGCTTTTACAGCCTCATTGATGGTAATGGGCTCGGATTTTAAATACCTGTTTCAGGGTGCAAAGCTTGCTGATAATCGCCAGTCATTGTTATCATCTGCCAATTTATGACCCACTTGGCTGGTTATGGCGGAAAATTGTCAGTATATCTGTGAAGTGGTTGCAGTCCCTGTTGCTCGTGGTGAATATTAGCATACAATAATACTGCTCAACCCGGAGCTTTTGTTTCAATGGTCTAACTTATCTGCAATCTGACTTTCGATATGAAAAACACTCTCATCATGTTCTAGACTCAGGGGAATGTGGGTGTATGTTTGCTGTACAATGGTGAGGATTCTGCTTCACAAAGTACTATGTGTTTTGAAGCTTTGATTAACATAGCAATGTTTTATAGAAAGGATACGAAGCTTTCGGCATGAACGTTGGCATTCATTTGGTTCTTTCTGTATTCATCAGAACAAAAGAAATTTCATTACCTTGCGTTATTGTTTGCCTGGTGCATTTGGGATCTATTTTCATGACATTCAGTTTAGACAGCCAAGGATTATTAGAACGCCACTCACATTACCCAGCCAATTATCTGGCGCTTCAAAAAATTGCCTGAACCCTTAATTAGACCACTATCCTAGCCTCTAAGGCTCGAAACAGATAATCAACATCATCTTTGTGCCAATGAAGTAGATGGAAAATGGGCGGATTGACCCAGGAAATCAATAGCATGTCGCTGAGTAATCATAAGTGGTAAAATCCTTCACAGACTGGCAGCATCGCCATCAGTGAAATTCTAGCAGCAGCAGCAACCCGAGGAGAACCTGATGATTATCATTAGATCAGCGGTGATATCTACTGAACCTATTTATCTCTTGCTATATTGTGTCCGCTGGGAGAAAGAATTCTGAATTGCGCTGTAATTATCCATTTTCTGGTGATTATTATATCCTAGATATCTGAGTACAGGATGATGATTGTTCATACCATGTGGTAAGTTTGTTCAGCACTTCATAGATGATGAAACACTGGGGAGGAAGTTGGCTACACAGGCGATGCTGCCAACATGGCTGAGGCCGTGTTGTCGTATTATTGATCGCCAAGATTTTCCATGTAATTCTAGCCAGAATTCTTAATTGGGTTTTGTGCCGTGGTGTCAGCAGATTACCATACAGGGGCTGTTGTTTTCCATGTCTGGCTGGGACCCCAAGTTTTTAAAACACACATGCTATTTGCCATGAGCCCCAGCTTTTTTCTTGTGTTCTTTTCCTATTTTTTGTTAGCGTATCGTGAGGCAAATTGTACCAACTCAGATAAGCTGCAAAATTTTGCTCCAAGGTTGCATGTCACGTTCTTTTGCTTCAATAAAGACAAGTTTACATTAATGTTTTTACAAAACGGACCATCCATTGACAGTTGTCCCGTAGTCCAGAAATACACTTTAGTTAGGCTTAGTCCTTGGCTATTTCTAGTTAGCAAAGGCGGTCATCCAGCTGGTTAAGTTGAAGGTTTGTTTGTGTGAAGACTTGCTGCTGGATAGAACCAAAGCAGAAATATCTTGGGAGACCGACGGAATTAAACCAGTGACTGCAGCATAAGATTTGATTTATTCTTATGTTCTTTTAGAGTTGATATGGTGTGCCATATGCTGAAATCTTTATGGATGTATTTATTTAGCGGTAGCCTTGGTGGTATACATTATTTCTTGGCAGAGGATGTCACTTGTAAGGAATACTAGTCAGTTATATTGAACACACATTTTGCCTTGTTTTTCTATTTAACTGGCTTGTCATCTGGTGTAATTTTATGATGAAAAAAACCGTGTTGGAAAATAGGACAATCAGATCTGGTGTGTATGGAGTATGACTCTGTCTTATCACGGTTTGATGATTTGAAAAGGATATCGTGTCACTTGAGTCATCAGAAAGGGACTAATTGTGTTTACGAGCTTGTTATAAAGTACTAAGGGCTTATATTGATGTCTTCTTACATCTGCAGCACATGGTTTGATTGATCTATGCCCTAACCTTACCAATGTTTTCGTCATGTACTCCACATTACTGGTAATGGTTTCAAGTCTTCACTATTAATACATAATCAATATGGTTATACCAAAGAATTAGGGCGTACATCTGTGTCTGTGTGCTTCTTTCAGTGGTGATCGCTCAGATTCTGGTAATTATCTAACAGGATCTGGGCCATTCCAAGTACCAGTTTCGCCGTAATATTTAGATCGAAATTCCATCACACCAAGGATAACAAGTTGGAGAATTTTTTCTTCTGTGATAGTTGTCTCGCTGATAAACTGCTTGCCTTTAGTATGAAACGCGATATTCTGCAATCTTGGTTTTATTAAAAAACAACATTGCACCAAATTTGAGCGTGCATGGTTTTTCAGTGTGGTGTTAATTGTCTGCGCCGTTTTATTGCACTCTTAATTTGCTCATGGGGTTTTGTTTGGTTTATTTACTCTGCAGCTGTGATTCAAATCTTTCAGCGCTGAGCGTAAGGTTTTCTTTCCTTTGTCTACACCACCGTTTCAATGGTCCTGCCACAGGCTTATTAACCAAGCTATAGAATTACTTATTAGGTTTGGCTAAATCAACCAATTTAAATTGAGTTTGGTAAACAATGCTAGCTGAGCTTAACTTTTAGTGGTTTGGTATTTGGTGTGACTTGAATAGGATAGGGATCTGGTGGAAATGTATGGTTAGTGAGATTGTTCATGAGTACCAAGGGAGTCCTGTTAATTAGCTGTAATGGCATGAAATGTAATCTGTTGTCATGATCCTGGAGTCCCGCAATTAGAAGATTGCTAGAGTTTTTGAGACAGACACTGAACTCGAAGTGCTGACAATTTTAGTCTGGGCCATGGCGTAAGGTACAATTCCTATCATGATATAAACGGATCGCTGTGTATATAACGTGATTAGGTGCTTACCAGCTGGTCACCTTGATTCAGGATTGCCAAACATTAAAAAACATGTCTTTAGCATCTGGATTCGATTTAGGTGTAATTATTAGTGGCTGGTTGCTGCTTGTGAGAAATTATGATGCCGTATCATTTCACCATGAGCGAGATCAGCAGACCATAGACTACACAAAAATCTTTGTGTAAATCATTTCTTTGATTTGATTGAAGTGGATTATGTTACAATTGTGTGAACTATTGGTTGACATCTGGAGATAACAAACTGCAGTATTAAGTTCACAGAGTTGATGATTTTGTATATAATTGCGAGAGTGTATACCAAATACCAAACACCAAGTATGCAGCTGTTACTGGGCTGCCTCATTTGCATACCATGCCAAGAATATATCCTGAACGACTGAACCTAGGTTTCTGCTAATTGGTCAATAACAATGCCAGGCAGCCTGGCACCAATCAACCCAGCAGAGGCATGATAGGGTTAGAGAGGTTGTAATTAGGGCAGTTTGATTCTGTAGACTGCGCAATGCTGCCTGTTCTCAACACATCAGCTTGTTTGCTGCCGGAACCTCAGCTCAGCATTAGTGGTAGGCATCAATCAAAAATTATACGGAAGATAGAGGATATTCTATTGTTTTTTTTAGCTGATCAATAGTTTTAGAACAATATTTAGATAAAAGTTTAATAAATTTGTATCTTGGAGAGAATGTGCGTCTTGACAGAATCTTTTATCCACATACTATGGTAAATTTGGATTGTTTCTTAGTATGATAAATTTGGCAGCTTTTAGGGTAATGAGGACAGCAGACGGTGGCTCCTCATAGACATGAGGAAATGTTTTTTTGTTTATTGAATTTTAGGTTGTCCTAAGATCATTTCTTATGCGTTTGGATCAGAAGTTGGTTTGGGCTGCAAGAGGAAGCACAAAAACAATATTAGAATGGTTTTTGTGCACCTCTCCATTTTTATTTTTACCATGGTAGTAGCGGTTAGTGAATAGTTTTGTTCTGTTGCTGTGGGATTTGAATACTGTCACCAGCTAATAAATTCAGATATGAATAGGCTGGTTATTGTTGGTAATGGTACAACCACTCTCCTGTCTGAAAGGTCTGCTCAATAATTCTATTCATCTAAAGACTACTCATGGTAAATTTGTTTGGCGTGGTTCGGCTCTCTCAATGGCCCTTTTGTTAAAAGTTTCTAAGCCTTTATTGTCAAGAGTAAACCAAACTCTCTTCTATTATTGGTCTTGTCAAGTATCCCGTTCAGCTTGGCAGGCAGACCACTGAGGGTATTTAGGTAGGCGAGTTCAGTTCACTTGCAGTTGTTATTCTTCGAAGCTGTCTTTGTTAATTCCATCGGAGTTGATTGGCTTATTATTTTACTTTGGAGAGCAGCGGCGTTAGAATCTGTTAATAGGACACAGTTATACCTCTGCCAACTCTTCTCCGCGGCGCTTCATGCTAACAGATTTCTCTTTTGTCATTAGGAGAAGATAAACGCATCAGCCCCTAGACAAGCTGATTAGAAGACACACAGATAAGAGTTAAACATGGCGGATGATTCAATGGATGGCGAGGATATTTTTACTGTGATACCGACAGCTCCAGAGGACATTCCCCCATTTGACTCATCCATAGAGCAGTCTTCTCCTCTACCCTCAACAGGGAATAAAATGTCACCTCGACCACCACCATCTCTTGCCTTCACTGGTCGTCCTAGCAACGGAGCTACGCTTCCAGCAGCATTTGATAAAATTGGGAATTCTGCCATGCACAGAGCTTCATCAGCCCAGAAACCTCCCAGAGAAGGAGGCAGAAAAAAAGATGGTAAGTTTTGGTCAAGTCTTTAATTTACTTCAACAACATTATGGAATTTGTGTAATTATTATTTTTATAGTAATCAATTATTGGTATTCGGATAACCAATTACATCCGGGAATATTATTATTGTTATTGTAGTGATTGTGTGTTGCATCAAGTTGATCTTCAATACTTATAAACATAATATTGATTTCTTTGAAAAAAATTTGTTTGTAGGTCATTTGTCATCAAAGCCAAATACCTTGGTTAGCATCTGGTTTGATCATGTATGTGATACAGATTTTGTGGTTTACTGTTTTCTGTGGGTTGGTTTGGTGCTGTCGTCATGGTGTAGGGTGCAAGACTACCAAACAATGCTGATCTTGGCTATGATTTCTGGTGACAGTTCTGGTATTCGATTGCACCTCCAGGAAGTGCTATTACATGTGGTGAAGGTTATGATGGCTGATGGTCTTATCTGGCCCATTACCATGAATTCTACGGGTCATTTGGGATACTGATTTGTTATGGGTATGATTTTAGCCGTTTCTGGCGGCATGTTGGGCTGGTCTGCATTTACTGGTATCCTATTTCTGTGCTGGCACCCGGTAAAACTGCTTTTGACATGTTATGTCAAAATTAGCTATGGTTTCGTGTTCCATTCAGGCAGACCATGCTCCCTAATAAGCCTTTGGGCTAACACTCAATGCTAACAATCTGTCATAATCAGTTTCGCTCTTTGTATGCAAGGTATGGGAAATTCTACCACATTGCAGCTATGTATAAACACACTCTACAGTCTGATTGTATTTCTGTCAGGCTGCTTTTATGCTCCTACGCCTTATAACAGGCAAATCTCTAGGACGACAACTGTCTGAATTATGAAGACGTGATAATGCCACAGGCAACAGAATCAAGTCAAGCGCAATTCTCTTGCACTCTGAAGACTGGCTATGTAAACCATTGAAATGAACCAAGCCTGTTTGTTTTATGGCATTGTTAAGCATTGTTCAAACATTGCTGGAGAGCTACACCTAGCCTCACCAAAATCACACACTCATGGCATCAGAGCCTCTCTTTGCTGAGATGTCCGTACACACATATAACAGAATACCAGGTATATGACTAAGGATAATAAACATTGACGAGTAGGTGTACCAACCCATAGATGAGCACCAGGGCATTAAATGTTTAGTCTTAGTATCGGGCTGTATTCGGTTGTGTTAATCAGAGATTGCAGAAAGGTCAGGAAAAAGTCAGATTAAATTATGACAAATTGGCACCAATAGCCGGCAGTATAGCTTTCGGCAGCAACATTCTTATTTCTTCTGCTAAGCATGAAATAAGCAACAGTTCACAACCACCCCTCAATAAGTCCATGCAATAATCCTCAAAATTAGGCTAAGATACCACTGTAGAATCATGAGTACCATTTCATTGCGTTACATACATGTACATGTATAGTGTATCCCATTAGAGCTAAACTGTGTATTGTGGAATGATAACAGTAAATATTGCATGATACCATTAGGCCAAGGAGCTCCTATGTACATGTTTAGGTAAGGTTCTGTTTTATAACACGGACCTGCTGTGTTAATGTTTGTATGCGTATGTGTGAGTTTGGTACGATGCCTCGCCATCTGTTACCAGCTCCAGTGCGCAGAAATTTAAAATAACATGGCAGCATCCTTTCATGTGTTCACTCTTATTTGATTTCTGGTCGAGCATTTTTTTGCATCTTTTGTGTTTTGGTATCAATTTTGTCAACGCTGATTCAAGAACCAGCTGACTTTCGCATCATCTCGTCTCATTGTGTGATATCATTTTTTGCTTGCTCACCATCGTGTAGAATCAGAGTTAGAGGCTGTCTCAATGATGTCTTTGTTTTCTAGCATTTTCCTTTTCATCACTCTTTGGTGTTTAACTAAAATTTCCTCCAAATGTAATCAGATACCCTTTTGTGTTATTTGATTTGATCAACAATCCCACGGCCTTCCTCCCATCTCGGTTCTTACTGCGATGTGTTCAATCTCACGCCCAAACCATCCAATCCTCGTAACATTCTTTTCTCTAACCTCATGCATCGATGACGCAGTCCAGGTTTCTAACAGGAAATGCTGCCTCTAGGTTTTTATGATCACATTGAAGCATCTGGTGTTTTGAATGACTCATTGTCAGAATTATTGCATCAAGGGATTAACGTCACGCTGGTTTGAGTCCTTTCAGCATCTGGTTTCTGGTAGCACCTACGTGCTAGCAAATTTACAAAATTTCTCTCCCATGCTTGAGCTGACGTCTGTGTTTTGGGACTGAGTCTATTTAGTGCATCAGATGAGAGTAAAGAAAGCGCTGTGAATACCCACAGAGCACTTATAAGCAGGGGTCAATTCCTGTCTTTAGATCTGCCGTGCACTGTGGGCTCCATTGTTCCCTTCGCTTGTCACTTGTCTGCCTTCAATTAGGGTAAAACTATTCAGCATCAAGTGTGCAGATAGCGCTAACAGGCACAGAATGTGTGTCAATACCAAATGTGCCAAAAATGCAGCGGCTCAGCTGCTCATCATTTGAGCTCATGGTATGTCTTTACATCCAGGTCATCATAAAAAAAATTACACTATTCCACTATGGGTGTGAGCTGTTTCACGGGGTGGGCTCCAACGCATCGGACAAGCTGGAATCGTCATGTTGGCATGCTGAAAAAAAATTCTTCAACCAGGCTTATTGGCTCTTTTGACTCCTTCAAATCTGGTCACCAAAAATCCATATAGCCGCAAAAGCTACCAATTACCAAAGTACAAATACCATCATCAGTGATTGGTTTCTTTCTACCAATTTGCTCTGTTATCTTGAACGGTATTTCGATGTTCGTCTTTCTCATACAGCACTTAAAAATGTTCCACAGCAACCAGCATTTTCCATATCAAATGCCGAACTAGGCCTAAGTCTTTGCAATGGTGATGTGGAAGCCTGCACCTTTGGCCTTTTCTGTGTAAATATAAATAAATCTGGTGCAATAACTGAATTAGATAAGCCCAACAAAAACAAACTCCAGCCTGCTGGGTAGATCTGGAAAATGCGTAATATCATCAGCAACTTTCTGTGGAA
>ERZ1740072.903-NODE-903-length-11723-cov-6.964947_pt1 | contig 11723 bp, 6 predicted proteins | sample MGYA00581733_ERZ1740072 | MGnify/ENA primary metagenome ERZ1740072 (study PRJEB43018, sample SAMN04849741) | marine metagenome | isolation source: floating plastic debris | place: Pacific Ocean | collected 2008-08-30 | study: EMG produced TPA metagenomics assembly...
GCAGTCAGAAAACAGTAGAGGTACTGTACTAAATTAACTGCTATAGCAATTATCCGCTCAGTGCAACTTGTTTTTTTTATAATATGATCTATCATAATGTACATCATATCGAGAGAATGTTTGGTACGGTAATAGCGTTAACTCTGAAGGTTGCCTACTAGAGCAAAGAGTAATGTCAATGGCAAAGAGTGTTGGATGGAGTTGATGTAATATTGTCACTATTCCCCCAGTCCTGTTTGACATGCAACCTATTGGGACACAAAAATTATAGGACCAAATACTGTGATTCCATGTTTTCACCCAAATACATAGCTTCCCCTGTGAATGGTGCCTCGGCTCGCGGCATATCAGCATATTAAATAGCAACAACTTCCTCTTTGAGATCTGTACCGCATCATAGCAGAAGTGTTTGATACTTTGATTGTTATCAAATCATATTTTTGGGAATGTGAATCAAAGATCAATAATTTGTTATTTTTGTGGCCTAGTCGTGGCCTATGACTCACAACAGCTAATTAAGCAGCATCGTTTGGGGACATGCCAGACAGGGTAAATCACACATCAACATCTTTACTGTGCCTAGCTCCTAAATAAAGTTCTTTCAATGGTATGATAATTACGTCTATTAGGAAATAGTTTTTACAGCTTTTCCCTGTAGAGTCTATTTTGAAATTGTATAGCTTTGCAAAGTTCAAATGTTCTCATCAATCATGTTTTGGTGTTCGTCACAAATCACAGGGACACTTTCTTTGTTTTACATGACACGTCCATAGAATCAAAACATTTTGTAACCTTTTAAACAAAAGAATACTCTTTGAGAACACTATTTTTGTTGTTTACTTAGTGGCTGAAAGGTTGGTTCTCATTTCGTTTCAGGACAGGACCTAACCCTAATCTACCACACACATCTTTCGAGAGTCAGCAAAATCAACAAGTAAGTTTACTTACTGATATCTTACCCCATAATACCATAGTCATAAAAAAGGTCTGTTTCATAAGGCATCCATTGCCAGTACGCCAACTACAGGTTGTCTGGCGTTGATGGGTCAGCAAAGCCTTTATGAATTGTGACTTGATAAAAATCCTCGATTGAAGGGAGCAATCTGGTCTAGCTGTGACTACCCGGCTAAAGGGAGTGGATTTGTCTCAATTTTGAAGGGTTTTGTTTGGAATAAGCTATATCTATGTGCAAACTGCAAAAGTATACACCACTGTGGGTTGATTTTGTAATCTGTTTTAATAAACACTTCAAAATGGGGGACAAAAAAGACTTTAATCGGGACAATCGCAGTTACCTGCACCACAATTGGGATTAAAGTAAGTTATTGCAGATTAAAAGGGATTAAACAATGTAGTTTGTACGAAAATGTTGTGGCTTAATGTTGCGACTGTGTCGAAAAACCAAAAAATCTGAGTCATTTTACGTATGCAAGCTGGGAAAGTCAATGAATATCTGTGACCATAAATCAGCATAATAAATAAGGATAAAAGAATTTATTAATTGGGTATTAAGATTTAGATATTTCATGAAGCAATTTGCAATGTAAATCAAATTAGTCACTCATGTTTGCACAGGGAAGATTCTTAGATTTCTTTGATTTCAAAGTATTTCTTGGTGCGTAACATGGCACCCACAAGGAGTGGGCTGGTTGATGGGATAAATTGAAAAGTAAAATTAGGATTGCTCAGTATGAAAGAGGATCGCCTTGAGACTGGATATTGGCAAGAGTTCTTTAGGAGCATTGCTTGGGCAGATACTTTCATTGTTGGAAAAGTTAACTCAAAGCCAGAGGCACAAAAAGTAAAACCTAGCATGGCACTTTTAAAGGTCAGTGAATTGTAAGCGGTTGTATTAGAATTTTTGTTACAAAATTTTTTTATTAGAGTTTTTGTTACAAAACCTTTTACCGTCATATTGCAAAAAGTTTGTCTTGGTGAGGGCGTGGGAGTATGCAAGCTTCAATCCCTGTGCACATTCAGGCATAGTGAGATTACCACTTCATGCATCGGTTTTTACCCCATGTTACCCCGACATCCATATTGCGCCCTGCTTAACATGGTTTGGTTATCATGCTGGGGTAACTACTTCAAGGGTTTACATTTCCATTTCGAAAGCTGGGTTTGGTTGAAATACCTACTTCTACACACATGTATACTGGTAATATACCAGCGAAATAATTGTGGCAAGCAAAATAATGTGTTAATTTTGATAAGTATTCATCCTGTTCAGTATTCACTTATAGCATAGCAAGGCTACTGGTGAATAAAATAGGATCACTATTAATGTAGGATAGTTTGATTATCAATTGTATGCATAATAATTATAGCAGCTTTGCAGGTTTTTTCATGTAACATTCTTTATGAAGGCAAAGCAGTTAGATATGCTTGATTTCAATTTTATATCATGTGTACTGTAAATCCATAGTGAATACATGTACAAATACATGTATTTTACTACAGTGAAATGATTTGCTGTTTCGATGTTATGACTAAGTGTTGAGCGAAATGCTAAACTTAGAAGTGATAATTATACTATTTTTAGTTTACGAGAGATTCAATATGATGTCATCACGGCACAAAGCTCCATTTTTATTCCCAGGTTTATCCTTCTTGGTTATATGAAGAGCCACAACCCCAAAAAACCCTCAAGGTCACTCATCACAGGCCCCAAACCCCATCAACTAAAAACCTGACCCCAAAAACCCAATTCTAGACCCGACCCGTAAACCCCAACCCCCAACCCACTATAAACCAGAAAAAATATAGATAAAATATAGTGAATAAACCTGGGAAAGAATATAGCTGTCACAAGGCTGTTTGTGGCACACAACTCCAACAGTACAAACTTTATTTGGATGATGGTGATTTTTATGATGATCCAACTAATGATAAAAATTTGTATGACGGGATGTAGATTGACTTTGCAGAAATTGTTGCAGATTTCACATCATCGTTTCATCGTTGGTTAACTGTTGTTTTTTTTCTATTTTTAGAACATGTATAACCAGCCAAGTGGATACGGTAACCAATATACCAGCTATAACCCAAGCATGTATACGACAGGAGCACCACAAGGTACTGCAATCGGTCCTCAGGACCAAGCCATGTTAAGCCATATCTCTCACAGCCTACAGGCTAAGCCAATGTACCACCAACAACCACAAAACATGGCTAACGCAATGCCACAACAGTACAACCAGTACAACGACATGGGTTCGTAAGGCAACAGCATGGGGCTACTGTGTGTGTTGCTGTGGTGGCCTTTGCACTAACGGATTATGTTTAGAAGTTTCCTGTGCAGCTGCTGTTGGTTTGATTTAGTAGATTATGGTAGCTATCTAACAAATAATTATGATTTATTGAGTCTGTTTTGACCTGCTAGGGACGTGGGAAAATTCCTGCTAAACATTCAGATTCAGAGAGACCTCTTTCCATACAAATTGTTTTGGACACAGAAAGACATTTCACCATGGATAATTTAAGATAAATTGTCATGTCATTGTTTACAATGTCACTTTCAGCAGTAGCACCTGAGGTGCACCTGAACACCCACCATTTGAATTAATAGGACATCATTTAGGAAGAATAAACTCGCCCCACCTGTGACCTTCACACAGAATTGGTTCTGGCTTTCTCAGCCAAATCAGTGCTTTACACCATAGCAGGTTCCCTACCCCGCCCATTAACAATGGCATAGGTATATTGCAAGTGAACCTTAGGTATTTAGATCGAAGGTGAAGAGGGGTTTTGTAAAATATTTACGCATTTGGATTGAAGTGATTTAGTACTAGCAAGGAACTTACGTGCAAGTATTATGTACTTGCACACACATATATATGCACTTGCTGCATGATTCCAGTTCCAGAGTAGGCGGGAAATAACACAAGCTTTTATTAGAAAATGCAGTATATATGCACTTTTTTGCACATCATTTTATTTGTAGAAATGTATTGTAGTATTGTGTAATCATAATAGCTCATTGTCAGTTTTGTGTTAAAAACACGTTTTTTGCAAGTTCGGGTGTGGACGTTCATTTTGTATCTTCAGTTTTTTGTTCAGTTCAACATTTCCTTGTTTTGCAAGTAATAATGAAGCTGAGTGATAGCGTGTTTCTGAAATTATGCTGCAGAATATTGCAAAATAGTTTGTTTGAAATGCTCATAAACAACTTAGAAACAGATTTCTAGCTAAGAAGATTTACGATCTTCAAAAATGCTGTTGGAGGCAGCAGCAGCTAGGCTTGCATGATAAAGAAAAGTCATCATTTTCGTGTGTGGCTCTCATTTCAGGATATTATGCAGAGCCTAACAATCAGCAACACTACGGTTGGGTGCCAGCTTCTGGTCCCAATAACGCTACAGGCAAGAAGTTCTATCAGCCACATAACTTTAACAGACCAACCCCAGGACCCCTGGCTTATAAACCAAGCAAAAATCCGTACAGGTAAGGCCTACTCCAACTCAGCAGCCACAGTGGCTTCTAATTCTCAATTTAACTTCAAAGATTATCTGGTTTGTCCCTTCTCACCTATAACCAGACTATGCCAATGTCTGATCATGCAGTTCCAACCACGTTTCAATGAGTTCCTCAAAATCCTTTTATTTTTTCATTTATTTCATTAGTTCCAACACCAAATAAACCGTGACTATCTCCTCTTTGAACAAGAGCAGATAACCCCTCTGAGGGACAATCATTACTGTAATAAATTTCGTCTAATTAACTGATGTGTGCTGGCAAAACAACACTCATTTCTATTACAGTGCCACTTCATCAGCTGCACATTTGCAGTATAATTCACCTCTTGGTCTGTACTCTAAAAAGAACGCACAGAACGCACTGAGCCTGGCTGTACCTGGCGATTCCGCCGCTGGCCAGACAATCAAGTAAGTACTAAATCTCATCGCTAACACTATTACTGCTTTAACAATGTATGTCTATGGCACCTCTTCCCAAATGTGGTTTTAAAACATGCTGACAAGGCAGGAATAGTGACAGAACATTGAATTATATCATATGAGACAATAATAGCTGTACTTAGTCTTACTATCTATATGTGGTTGTCGACTTGTCGTCTGTCGTGACTAGTCTTTGCGTTGTCGCCAACTCATAATTCTGTTATATGTTATGTTAGCATCGTCATATAGTATAAGTGTCTCTATTTTGCATGATCTATGTACACAGGGCCCAGATTAATGCCCGAGCAGCTGCTAGGGCTAATCGAGGTTACGCACCATCAGATATCAATAAATCTGTAAAACCTAGGTAACAACTGCCCCATTGCGTGGTTAGCTTTCAGTTAGATTTAAAGCCTGTGATTGTTTGTATGTTACATGTTACATGTAGGTTTTGATAGACTACAATGTAGCTCATCATAGTTCAAAAACTGATTATAGTTTTATGTGAGTGATGGTTGGAGTTATTTTCCCTATGAAACAGTGGGGACAATTCTTTGTAGAAAGTTGATTTTGTAATGATTTTAGCACATCATTTGTTTAGAATTGCATGCTTTATATTCCATGGATAGGAGTGATTGATAAGCTCTCCCATGTAATTAGTGTCACGCCGTTTTTTGTCGACAGGCTCTATACTGCAGCAGTTGAGTTTAAAATGTTGATATAATAAAACTGAAAGGCAGTGATCTGCAATTTTAAGAGAAAATATACTCAGAATTGCCAATTCCCAAATCTGGCATATAATATCCAATATTTCAGGGTGCAATGACTTCTGTATAATTTTTTTTATTATAGACAAAACATTCAGTACAAATTAATTGTGAAATGATAGAACATTTTTGTGCTGCTTGTGTGCTCCTAAAGATAGTCCATCTTGCTCCAAACATTTATAGCGTTTTTTTTTTCATATTTTAGACTGAGCTCTTATGAAGGAGGCGAAACTAAGGGAGATGTTGTAGACTCCCCTACTTTGCGATATGTCCTGAGAGAAGATCAGGTCAAGGCGCAAACTGGTCATGCACCAGATGTAAGCTTTTACAAGCAGGTCAGAGAATACGGACCAGGCAAAGTACCACTAAAGGCCTACAAAGAAACCATTGACGATGTGGTTCCAACTTCGGACTTTTAGATCTGCTGATAGAAAATACTGCCATAGATTACCTAACATATTGAAAAGTGGAGCAATGAGTGTGGGGCTTTCCTTTTTCGGCTGTAAACTTGTAATCGCAGGTTTACTAGCTATGAAGCAGTGACATGCATAGATGTGACAAGTGTTTGAGGCTTCAACGTCAATGTTTCTCAAACAGAGGGGACGTGTTTATTTCGCAATAATATTTATTTTACGGGTCGTGCAACTGGTATGACAATATTTAAAAACCTATTTTTCTAAACTTTGCCTAGTATTCCACAACACAATCAGAACTGTAATGCACTAAACCCTGTATAGTAGCAGTAAATAGAAATACTTGAACCCAATTTATATAACTCCGCCTTAGCCACCGCCTGTCTGCCTTTAGATAGTATTTCACTCTTCAAACACAGTTTGGTTAAATTTGGTTTGGTATAAGCACAATTTAAGGCAAGTTTTGAGTATTTTATACTTACATGTCTGCCTGCTATATACATGTACCATGCATGCTTGGTGAAGAGTTTGCTCATTATATTATACCCTTCCGATCATTAATATTCCCGTCATACTTTACATTATGCCCACCGGCCTTTAAAAAAAGGCTCAGCTTTAATTTATTTTCATAGACTGTTATATTGTTACTCACTGTTACTTTTTATCCTTGTATCTCACAAAAAACTGAAAAAACTAAAAAAAATGTCTTATGATATGGTACTTATGTATTTATTCCATTCATGCAAGGTTTAAACTGAGAGGTAACAATTGTTATCATGGACCCATGTTCTCACTGCTACAATGACAGGATTACGGGGTATCCCATTAATAACATAAAAGCCACTACGGTAAAAGCCAATTTTCAATGCTGCCATTGCCAGATTTCACTGATGAGTTTTGAATCAAGAACAGAGAGAAGAAGAACATGAAGATGGCATGAGAACAAACACATGAGTTAAAAGTTTTCCATTCCATCAGGTCATCTATGCTACGTCTGTGAGACGGCAAGCAATAAGAGGTGTCAATATTAATAATTTTATCAGTGACAGTGTTTGCTGAGTAGGATCATGACAAGTTAAGCATGCAATGTCTGACAAGGTAACTGGCTGTCCTTATTGTCAGGTTAAAACGGTTGTCAAACTTGTTTACTAACACCACCGTATCATTTTTTATCAACTCATTTAATTTACTGATTTTGACACCTATATATAGCAGCTTTTTAACGTATGGGAATGTAGAATGTACAAAATATCCTAGCCAGGACAAAATCAATATTGATAAGACAATTATATTTTACAGACACTTTGTTTTGTTTCATGGTTCAGGGTTTGTCTACTGGATTGAAACTGTAATTTGGATTAAAGAATTTAATCCTTGAAACTAAGGTGAACACCAGGTAAATAATGTTTAGCATTTCACAAGTAAATAATATTGTAAGTAACATAAGAGTTTTAAATTGTTTGAGATGTAAATATGCAGTTTGAAATAAGCCCAGACTTAACCATCAGTTGCCAGCTTAACTTTGCTGTGTTGTTATGTATTTGAGGCATGAATTCAGATCTAGTTACACTTTGTCAATAATTTATGAAGGCAGCAATAAAAGGCAGCATGGCTTGCGTGATGTTGTGCTAAAATTCCTATTAGTCCAAATTCCCTTGAAGTGTAATTTCGCTTGGGGCAGGGTTCTCCTATGACATCAATCCTTCTAAACCGACCTAAGCTAACATTTGTTTAAGCGGGTATAGTTTTACCAACCTTCTCATCGCAATTCAGATTGGCAGAGATGGATCTCGGCTAGGTAGTGTACGGTTGTCACTTGAGCCTTGTTGACATGATGCATGGAGAGACAAAATAAATACCACCATCTACATCCTACAACAGATTCAAGAGGATAACTTTACCACTTCATATCGTTCTACAACAAACAGACATAATACACCATCAGTTCAAGTTACTACCTGGTAAAACATTAGTTGTGTCTCTCATTTAGCCTCTACTCCAAGAAAATCTTAAAACCAAGTGATATTTTAGGACGTTGAGCTTGAGGATTGACAGATATCAGGCATCGGTTTGTTTCATTTTAACTGCTGCTGTCGTTATTCTGGAGTCACGGCAGCAGAAAAATGGCGACAGTAAGATTTAGTATAAAGCCTCACTGGCTGACAGACTCCTCCGCTGATGAGCGACATAACGGTACGGCAGCAGATACAGTGGCAGCGATGGAGAAAGATGAGAGTAAAGTGAAAGTACCAAAGGATATCGAGCACAGACAGAAATGGAAACGAGCTCTTGTCGATCTTCTAGAGGTGATTATTATTGAGTGTTATGAGGAACAGCAGTATAATAATTTTTTTGTCATAAGTCTCCCATGACTCAGTAATGGATACAATACTCCAACAAATTATGCGACAGCCAAAATCATGGGTTCACGCATGTCTCCATGCTTTTTATCGCATATTTCCACACAGATTTAAGAGCAACTGTTACAGAAAATACAAAGCCAGATTTTTATTAAAAAAAGTCAGTTGGCCAAACGCATAGGCATTTGTGGAGGCACTCGAATTCGAGAAAAGGAATTCTAGAGAAAGAACATGTACATTTCACATGCATGCTTGCTCCGCTCGCCCGGGAAGGTCAACCCAATGCTTGTAATATATAGTTGTTGTAATAACCCCCTGGTTGTGGAACAGCACTGTGTAGTGTACAATATGATGCATAGCCAAATTCTCAAATTCAACAACTTGTTTCAATAGACACCTGGGAACCTGGCTGCTTGACCATCGCTGCATTTAAGGTTGACCTCAATCAGGAAAAAAATTACCCTCTTTTTATTTTAATATCATCACAAACCTAGTATTCCATTATTTGCTATATTAATCTATTTGACAGTGGATAAAATGCAACCCTACACAAATCGAATTACCATTACTCTTTCCTTTCTCACAAAACAACCAGCATAATCTTATTATTTCAAGGTCAATTCATTGTAATGTCTGTGAGCAGACAATTTCTATCGCGCATATTTATCTCCGGATAGTCAGGGTATGGACAATGAAAGAAACATTGTTTGATCTGGCTAATTGAAAAAGGTCACATTTCGATCATCTCCATTTGATTAAAAATTACAGTCAATTGCACTTATGTTCATTAGGGCTTGGCTTGTTTAATGAAAATGCATGCAATAAAGCAAGGACACCAACCTCTCAAATCCAAATCATGATGATTAATAATTCAAAGAGGCAATCTGAAGGAGTGTGGGTAATATATCAAACTGGCATTGTAACAACAAGGAGTGCATTCAATCTGATACACCTCGGATTATCTAGATTCTCTTGCTACAGTGATTTACAGCAATAATGATGACTCTTTTCAATTTCCAGAAAATCAAGGTGAATCGGATGGAAAGGAGGCTCAGCTTTGAAAATCTGGAGACTTTTCAGAGGTGAGATAACTTTTTACATGTAGATACATAATCCAACACTCAGGGAAGGGGTTTAAGCAAACAGAAAAACGTCTGCATATAAAAACCTAGAAACTCAGCAATCATAGGAGAGGATGTACCTAATATTGTCTTGGAAAAAGATGAATGCACAACATCATCAAATACCATATCCAGAAGATACCAAAGACTATAAGGCGCACAGCAGGAGAGAAGAGAACTACATGTACAACTCAACAAACAAATTCTTATCATGAGAGCATAACTACCAATACGTCATAACTGGCTTTCATCAAGAACATGAAGTATTAACAGGCAATTTCCTTTGTTTGGTGGTTTCATATTCTGACACTCACTGTTGCTATCGCGTCACACTTCTTGTACCTTAATGCAGGTAACCGTCATACACCTCAAGTAAGTACTAAGTAAAAGTAAAAGGTGCAAACAAGGCAGTAAATTGATAAGATAAAGCATGTAAAAATTTTGTGACATCATTACTAATAACAACATATCAAATCATGATGACAGTTTGACATTACCACACCTCTCTCTATGATCTACGAAGTAAGATAGCACTCCAGCTTCACACATAGAAGGACTTGCTTTTTGCGTAACACCAGGAATACCAGGCCTGAATTCATGCTGAGGAAACACACAGCCGTTCAAAACACTACCTCCATATTCAAATGGCATTTGATAGCAGACAACAAGTATCAAGGTTATCCAGGCTGTCTAAACTTTTCGCAGCACCAAACAAGGAATTGAGAGACAGTGATGAAGATTCTGGAATAACATGCTGTGCCTGCAAACAGACAGCGACTGCTAGAGGTTTATCGGACAGGTAAGTAGAATTAAAATCAAGAATACAAAACCTAAGACATGGTACACCAGCTGTGAGGCCTGAGGTTAGGCAATCAAATTAGTGAGGACATGCCTTTTCAAAACAAATCATACCCACAAGCAGTTATCCCACAAGAATAACAACGTTTGTGTAGGTAGGCTACTGCTACTGATCTCCAATGTCAGGTCTTTTAGTTGGATGAATTGCTGCAAATTGGTGAATTCTTTGCTTAAAACAAATGTTTGAGAAGGGAAATATTACATCAACTACCTGCGAACTAATCAAACGACATTTGTGTAATGCATGCATGGATGACACACAAGACCAAGGAGTTGTCACAACATCTACAAGGTAGAGCGAGAGCTCCTCACATTTAAATTTTGGGTCGTGACTTCAATGACACACAACATCGTCAAGCGGAGTAGACAATTATTTACAGTCAATCTAGGATTAACTGTCAAGGCCATCCGTTCAATCATCTGTATATCCTGCTGATTCCAGCATTATATAGAGAGAGCTAAGTAGGTTCACTAGACAGCTCAATTACACAGAGAATTGATTACAGGAAACAGCATTATCGTAACTGGGATGTGCTTCGTCCAATTACATAAAGTCAGCTAATGGTCATGCATAACTCCGATTATGTCTCTAAGGCAGTGCACTTTGTCTACACATTTCAAAGAATTCAAGTACAAACACTTAATAACTAATAATGACAGCAAATTTGGTCTATTGACATTATTACACAAGTTGTGAAATAGTCCATTTATTTTGAGTTATAAAAACACACAGCGCTTTTACCATAAGTCAACAGAATCTAAGCTAATCCAACATGAATCTTACACCAAACTGATAAAGCAAAGAACGACTTTGACAGATGCCGTCTGTGGTTTTAATAATGACACTCTGAACACCATCAATCTCAGCACAGCACCAACAAAGACAAGATGGAGGTAAACTCTATCTGTAATAAATCCTAATCACTAAATCATCTCATCAAAAATATAATATCAAGGATATTCAGAATAGTAAGAATGACATCTCATGAAGCGACAGACACTCCATCTATTGATGACGATACTGTTGATGATACAGACTATGGATTTCAGAGGTAATATATTCTTTATTTAAGGTGTTCATAAATATGTTTTGTTTTGCTCCAAATTTTACATATCTGGATCGACTGAGAGGCAGTAATCTTGACCAAGAATCTCCTGTGTTGTCAATGATACAAGCCCGCATGTATCATGAACCTAACCATCTGATGAAAAGGGATCTAAAGTGTGTTTTGACTCTGAGATCCAAACTCTTGTTCATATCCAAATTGCAAGTCTACATTTTCATAGTGTAGGAGCGGACGACTCAACA
>ERZ1740072.904-NODE-904-length-11705-cov-5.782747_pt1 | contig 11705 bp, 12 predicted proteins | sample MGYA00581733_ERZ1740072 | MGnify/ENA primary metagenome ERZ1740072 (study PRJEB43018, sample SAMN04849741) | marine metagenome | isolation source: floating plastic debris | place: Pacific Ocean | collected 2008-08-30 | study: EMG produced TPA metagenomics assembly...
CAAAGATCCCCTTCACGTTGGCGCCCGCACCCTTCGCCATCAGGCGCGAGTAGAGCGGAACAACGATTTCGAAGTTCTTGCCGTTGGCTTGACGTTCACGCAGACCAAACTGAACCGCGTTGGTCAGTGAGTTGACCATGTTGCCGCCGTAGTGGTTCAGAACCAGCACGTCCGCATCAGACTGCAGAACTGGCGCGATGTAGGACGAGAAGTCAGTCTGTGTCAGCGGTGTCAGAACGGTGCCGACAGTTTCCCAACCCATGGCTTCGGTGGATGTCCGGACAGCTTCTTCTGTGGTGTAACCCCAGTTGTAGTCCGCTGTCAGGTGATAGGCCTTGCGGTCTGTGCCGTAGTTGTTTGCAAGCACAGGCGCGAGTGCAGCACCAGTCATGTAGGAGTTAAAGAAGTGACGGAAGCCATTGGCTTTCTTGTCTTTACCTGTCGTGTCGTTGGAGTGGGTCAGACCCGCCATAAAGATCACGCCAGCTTCTTGGCACAGCGCTTGGACGGCCACAGCCACACCCGAGGACGAGCCACCCGTGATCATCACGGCGCCGTCTTTTTCGATCATCGAACGGGCCGAAGCGCGCGCGGCGTCGGATTTCGTCTGCGTGTCGCCTGTGACGTATTCGACTTTCTTGCCCATGATGCCGTTGCCTTGCAGGGCCTTGGACGAGAATGTGTTCATCAGGCCACCGTCGCCGCCACCATTCAGGTGCTCGACTGCCAGCTCATAAGCGCGCAGCTCGTCCGCACCCTCATCAGCATAGGGGCCGGATTGTGGCACGTTGAAACCCAGTGTGACCGACGACCCTGTGGGTTCGTTGGTGAACGCGGCGGCGGATTGTGCTGTAAAGATCGTTGGTGCTGCGACACCGGCGCCGGCAATTGCGCCGGTCTTGAGCACGCCACGGCGCGTCAGGTTCGTTTTGGACATGAAAATCCTCCCATTTGTTGAAATGCGCGATCCCCTCTCCTAAGTGGGCGCGCGCGGCACCTTTTGGTGCAAATACCTTATGGCGCGATATGTAAAAAACGCGCAATAAACCCTTTGTTTTTCACAACTATTTTGTAAATATATACACAAGAGTACGGCGCAATCTGTAAATTTTCTTATGTTGCAGTGCAGAAACACGTTGAAATAGAACGTGAAATCAATTGGAGGGCGCATCATGCGCAACACACTGACAGGCACCCGCATCCGCGATCGCCGCGTAATGGCGGGCACCAAGCAATCGGCACTGGCGCGCGAAATCGGGATATCGGCCTCCTACCTCAATCTCATCGAACACAACAGGCGCAGAATCGGCGGCAAGCTGCTTTTGGACATCGCGGGTGCACTGGGGGTGGAGCCTGCCGCGCTGACCACCGGGGCCGAGGCGGCGATGATCGCCACCCTGCGCGAGGCAGGCAGCGGGGTTGCGATGGCCGAGGGGGAATTGGACCGTGCCGAAGACTTCGTAGGCCGGTTCCCGGGCTGGGCGGATGCGTTGGCCATGACCCACCGCAAGCTCGCCGGACTGGAACATACCGTCGAAGTGCTGAGCGACCGTTTGGCCCACGATCCGGAGGTCGCCGCCTCGGTTCACGAGGTGCTCTCCACCGCCGCATCGATCCGGTCTACGGCATCTATTCTGGCAGGTGACAAGGACCTGCCAGAAGAATGGCGTCATCGGTTTCATGCCAACATTGATGCCGACAGTCGCCGCCTTGCGGATAGTTCCAAAATGCTGGTCAGCTTTCTAGACCCTGAAACCGGAGAAGCGGCCCAAACCGGCACACCGCAAGAAGACGTCGAAGCGTTTTTGGAAGCCCATTCTTATGAATTTAACGAGATTGAAGCAGGGACCGCTGATGTCGAGCGGATTGTCGAGGATGCTTCTGAACTGACATCCGTGGCGGCCCGCCATATTGCACGGGGCGTGCTTGAGCGTATGCGCGCGGACAGCGCTAAGGTGTCGCTGCCCGACTTGCGCAACGCGTTGGACGACACTGGTCTGGTTCCGCCCGCACTTGCTGCGCGCTTTCGGGTGTCAGTCGCCTGCATCTTGCGCCGTCTGATCTGTATGCCCGATCTTGGCTTTGGCCTTGTTGTGGCTGATCGTTCCGGCAGCTTGTTGTTCCGCAAGGGTGCAGAGGGGTTCACCCTGCCGCGTTTTGGTGCGGGCTGCCCGCTGTGGCCTTTGTTTCAGGCTTTTGGGGCGCCGGGACAGGTGTTGTTTCAGCGGGTGCGGATGCCGTCGCGAACAGATGGTCTGTTTGACTGTTTTGCCACGGCCGAGGCGGTTGGACACGCGGAGGTGAACACCCCGCCCTTGCTCCAATCCACCATGCTGATCGTGCCTGTATCTGCTGCGGATGACAAAGATGGCCCGCCTGCATTCCATGTCGGGCCTGCCTGCCGAATCTGCCCGGTGGCGCAATGCCAAAGCAGGCGTGAGCCGTCCATCCTCAGCGAAGGGTTCTAAGGCGTTTTGACAGGCTGAACAAAACCGCACATAGTTGCATTGCACCGTTGATGAGCACCGTCAGATACGGATCGCCAGCGGCGACGGTGTGCAGGGGAGGAGCCGCACATTGGGCAAGCATGTTCTGCTCGTCGAGGACGAGGTCAATATCATTGAAGCCATCAGCTTTTTGCTCAGTCGAGAAGGATGGCAGGTGGAAACGCATTCGGACGGGGCGTCGGCTATGGATACGATCCGCGCGACACGTCCGGACCTTGTGGTGCTGGACCATATGTTGCCGGGCAAAAGTGGCCTCGACATCCTGACCGAGTTGCGCGCCGATCCAGAGTTTCAGTCGCTGCCGGTGCTGATGCTCACGGCGCGCGGTCAGGCGCGCGACCGCGAACAGGCCGAAAAGGCTGGTGTCAGCCGGTTCATGACCAAGCCGTTTTCCAACATCGAAGTGGTCACTGCTGTGCGCGATCTGGTGCAGCTGGCGCAATGAGCACCCCTGCGCCCACGCCTGTTTTCCTTGAACGGCGCAGTTATCGGCGCCGTCGGATGATGGATGCGTTGCGTCTGCTGCCCATTCTGGGTGTTTTCCTGTGGATATTGCCCGTGTTCTGGCCGACGCCAACGGATGGACCGACCGCACCGGAAACCATGGCGCTGTCCACGGCAGTTACTTATGTCTTTGTGGTGTGGCTGGCGCTCATTGCATCGGCGTTTTCTCTTTGGTTCTTCTTACGTGCGCGTCCCGAGATGGGTGAGGACGCAAGCGGCGAGCCGTTCTGATGGCGTCAGTCAATCTGCTGATTGGCGTCAGTCTGATCTACGTCACTTTCCTGTTTGTCATCGCCTTTTTTGCTGAACGCGCAACAGCGCGGGGTCAGGTGAAATGGCTGCGTTCGCCCCTCGTTTATACCCTGTCCCTGTCCATCTACTGCACCGCGTGGACGTTTTACGGCGCAGTTGGCTATGCCGCGCGCTCGGGTATGGAGTTTGTCACCATCTATCTCGGCCCCAGTCTGGTGATGATCGGCTGGTGGTGGGCGCTGCGCAAGCTGGTGCGCGTGGGCCGGGCGCAACGGGCCACCTCTGTTGCCGACCTGATCTCGTCCCGCTTTGGCAAATCGAACCTTTTGGCCATTGTTGTCACGGTCATGGCTGTGATCGGAGTGACCCCCTACATTGCCCTGCAATTGCAGTCCGTCACCCTGTCGCTGGCCATCTTCGCAGATCCTGAAACCGGCGCACTCAATCAAAGCAGTGCGGCGTTCTGGGTGGCCTTTGGTCTTGCCCTGTTCACGGTGCTGTTCGGCACCCGGAACCTGAACGTCAACGAACGCCATAATGGTGTCGTCATCGCCATCGCGGTCGAGGCGATCGTCAAACTCATTGCATTGCTGGCCGTTGGTATTTTTGTGGTCTGGGGCGTTGCAGGCGGTGTTGCCCCGATGATGGCGCAGATTGATGCCTCGCCCATCGGCACATGGGACATGGACCGCAGCCGTTGGCTGGCCCTCACGGCATTGTCGGCAGCCGCGTTTCTGGCGCTTCCGCGCATGTTTCAGGTCATGGTGGTCGAGAACGAGGACGAGCGACATCTGAAAATCGCGAGCTGGGCGTTCCCACTTTATTTGATGTTGATGAGCCTGTTTGTGGTGCCCATTGCTGTCATCGGCCTCGATCTGATGCCGGCAGGATCAAATCCGGATTTGTTCGTGCTGACCATCCCGCTGGCGGAAGGGCAGGTGGGGCTGGCCACCCTCAGCTTCCTTGGCGGCTTTTCTTCGGCCACCTCAATGGTGATCGTGGCCACGCTGGCCCTGTCCACGATGGTGTCCAACCACATAGTGATGCCTGTCTGGCTCAGCGCCCGCTCCGAAGGCGCACAGGTTTCGGGCGATGTGCGCAATGTGGTGATCCTGGCTCGGCGGGCCTCGATCCTGATGATCATTGGTCTGGGCTATGTCTACTATCGGTTTTCGGGGGGCGGCGCAGCGCTGGCCGCCAGCGGACTGATTTCCTTTGTGGGTGTGGCGCAGTTTTTGCCCGCAATGCTAGGCGGTATCGTTTGGCGCGGGGCCTCGCGTTGGGGCGCGTTGGCCGGATTGCTTGTTGGCTTTGCGATCTGGGTGTTCTGCTCGCTATTGCCCAGCTTTGGCCCCGGCGTTGTGTTGTCGGTCGACATCTTTGAACAAGGGCTCTGGGGGCTGGGCTGGCTGCGCCCGCATGCGCTGTTCGGGATTGAGGGGATGGACCCGACGGTGCACGCTGTGGCGTGGTCGATCACACTGAACATGGTGGCCTTTATCGCGGTGTCTCTGGTCACGTTCCCCAGCCCTCTTGAACGTTTGCAAGGCGCGCAGTTCGTCAATGTGTTCGATCACTCCGGGCGCGCACAAGGCTGGGATGCGGCGCGCGCGACCAGCGAAGACCTCATGGTCATGACCCAGCGCATCCTTGGCGCGGAAGAGGCCCAGACGCTGTTTCGCAACGAAGCCGCGCGGCAGGGGTTGGACGGAGGGTTGCCAGAGCCAACCCAAGGTTTTTTACAACACCTCGAACGCGAACTGGCCGCCAGTGTCGGTGCGGCGACCGCCCACGCCATGATCAGTCAGCTTGTTGGGGGGGCATCGGTTTCGGTGCAGGACCTGATGGCGGTTGCCGACGAATCCGCTCAGATTCTCGAATACTCCAACCAGTTGGAGGCCAAGTCGCATGATTTGTCCCGTTCCGCCCACCTTCTTCGCGAGGCCAATCAGAAGCTGACCGCACTTTCGGTCCAAAAGGATGCCTTTCTCAGCCAAATCAGCCACGAGTTGCGCACGCCAATGACCTCCATCCGCTCATTCTCCGAAATCCTGCGCGCCACAGAAGGCATGGGGCAGGTGGAAAAGACGCGCTATGCATCAATCATCCACGGCGAGGCGATGCGGCTGACCCGGCTGTTGGATGATTTGCTGGACCTGAGCGTCCTTGAAAACGGGCAGGTGTCGCTGCGCCATGAAACCGGCGGGCTGGGTGATCTGCTCGAGAAATCCATAGTGACAGCGCAGGCAGGGAGCACTCAGCCGCTCTCTATCCGTCGCCGCCGGGTGGACGAAGCGGTGACGCTGTCCACGGATCATGACCGGTTGGGGCAGGTCTTTATCAATCTGATCACAAACGCGCAAAAATACTGCGACGCAGAGGCGCCCGAACTGGTGATCTCAGTGCACCGCGACGGACCTGACCTTTCGGTATCGTTTGCAGACAATGGCACGCCCATCCCTGACGACGACCGCCGCGTGATCTTTGAAAAATTTGCGCGCGTGGGCAATCAGGACGGGTCCGGGGCCGGATTGGGTCTGGCCATCTGTCGCGAGATTATGACCCGTCTGGGCGGTGATGTGACCCATGTGCATACGGAAAGTGGCAACACCTTTGTGGTCCATCTGCCAAGCCAAAGTGCACTTGCCGCGCAATAAGAGCCCTTTGGCTCGTCGTCTTTGTCTGGCGATCTAAAGCGGTTGGTAACCAATCCTGCCTAAAGCTGACGGCGCAATTGCAAGCAAGGCTGCGGCAGAGGATATGGGCGACACCGAAAACCAAACCGTCTTGGCGCGGAAGACCGCAAGCGCGCGAAGTGCGCGTAAGGCCAAGGCCACGACGCTGCAAAAAGCATTGCGTGTCACTTTGGCTAAGGTGGCGGATGCGTTGATGGACCTGCCTGCGGCGGTGTTGAGTGTGTCGATCCAAGACATCCAGGGCGATGAGATCGAGGCGGCCCTTGATGATGGCCAGCTACAGCTGATCCTTGACGGTCCCAAAGGTTGCATCGGGGCGGCGATGTTCGAACCGGTCGTCGTTGGTGCCCTGATCCAGCAACAGACCCTCGGCACTGTCAGCGCGGGACCCGACCCCGAACGAACAATGACCCGCACAGACGCGGCTATTTGCGCGCCACTGCTGGATACGTTGTTTGAACGCGCGGTGCCGATTCTGGATGAACCGGACGAGGCGGCATTGATCGAGGGGTTCCAGTTCGGGGCCAAGGCGCAAGATGCCCGTACGCTGGCACTGGCGCTGGATGCGTCGGATTATGTCGCCATCCGGCTTACCTTGGATATCGCGCGTGGCGTGCGACAGGGAGAAGTGGTGCTCATTCTACCAACGCTTGAGGCACGCACCGAACAACAAGACGGCGCGGGCACTGGCGCGGATCCGGACGTACCCAAGCCAGGGCATGACATGGCCAAGCTGGTGATGGGGCTGAACGCAGACCTGCGCATGGTGGTCTGCCAGATCAACCTGCCGCTGAGCCGCCTGAACGCCCTAAAAGTCGGCGAGACTCTGGCCCTGACGCCCGGTGCTTTTCCGAATGTGCAGATCACGACGGCCACGGGCCGAATTCTCGGACGGGGCGAGGTTGGGCACGTGGATGGTGTGCGCGCAGTGAAGCCAATGCGCGCGCCGCTCCATGCGGCGCAACCTTTGCGCCGCGCCAGCGACAAACCTCTTGTTGATATGCCCGAAGTGGAGGTGCTGACCGCCACGGGGCGGCGCATGACCGTTTCACGAGAGGTGGACGTCAGCCCCGACGAATTAGCCGAAGCTATGACGGCACTGCCACCGATCGAAGAGCGGCGCGCGCCCGCCGCCGACGCAGCAACTGATATTGCGTTTCCCGTTGAGGATGACGTGGACGACACGAACGGTCTGCCGGACCTGAATGATTTGCCCAACCTTGAAGACTTACCAGACCTTGAGACCATGCCAGCATTGAGTGGACTGCCTGATCTTGACGATCTGCCAGACCTTGCAGACCTGCCGGACCTTGAATTGCGAGCCGCGAGCTAGCCTGCGAACTCTGCGCTCAGGCGCGGCCTTTGGCTTGCGCGATGGCGTCGAGTGTCGGGCGCAAATTCTCCAGATCATACCCGCCCATGCGGGCCGCTGTCAGAATGTCATCCGTCACCATCTCACCAGCTTGACCAAAGCACCAGACAACTGTGGACCGTGTCCCCGACGCGCAATAGGCCAGAACAGGACCGTCCGAGGATGCTGCATGTTCCATCTGTTTTGCCACATTGGGCGGGGTCATCGTTTGGTGTGTCAGGGGCAACCGTACAAAATCAAGACCGGCTGCTTTGGCGGCCGCCTCAAGCGCATCGGCCTGAAAGGAGGGCGGCACTTCTTCGTCGGGGCGGTTGCAAATAATGGCTGTGATGCCCGCGGCTGCAATGTCAGCCATGTCGGCCGGGTCAAGCTGCGGGGCCACGAAATAGGTCGGTGTGATTTGACGGATATCCATGCGAATTCTTTAGGCGTGCTCGGTCCGACTGTCCAGCAAGCGCCGCAGCGGTGGGACCGCCCACATGCCTGCCAGCATTGCGACCATGAAAACAACGCCCGGCCAGCCGCCGTAGGTGATCGAGGCTATGGCAGGGCCGGGGCACAGGCCCACCAGCCCCCACCCGATCCCGAACAGGATTGAGCCAAACACCAGTGGCCGGTTCAGTGTTTGCACCGGAGGTGCCGGAAAGGCCCTGCCCGCCAGTGGTACGCGCCCGCGCGTCAGACGCCACGCCAGCACCATGGGCAGGATGGCACCCCCCATGACAAAAGCCAGTGTCGGATCCCATTGCCCGGCGATGTCCAGAAACCCGCGCACCCGCGAGGTATCCGTCATGCCAGATACATGGAGGCCAGCACCGCACAAGGCGCCGCTGCTCAGCGACAGCACCGCGCGCATCATAGTCCAACCCCGATCCGCAGACTGCTCACCGTAACGACCCCCGCGCCGATGTAGAACAAGGTCGCCACCAGCCCGCGCAATGAAAACCGGGACAAACCACAAACCCCATGCCCGGACGTGCATCCATTGGCAAACCGCGTGCCGATTCCGACACACAGACCCGCAAGGATCAGCAGCCAGAGTTGCGGCGTCGCGTTTGTGGAAACGTTCCATCCGCCAAAACTGAACAGCGCAGGGGCCGCAATCAACCCGGCAAGAAAAGCCAGCGTCGGCCCGCGATCAGAGCCGCTGCCGTCCACCAGTCCGCCCACGATGCCACTGGCACCCATGATGCGCCCTGTTCCCAATAGCAAAATCGCTCCACCGGTTCCGATCAAGAGCCCGCCCAGCAAACCGAACAGCCACGCCATCTCCATCGCCTGGTCCCTCGTTACTTGAGAAAGATACCGACAATGACCAGCATCAGGCCGATGACCGAAACAAACAGCGCCCCAAGGTTCATCGGCAGCACCCGCGCCATCAGCGCGCGCATGGCCTCATCGTCAAGCCCGGCTCGCCGCGCTGACCAGACCTTCACGATGCACCAGACAAGTCCTGCAAGACCCAGCAACGACAGCGCCGCGCCGCCCCAGATCAGTCCGTCAAAAATGCTCATGCCAGCGTCGTTTTCCATGGCCGCCGGGCTATCGCAGGTGGCGCGCATTGGCAAGCCGGGTTGCCCCTTGCAGCGCGTAGCGTGCGCCGCTATCGAGGCGCACCAACCCCCAGCCGCGAGGAGCCGCGCATGTCCGACACTGCCACCAACGCCGAAAGTTACCGCGTCACTGCTGATGAACTGCGCCAGTTCATCGAGCGGATCGAACGGCTGGACATGGAGAAGAAGGACCTTGCCGACCAGCAAAAGGAAGTCATGGCCGAGGCCAAGGCGCGCGGTTACGACACGAAAGTGATGCGCAAGGTGATCGCGCTGCGCAAACGGGACAAGGACGACATCGCCGAGGAAGAGGCCGTGCTGGAAATGTACAAGGAAGCGCTTGGGATGGGCTGACACGGCTTATGGCGCAATGAACGTCACCCCGGGAATACGCGCTACGGCGCTCATGTCGTCTTCGTAGATCTCGGTCAACGTGTCGATGTCTCTGTCCGTCCAGCCGGGGGCATCCAACTCTTCTTCGATGGCGTCCTCGACCGCGAATTTATCTAGAAATGCCGCAATCACGCGCCGGATCTGCATCTCTGTCATGTCCGGGTGGTCGTTGATGTAGCTTTCGAACCGCTCCATCCCTTCCTTTGACATGATGTCGTTAAGAAGATCGAACGCGCCGACGATGGGGTGACCATGATCCAGTCCCGCCATTTCGCGCAGGACTTCCGACCAGATCATCGGCATGTCTTCGAAACACCAAGCGGTAATTTTGACGCTGGGGGCCGCCGCGCGGATCGCAGTCAGAGTGTCTGACCATTTTATCGCAAAAGGGCTCGCGCCGCGCAGAAAGCTTTCCATGTCTTCCTGCGGAGCCTGTTCGAACAGGGCGGGCAACAGGGTCGCCGGGTTGCGCAGTGCAAGGAACAACTCGAACTCGTCATGTTCGAAGAGTGCGGCCAGTTGGGCAACCCGCGTCGGCGCGGATTCGTAGATCATACCGTTGCGCACACATGCCCGCGGTGCGCCAAACAGGAACATCTGGCTCAGAATCACCCGATCCGCGTTCTCTTCCTCCAGGATCAGGTCAAACAGCACATCGCGTGCATCCGGGGCAGGTGGGGCGTCCTGAAGGGCGGCCACGGTTTCCTTGAGAAGCGTGCGATATTTTCCCGGACCGGGGACAGCCACACCGCGGTTCGAAAACGTTTCTGCGTTGCGCAAAAGGCAGCGCAACAGCCGATCTTCTTCGGTAAAATGTGCGCCTGCATGCAGGACAAGTTGCATTTGCGTTGCCTTTGAATTCAGTCACCGGGCTGGCGGAAAGGTATAGTGCAATTTCGCCGGGATAAAACCTCTGCCTGACATGCACATTTGATCTTGCCACCAACTTCGCTTGGCATTAGAGACACGCCGCAATGCCCCTATAGCTCAGCTGGTAGAGCAACTGATTTGTAATCAGTAGGTCCGCGGTTCGAGTCCGTGTGGGGGCACCATTTTCCAATCCAGAACAAGCCGAAGACATCCAGAAAACTCTGTGTTATATTGTCTTTACGATGCTTCTTTGTCCGATGCTGTTTGACTGTATCCGATGCGATACCCCCTAATTGGGGGTATTTGAGGGGGTATCCTATTTGAGTCGGAAAAGTGATACCCCCAACGATGCCTTTGTCAGACATCCAAGTTCGCAACCTAAAACCGCGCGAGAAAGCCTATAAGGTCTCTGATTTCGAGGGATTGTTCATTTTGGTGAAGCCGAACGGCTCCAAGCTCTGGCGCATGAAGTATCGCCTGTTTGGCAAAGAACGCCTGTTTTCGATTGGTGTCTATCCGGATGTTAGCTTGGCGCAAGCACGCAAAGCCAAGGAAGCGGCACGGGCCATGGTTGCGTCAGAAATTGATCCAAGCGAAGCCAAACAGACTGAGAAACGTATTAAGCGCGAGGAAGCTTGCCAGACTTTTCAAAAGATTGGGGCAGATTTCTTGTTCAAGCAGCGCAAAGAGGGAAAGACCAAAGCGACGCTAGACAAGACAGCGTACCATTTGAAGCTCGCCAACCAAGACTTCGGACGTCGCCCGATTACCGAGATCACCGCCCCGATGATCTTAAAGACGCTCCGCAAAGTCGAAGCCAAGGGCAACTATGAAACCGCTCACCGGCTTCGCGCCCGTATCGGATCAGTTTTTCGCTACGCCGTCGCCAGTGGCATCGCGGAAACCGATCCAACCTACGCCTTGCGTGATGCATTGATCCGCCCCACTCGTATTCACCGGGCTGGGATTACCGATCCAAAAGCGCTGGGTAAACTGATGAATGAGATTGACTGTTTTGACGGCCAAGCCACCACCCGCATTGCTCTTAATTTACTGGCCATCCTCGCGCAACGACCTGGCGAGATACGTCATGCGAAATGGTCAGAGATAGATTTCACCGCCAAGGTCTGGGCCCTTCCCGCCGAAAAGATGAAGATGCGGCGGGATCATATGATTCCCCTGCCCACTCAAGCACTGGCGTTGTTGGACCAACTACGGCGGATGAACGGGAACGGCGAATACCTCTTTCCTTCGTTGCGGACGTGGAAACGGCCCATGTCCGAAAACACGCTAAACGCCGCGCTCCGACGAATGGGCTATTCCGGCAACGAAATGACTGCCCACGGGTTTCGCGCGTCTTTTTCGACGTTGGCCAATGAAAGCGGACTTTGGCACCCAGACGCTATTGAACGTGCACTTGCCCATGTTGAATAAAACGAAGTGCGGCGTGCTTATGCACGAGGCGATCATTGGGATGAGCGGGTGAGGCTCGCGGAGTGGTGGGCTGGATATTTGGAAGAAGTGAAAGCAGGCTGAGTAGAATGCACCTAAGGAGAAT
>ERZ1740072.905-NODE-905-length-11704-cov-8.072195_pt1 | contig 11704 bp, 10 predicted proteins | sample MGYA00581733_ERZ1740072 | MGnify/ENA primary metagenome ERZ1740072 (study PRJEB43018, sample SAMN04849741) | marine metagenome | isolation source: floating plastic debris | place: Pacific Ocean | collected 2008-08-30 | study: EMG produced TPA metagenomics assembly...
CGCTCCTGACTGCGCATGATAGCCTTAACAATATCAGTAACTACTAACCCAATATCATAAGATGTTTATCTCTTTCGTTGAATTATCTCGTAGGCCGCATTTTTGACCTGGTTAAAGATACTAGAGAGTTCCTCTTGATCAAACGTGCTTAAGGATTCCCAGCTATTCTCGATCAGTCTTCTGCCGCCAATATTGGCTGTGCTCCATAACGCTACTTCGCTATCACCATGTTCGCCGATAATATAGGCGTGAACACTGCGGGGATCAACCTGCATCCGCTGGGCCAGCTGATATCGAAACCGGGCTGTATCCAGTACAGTCCCAGAGCCAATCACTCGTGAACTGGGAAACCCTGTGATTTTCAAGGTAGCATAGGTCATGATATCCACAGGATTGCTGACAATCAACAAAATCGCATCGGGACAGTGTCTAACCACATCACTCAAAATACTTTTGAAAATAGCAATGTTCCGCTCAACCAGATTCAATCGGCTTTCTCCTGATTTTTGAGCTGCACCAGCAGTAATAATCACCAAATCGGCAGCCTCCCCAGCATCTGCCACAGTCCCTGCTTTGAGGGCTGTCGGCGCAATAAAGGGCATACCATGGATCAAATCCATCACTTCCCCTTCAGCCTTGTCCTGGTTAATGTCTTGTAGGATCAGCTCATCGAAACAGTCTTGAATCAAAATTGAGTAGGCACAAGCCAGCCCGACTTGTCCTGCTCCAATGATCACTCCTTTACGAGGCCGTAAAGGGGCGGGTTTTTCGGCTTCTGGGTGCTGGGTGAAAATTGACTCAAACATAAGTCTGAAGCGATATATCAGAGGCCACAGTTAGGATCTTAGTTTTGGACAGCCACTAAAGAGACCGATTCAATATAACGTTATGAGTATTTGTCAATTGTTAGATTGAATGCGTTGTCGCCAATTCATCCATAGGGGATATCCATTTGCATCTCGTAGTTCTACGGTACGCTCATCAAGTTTGATTTTGGAGGCGATTATAGTTGTTGTGTCATTTTGGCAGAGCTAGGATGGTGATCTGAGCTGGTAGGGTGTTTCATACTGCCGATCTTCTCTTGAATTGGGAGTCTTCAATCTTTGATGTCCTGGGTTTAGCCAGGATTTCAGGGCTGTTGATGGTCGAAGCTCTGATAACAGTAGTTTTAATGTGTTGCCCTCTAGAGTTTCTGTTTTCAACAGTTTCTGGGCAATTTGTTCTAAAACTTCTTGATTTCTCACTAGAATTTCAAGGGCCATTTGATAGGCTTGATCGATAAGTTCTTTAATCTCTCGGTCAATGGTTTCTGATAGGTGGGGACCAATGGGACGACGAGGTTGGGCAAGGCCATCTAAAAACTGAGCCTGGTTCCGTTCTATTGCTACAGGTCCCAGAGTTTTACTCATGCCATAGAGAGTAATGCAGCGCTCTGCGAGGTCGGTTGCTTTTTGAATATCATCACTTGCCCCAGTGGATACTCTGTCAAAGATTAACTCTTCAGCGGCACGTCCACCCAACAGCGTCATGAGTCGACCCCGAAGCTCATCTTCCATCATCAAGAATCGATCATCTTCTGGTAGCTGGAGTGTGTACCCCAACGCAGCCACTCCTCTGGGGACGATAGATATTTTCTCTACATGACCAGAGCCCGGCATCAATGCTCCAATAATGGCGTGACCGGCTTCATGGTAGGCGACGGTTTGTTTTTCTAAATCGTTTAGGATACGTGATTTCTTCTCTAGCCCTGTTAACATCCGTTCAATGGCTTCATTAAAGTCAGCCATCTTCACCGCTTCTCGATTTTTTCTGGCAGCTAGTAGGGCTGCTTCATTGATTAAGTTGGCCAGGTCGGCCCCAGCAAAGCCGGGAGTACGGGCTGCTAGTTTGGATAGTTTTACATCATTAGCTAAATGCACTGTTCTAGCATGGACCTGCAAAATAGCCTCTCGACCCTGGCGATCAGGGCGATCGACCACCACCCGCCGGTCAAATCGACCCGCCCTAAGCAGTGCCGGATCTAATACTTCTGGACGGTTAGTTGCTGCTAGTAAGATCACCCCTGCGTTTGGCTCGAATCCATCCATTTCTGCCAAAAGCTGGTTCAAAGTTTGTTCCCGCTCATCATTACTAGAAAAAGGATTATTGGCGGTACGTGACTTGCCTAAGGCATCGAGTTCGTCGATGAAAACAATGCAAGGAGCTTGCTTTTTAGCTTGCTCAAACAGATCTCTTACTCGAGAGGCACCCACCCCTACAAACATTTCAATAAATTCCGAGGCTGAAATACTAAAAAAGGGCACCTCTGCTTCGCCCGCAATGGCTCGGGCTAATAGGGTTTTGCCAGTTCCAGGTGGGCCCACCAACAAAACACCCTTAGGGATTTTGGCTCCCAACCGAGTGTATTTTTTAGAGTCTTTTAGAAACTCAATAATTTCTTGTAATTCTTCTTTCGCTTCATCTACACCCGCCACATCGTCAAATGTGACTTGAGTACTACCCTGGGCGTAGATGCGGGCTTTACTCTTGCCCACATTGAGTGCAGCCGGTCCTTCTTGCATTCTATTAGCAAACACTCCCCACAGCATCCATAGCAGCAGTAGGGGAAATATAAGGCTCCACAGACCAACTAACCAGTTTTGTTCATTGGTCGCTGTGGCTGTGATTTCAACACCATGTCTGCGTAAAATGCGGGATAGATCCGGGTCATTGGGTAAGGGGGTGGTCACTGATGTTATCGCTGCAGCCTCAGTGTCTACTGTTTCTTGATCAGTAGGTGTTTTGAGTGTGTATTGAATCTGATGCTCACTAATGTCTACCTTAATGACCTGACCACTTTCAACCTGGGTGAGAAACTTACTATAGGGTACTTCCTCAGACCGTTGTGGCATACGGGACACTGTGAACATCATGATTAACAGCCATACCACCAGCCAGCCAAAATTAATGAAGGTTAATTTGAATCCAGGCGAGTTTTCTTGGGGAGGATTTGAGCGAGGAGACGAGGAACGTTCTGGCATAGCATTGAGTAATTGTATCTACACAGTTGCTACAGCAGCCAAAAGTTTGGTGGCATCTGTCGCATGTCTTTAATATAAAGAGTTTATTTGAGGAACTTGTGAGCATAGCGATAGTGCGTCATGAAATCAAAAAGTCATTGGTTGAAATGATAACTTTTGATTTTTCGAAGAATTAAGGTCTGGAATTAACCGATGCTTGCAGTTTTTTGACCTGATTCCTCAGCCATAACACAATCGGTTAGCAATTTCATAGCGACAATGTTATTAGCAATAGCGTTTGTTGTTTAAAGCACGTTGCTTGGTTACGAAAAGTAATTTGACTTAGTAACTAGAGATATTCCCCTAGAAATGAATAACAATAGTAATGTACTCTCTATCCCGCTCACTTTGATGGAGGTTCTATGTTTTCTAAGATACTCGCACCAATTCAAACAACTATGACGGACCAAGTGGTTTTTGATCAGGCTCTTGCTCTTGCTCAACAAAATCAGGCAAGTTTGATGTTGCTTCATGTGATCTCCCCTGAAATGAGTAGTACCCCAGTAATTCCAAATCCAGAATTATACCGATATCCAGTCATTACAGATGAGCTGATGCAGGACTATCGGAAACGGTGGGAAGACGTTGAAGATCAATGTCTAGAAATGCTTAAAGCCCTAGCAGAAAAGGCGGAAGCTGCTGGAGTAACGGCTGAGTTCTCACAAAACGTCGGTAACACTGGCAATGTGATTTGTCGTATGGCCGATAATTGGGAGGCTGATCTGATTCTCATTCGACAACCTGATCGCTCTAAACTAGACGAGCTGTTTTTGGGTAGTATCAGTAACTATGTTTTACACCATGCGTCTTGTCCAGTAATGACAATCCCATCCTAAAAACTAGCCTGAGACTTCGGCATCCTTTCAGAGTCTCAGGCTAGTTGGCTCAATAAACGTGCCCCTGGGATATGCTCGGCCACATATTCTGCGGGTTCTCTAACATCGATCAATAAGGCTTCTTGGTTCTCTAACCATTGCTTGAGGGTAATCACATCAACCTCTTGCAGAGGATATTTAGGAACAACAGACATGATGTTTTTCCTTAAGGATTGGATTGACTACTGAGAGCCTAAGATTAAACTTTTGCCATAACTCTGCCGCAACTTTCGTTAGCAGGGACAGCTTCCATCATTTTTTTAGGATTAGGTAAGTTCAACGTTTGCATAAACTCAGCAAAACTTTGTCGATTGCGACCAACAAACCGAGGATTCCACTGCTTTTCTTCGGCAATCGTCGATACAGTATGGCCACGATAGTCATGTCCTGGATAAACAAGTGTGGTCTCCGGCAAGGTGAATAATTTCTGGGTAACCGAGTCGTACAGTGTCCCTGCATCTCCGCTTTGGAAATCGGTGCGTCCACAGCCGCGAATGAATAATGCATCGCCAGTCAGTACGCGGCTACTGTTGATTAAATAGGCCATGTGGCTGTCTGTGTGGCCCGGTGTTGCAATTGCCTCTACGACAATTTCACTGAGAGTAACAATTTCACCATCATCAATCTGGCGGTCGGCACAGCTTACTTGGGCATGGGCCGGAACAATGGCTAAACAACCTGTGGCTGCTCGTAATTTGCCTGCTCCAGTAACGTGGTCAGCATGGACATGGGTTTCTAGACAGTAGCGTAGGGTCAGTCCCAATTCCTTGAGTAGCTTCAGATCTCGATCAACCTGCTCTCTCACTGTATCCACCAGAATTGCCTCTTTCAGCTCAACATCCGCAATCAAATAGGTGTACGTACATGATCCTGGATCAAATAGCTGTCGAAATAACATGATGTATTCCTCTGGTGGCCTTACAGATGAGATGAGTTATTACCCTTTCATCATAAGCTTAGAGAAAAAGTGTGAGGAAGTTATGAGCCTTACAAACCTTGGAGTTAGGTGGTTAGCTAACTGTTTCTGGGTTGAACTTAGGCCCAGCAGCGAATCTAGTGCATAGGGTCCTCATAACGTTCTTAAAATAATCTTCTATCTTCACGGAGTATACATTTGCCTTGGCCAGTGAAGTCGATAATGTGCTCGAAAAACCTAATGGGTGTTGATGTGAGTAGCTAACTAGTTTTAGGTTGGTGATCTAAGATCCAATTTTCAATTAGAAAAATAGCCACTAGCAAGGCGATCTGAAGTGCTGGAGGAGAGACTCCAATCATAATCATCATACAGGCTGTGGCAGTGAGTCCGGCAGAGATGACTTCGAATTGATTATCCTTTGTGAGAAAGACTCTTACGGCTACAAGAAAGATTGCTGCTGCGGTAAAGAATGTGGGCCACATACTTACCTCCTGGGGGGTGTGAAGGGATGAGAGAAACTTAAAGGATTGAGCTAAGTTCCCACTTAAAGGGTAAATAAATATCTTGAAGAACTTATGAGGGAACAAGATAGTAGTTTCTGAGTCTAGAAACGGTTTGCTCATAAGTTCCTCACCTTTTTAGGCTAATTTTTGGCATATCGAAGGTTCTCTTAGGCTGAGGTATCTTCAATTTTTTGAGTACATGAGTTACCTATGGTTGACCGATCGGCTATTTTAGCCTCTGATACACCTGCTGTATTCCATGTGAAACAGGTGAGTAAGGTGTATGTGATGGGTGAGATGGAGGTTCACGCTTTAGGATCAGTGAATTTAGATCTCTATGAGGGGGAGTTTGTGGTACTGCTGGGACCCTCAGGAAGCGGCAAGTCCACGCTGTTGAATATTTTGGGTGGATTAGATGTGCCGTCTGATGGGCAGGTCTATTTTCGTGACCAAGCGATGAACAAAGCTGATGAGCAATCACTAACACGGTTTCGTCGCCAGTCGGTAGGGTTTGTGTTTCAGTTTTATAACTTGATCCCTAGCTTGACGGCGCGGGAAAATGTGGCTCTGGTGACGGATATTGCCCGACATCCGATGCGGCCTGAAGATGCCCTAGACTTGGTGGGTTTAGCGGATCGTCTGGATCACTTTCCGGCGCAGCTGTCGGGGGGAGAACAACAGCGGGTTGCTATTGCCCGAGCCATTGCCAAACGTCCCGAAATTCTGCTTTGCGATGAACCTACTGGGGCCCTTGACTTTGAGACTGGCAAACGGGTGTTAGAGACCCTGGAGCACGTCAATCAAGAGTTTGGCACGACAACAGCTGTGATTACCCACAACGCCGGAATTGCTGCTATGGCGGATCGTGTGGTCCACATGCGCAGTGGCAACATTGCCGATATTAAGCGGAATGACCAGAAACTATCTCCGGCGGAGTTGGAGTGGTAAGGGAGGATGGGAATGAAGGTCCTGGACCGCAAGCTATTACGCGATCTGCTCCGTATGCGGGGCCAGGTACTGGCCATTGTGTTGATTGTCACCTGTGGTGTGGCTAACTTGGTTACTATGATGAGCACCCACGGGTCGCTGCAGCTCACCCAGGCAACCTACTATGATCAGTACCGATTTGCCGATGTGTTTGTGCAGCTTAAGCGGGCTCCTAAAAGTTTGGTGTCTCGGTTTGAGGAAATTCCGGGTGTAGGAGCTGTACAAACGCGGGTGGTACAGGATGTCACCCTGTCAGTGGCAGGCTTAGCAGAACCGGCTACTGGGCGTCTGATTTCGATTCCAGAGCGACCTACGCCCATGCTTAATGACCTGTTTATGCGCGTTGGACGTTATCCCGAACACGGGGACGAGGTGCTGGCCAGTGAGGTCTTTGCTGAGGCCAACCAGCTAGAACTGAATGATACGGTGGGGGCCATTCTCAATGGTCGTTGGCAAACTCTGCGGGTTGTGGGTATTGCGCTATCACCAGAATATATTTATGAGATTCGAGGAACCGAGATTGTTCCTGACAATAAACGGTTTGGCATTCTCTGGATGCAACAGCAGGCGCTGGCTACGGCCTTTGACATGGAGGGGGCATTTAACGATGTCAGTCTAAAGCTGATGCCGGAGGCCAGCGAAGCAGAGGTGATCTTTCAACTGGACCAAAAACTGGAAACCTATGGTGGTCTGGGGGCATTTGGCCGAGAGGACCAAATTTCTCACACGTTTATTTCCGATGAGATTCGTCAGCTATCGGCCCATGCCGTCTTTGTACCGAGTATATTTCTGGGTATTGCGGCTTTTTTACTCAATCTGTTGCTGAGTCGCCTGGTGAGTACCCAGCGGGACCAGATTGCGGTGATGAAGGCGTTTGGCTATGACAATCTTACTGTGGGACTCCACTACCTAAAGTTAGTGATGGTGGTGGTGCTGTTGGGAGCAATTTTGGGGGCTGGGCTGGGCTGGTGGATGGGTCGGGGGATGACCCGTCTTTATGCTGAGTTCTATCACTTTCCGCTACTGCAGTATGAGGTACGCCCCCAGGTATTGTTAATGGCCCTGGTCGTGAGTATAGGGGCCGCGATGATGGGGGCTTTTCTGGCGATGCGACGGGCGGTATCGCTGCCACCGGCTGAGGCCATGCGGCCTGAACCGCCAGCGACCTATCGGCCTACTCTGGTGGAAAAATTAGGCCTGCAGCGTTGGTTTGCAGCCCCGAGTCGGATTATTCTGCGGAATCTGGAACGGCGTCCGGTGCAGGGGATTCTCTCAGTGATTGGGATTGCGGTTGCGATCGCAATCCTAGTCCTGGGTCGTTTCTTCACCGATGCCATGGATGCCCTGGTAGATATTCAGTTTCGCACCATCCAGCGCGAAGACATTACCCTAGTGTTCAACAATCCCCTATCCAGTCGAGCCCAGTTTGACCTGTACCACTTACCGGGGGTATTGCGAGCTGAGCCGTTTCGAGTGGTGCCGGCGCGGCTGCGTTTTGGCCACTATCACAAACTGAGTGGCATCAACGGTGTGGAGCCCGATAGCGAACTACGCCGTTTGCTGGATCGTGAGCAGCGCCCTGTTACCCTACCGCCAGAAGGCATTGTCTTATCCACTAAGCTAGCGGATATTTTAAAGGCCCATTTGGGAGACCAAATTATAGTCAACGTCCTAGAAGGAGCTCGCCCCACCCGTACCGTGCCTGTCACCGGCATCTTTGACGAGCTAGTGGGTATTTCCGCCTACATGGATATCCACGCACTCAATCGACTGATGCGAGAAGGCTTTACCCTTTCTGGTGCCTACTTACAGGTGGATGCCCATGAACAACAGACACTTTATTCCCAGCTAAAACAAACCCCTGCCGTGGCCAGTGTGGCTATGCGACAAACCACCATTGATCAATTTAACGAGATTCTCACAAAAAGTATGGCGGGCTTTACGGTGGTACTGGTGGGATTCGCTTCAGTAATTGCCTTTGGAGTGGTGTACAACGCGGCTCGTATTGCCCTATCAGAGCGAGAACGGGAACTGGCCACCCTACGCATTATTGGTTTTACCAAAGGTGAGATTGCGTTTATTCTCTTGGGAGAACAGGCGGTGCTGCTTATCCTGGCGATTCCCATCGGGTTTGCTCTGGGGTTTGGCCTGGCAGCACTGATGACCGAGATTTACGACTGGGAGCTGTTTCGGTTTCCCCTGGTCATCACCCGGTCCACCTATGCCTTTGCCTTTGTGGTGATCATGGCAGCAGCTCTCGCCTCTGGTCTGATGATTCGTCGTCAGCTGAATCGTTTGGATTTAATCGCTGTGCTGAAAACCAGAGAGTGAGGAAACGATACCATGTCTCAGTCACAGAAACATGTCACTAGAAAACTGTATCGCTGGCGGTCTAAGGATACTTCAACTCAGTCTGCCTCTAAGCGCCGTCTCCGGATTCCTAGTTGGTTGCCCTATGGTTTTGTTGGTCTGGGTCTTGCTGTTTTAGTAGCCCTAGCGTTTCGCCCTACGCCGATTCCGGTGGATATTGGTATAGCAACCACAGGACCGCTACAGGTGACCATTGATGCTGAGGGGCAAACTCGGGTGAAAGACCGCTATGTGGTTTCGGCTCCCGTAGATGGACGACTGCAGCGGATCGACCTGGAAGCAGGGGATGAGGTGGTGGCCAATGCTGTTGTGGCTCAGTTGGATCCCTTGCCCCTAGGTAGCAAGGTAAGCATGGCTCAAGCGCGGCTGCAGGAGTTGCGAGCTGAGCTAGCTGGTGTAGATACCCAGCGACCTAAAGCAGAGGCGTTGGCCCAGGCTGCAGCACAATTACGCTCAACCCAGGCTACACAGCAAGCAGAGGCGGCTGAGGTGGAAGAGACTCGTGTGGCCCTGGAACAGGCACGTCGAGATCGCGTCCGCGCTCAGGGTCTAGAGCATCGGGGAGCCATCTCTCGTCAGGCCAGAGAAGCAGCCGAGTTAGAGGAAGACCGGCTGGTGCAGAAGCTGGCGGCAGATGAGAAACGGTTGGGGAGTGCGATCGCAAACGTTTCTGCAGCCCAGGAAGCTCTGACCCTGTTACAGGAAGAACAGCGCGATCCCGATTACCTAGAAGATGCCTATCGGGCTCAAATCAGGGGCGTAGAAGCAGAACTCGCTAACCTAGTAAATGAAGCTGGTCGAACAACAATTTCTGCACCCATTAGCGGGACCGTGCTGCGAGTTCCTGATGAAAGTGCCCGGTTTGTTCAAGCTGGTGACCCATTGATCGAGTTAGGTAATCCTGAAGAACTAGAGTTGGTAATTGATGTGCTGTCCGCAGATGCGGTGCAGATTCAGCCTGGAGATCCCATTATTGTTGACCAGTGGGGTGGATCAGAACCATTAACGGCAACCGTCAGCTATATTGAACCCGCCGCATTTACAGAAGTCTCTGCTCTAGGCGTAGAAGAACAACGGGTAAATGTCATTGGTACATTGTCAGAGTCAACAACCAATCCGTTAGGAGACCGTTATCGCATTGAGGCTCGTATTGTTATCTGGGCTAATGATGACGTACTACAGGTGCCCGTTAGTACTCTATATCGCTGTGGAGAGAGTTGGTGTGTATTTGTGGTAAAAGATGGCCGTGTCCAACCTCGTGAGATTGCTATTGACCATCGCAGTACCATGGCTGCTGAGGTAACAGATGGTCTACAGCCCGAAGAACGTGTTGTCTTGCATCCTAGTGAACAACTCCAGGCGGGACGTCAAGTTAAATCAAGATAGTGTTATGCATGCTACCTGTCCCATTCCCATTCAACAATATCCCCACGTTCTACTGGCTCATGGCGGTGGCGGACGTCTGATGCATCAGCTAATTGAGGATATGCTGCTAGCTGTCTTTCTGCCGGACCCAGACTGGCAGCATGATGCCGCTAGTCTCACTATGTCTGGTAACCGGTTGGCATTTACCACCGATTCCTATGTGGTCACACCGCTATTTTTCCCAGGGGGTGACATTGGTTCTCTGGCGGTGCATGGTACGGTCAATGACTTAGCCATGGCTGGGGCAAGACCACACTATCTCAGTCTTAGTTTTATTTTAGAAGAGGGGCTGCCGATGGAGACCCTATGGCAGGTAGTTCAGTCAATTAAGACAGCTGCCCAGCAATCTCATGTACAGATTGTCACTGGCGATACAAAGGTAGTCGATCGGGGTAAGGGAGATGGGATATTTATCAATACATCTGGGATTGGAGCGCTTGAGCATGAAGACTTTATCGGTCCCCGTTCTGTTCGAGTAGGCGATGTTATTATTCTCAGTGGAGACATTGGTCGCCATGGCATTGCTATTTTGTCTGCTCGTGAAGGGCTGATGTTTGAAACCACTATCAAGAGTGATTCTGCTCCTTTGGTAGATCCTGTTCTGGAGTTGCTACAGAACTCACCAATCCACTGTTTACGTGATCTAACCCGTGGTGGTTTGGCCAGTGCCCTGAATGAAATTGCATTGGCCGCCCGCGTAAAAATTGAACTAGAGAGCACAGCGGTTCCTGTGGAAGAGCAGGTTCAGGGAGCTTGCGAAATTCTGGGTTTGGATCCGCTATATATCGCCAATGAAGGCCGTTTTATTGCTTTTGTACCAGACAGCGCCGCATCAGATGCTCTGAAATGCTTGCAACGATACCATCCACAAGCCCGAATTATTGGACAAGTGGTGGATGCCAAAGGGGCATTGGTCACGATGAAAAATTCTGTTGGATCCCAGCGCCTTCTCGATTTTCTCAGTGGTGAGCAACTGCCTCGTATTTGCTAGTGGTTCACTTATAAATGCCAGGGTCAATCCGATCTCCCCCTTCGATTAAGGCGGGTTCAGGTGGAGTCACTACAAAATTCTCCAGATTAGCTTTTAAAATATCGATCTCGCGATCGCTTAAATTCGGCATCTTGAGAACATCTTCCACCGGATCAAAAGGTGCGTTTGCAATAATCTTTCGAGCCAGAGTGGGATACAGGCCTCGATAACGTCTAAAGATCAGCACGCTGGAATTATTGCCGTTTCTGATTTAAGGGATGCACCGATCTGTTAGAAATACCACGTGCCAGCATTTTTCAAATAAAGCTATCCCGAGGATCAGCAACGCCGAATTATTTAGGTCAATCTTTTTACCTATTTCACCGAGTTTTTTATCGACGGGATTACGCAATACATCGGACAGGATGTATGTATTATCTAGATTTGTAGTTGTTAGTGTCTGAGCGGTTGCGGATTGAGTAAAGCCGAGTCCAATCCAATAGATAATTACTAGGGAAAGGCCTATGAACAGTCTCAAAAGACGTTTAATCCTGATTCCACCTCAGTTTGTGTGTGAGGATTTAATCAATGGTCTCCGT
>ERZ1740072.907-NODE-907-length-11700-cov-5.003693_pt1 | contig 11700 bp, 9 predicted proteins | sample MGYA00581733_ERZ1740072 | MGnify/ENA primary metagenome ERZ1740072 (study PRJEB43018, sample SAMN04849741) | marine metagenome | isolation source: floating plastic debris | place: Pacific Ocean | collected 2008-08-30 | study: EMG produced TPA metagenomics assembly...
AACGAACGGCTTGTTCCCCTTCTTTTCGAGATAAAGTGACAAGCTCTACTTCTTTAGACACCATGAAAGCAGAGAAAAATCCTAGACCAAAATGGCCGATGATTTGCTCATCTTCTTTGCTGCTTTGGTATTTTTCAGCAAATTCTTTGGCTCCAGAAAACGCGACTTGTGCAATGTATTTTTCCACTTCTTCTTGATTCATGCCGATGCCTGTATCAGAAATAGTCACCGTTTTTTTCTCTTTATCAATCGTAATCTGGATTTTCGGATCAGTAGGCGCTTTTCCCTCTTGCTTATCTAAGATATTTCTTTTTGAAATCGCATCAGAGGCGTTGGCTACAAGTTCTCGTAAAAAAATGTCTTTGTTGGAGTAAAGCCATTTTTTAATAATAGGAAGGATATTTTCACTGTGAACTTTTAACTTACCTTTCATAAATGTACCTTAAACTTAGTTGGGTTTTGCGTAAGGTCTATGATAGAAGATTTTCTGAATAATCGCAAATAGGTAGTCTAACTGCAAAATTTTAAAATAGCTTGGTCACATCGACTACTTCTGCTTCTTGTAGTATGATGATGATGATCGCTAAAGGAACAAGCCACCGAATACAAAAAAGCCAAGGGGTATAGAGATAGCGCCAACTAGAGCCTTGCGTAAACTCTTGTAAGGCTTTCCGTCTGTCCATAAACCATCCAACGAAAATAGCGCAAAAGATGCCGCCTAAAGGCATCATCCAACTGCTCGCTATATAGTCCATTGTTTCAAAAAAGGTTTTGCCGTAAAGCAGGGGCCATTCGGGAAAAAGTAGGCCTGAGCCTGATAGCGCGGAAGGGATCCCAAAAATAAATGCAGCAGCGCAGCTATAACATGTGGCTCTATGCCGGCTGATATCAAATACCTCGATCAAGTTTGCTACTAAAACCTCTAAAATAGATATGGAAGAGGTGAGGGCTGCAAAAATAAAAAGGGAAAAAAAGAGGGTAGATATCAGAAGAGTTCCTGGAAGTTCTGCAAAAAGCACAGGTAGCGTCTGGAAAATCAGACCGGGGCCAGATGAAGCGGGAAATCCAAAAGAAAATACAACGGAAAAAATCATCAACGCGGCAATAACCGATACAATACAAGAAATCAAAGCGATGATCATGCCGGTTTTGGGGATGTCGTCTTCTGGGTTCATGTAGCTGCCATATGTTAAAATGATGCCCATACCTACGCTAAGCGTCCAAAAAGCCATACCTAAAGCGTTCAAAATACAGCTAGAATCGATCGAAGAAAATTTAGGAGCTAGGGTAAATTCAAGCGCCTGTCCAAAACCAGGTAGCGGCATCGAGAAGAGAAATAAGCCAAAAAGAGCCAGGATAAGAGCGGGCATAAAAATCTGACTCCAATACTCAATCCCTTTGCGTATGCCGCTGTATACAACCCCTCCTGTTAAAGATAAGAAAACTGCCTGCCAAAAAACACTCGACTCAGCGGCGCTATAAACCGCAGTCCAAATGCTACGGATCTCATCTGGGGATTTTCCTTTGGTGAACTGGTTGATCGACATCAATGTGTAATTAAGAGCCCATCCAGAAACCACGCTATAATATGATAGCACAATAAATGTGGTAGCGAGGTTGAGCCAGCCTAAAATCCTCCAATTGTAAGATCTGGAAAGGGTAAAATAGGCTTCTACAGAGCTTTTTTGGGCAGATCTTCCCACAAGTACTTCAGCAATAAATAAAGGAATACCAATCAGCAGGGTAAAAAAAAGGTATAAAAGAACAAAGGCGCCTCCGCCACTTGTTCCAATGACATAAGGAAATCGCCATAAACTTCCCAGTCCTACAGCAGATCCAGCTGTTGCTAAAATAAATCCTAGTTTCGATCCCCAGTGTTCTCTTTCTGTCATTTTTGTTATTTCGTATTGCGATTGAAAAATGGAATATATTACCCCACTTTTCGGTAAGAAAGCAAGGAGCTCTTCACGAGATGGATGCGATTACTAGTTACGAGCCGGTGATCGAAGAAAGAAAAACGTTTTTTACCTGGTCTTCCTTTCTTTTTTGCATCATGAGCCGGTCAAAACCAACGGATACCCCCACGCAGTCGGGAAGGTTGGCAGAAGCGTTTACAAACGCCTCATCGATGGGAAAAGGGCCTTTTCCCTCTTTTTCTCGTAGCGCATTTTGGGTTTCGAAGCGTTTTTTGATCTCTACTGGACAAGAAAGCTCCCAAAAACCGTTGGCAAGTTCTAAGCCGCCAAGATAAATTTCAAAACGCTTGGCAACGCCATTTTCTATCTTCGCTAAAGCAGCGCTTTCTGTTGGAAAATCCTCTACTACATATAGCTTTTCGGGGGACAGGTTAGAGGCAATGTAGTCATCGAAAAGAAGTTCTTTGGGTCCTTTTGCATCAGGAGGTACAAAAGCATCCCAAAGAGAGGAAAATGTGCATCTTTCTATCTTTTTTTCACCGAGAAAAAGCTGGATGAGCGCAAGCGTTTCTTCACTTAGCTCGATTAGGGTTTTCTGCATTCTATACCATTCAATCATGGTAAATTCTGCTAGGTGAACCCTACCTATCTCCTCTTTTCGAAATACATGCGTCAGTTGGTAGATATCACAAGGAACCGCTGCCAAAAGCTTTTTCATCTCATACTCAGGAGAGGTGTGGAGATATCCAGAGTCTGCTTTGATAGGCTCGATGTAAGCATCGAGCTGTGGATAGGGGATTAAAGTCGCTACATCGACTTCTAAAACAGATCTTTCTGCAAAAAATGCGCGGGTTTTGGCCAGCATCGACGCGCGATCTTTGATGAGATCAAACCCGGGAGACATACTCAGCAGTTCTTGTGTCGACTTTAATGTGCTCTTCTTCTTCGATGAAGATCGGCACTTGGATTTTAGCGCCTGTTTCTAAGACGGCAGGTTTCAATACTCTACCAGATGCTGTATCGCCTCGAACTCCAGGAGCAGTTTCTGTAACTTGTAGCTCCATAAAGGTAGGGGGCATGATGTCAATGGCATTGCCTTTGTATAAAATGACTTCATATGAAATGTCTTCTTTCATCCACTTTGCGCTTTCTTTAATTGTGGTAAAAGAAATATGCAGCTGATCAAAAGTTTCATCGTGCATAAATACACCGCCATCTTGATCGGTATATAAAAGACGCATGCGGACTTCTTCTATATCGGCAAGTTCGAGTTTTTCTCCCGACTTAAAGGTTTTTTCTAACACTCTACCGGTCAGAAAGTTTTTGACTTTGATCCGGTTAAATGCTTGGCCTTTTCCCGGTTTGACAAATTCATTGTTTACGACCAAATAAGGCTCGTTTTCTAGTTCTACTTTCATTCCAGGTCGGATAGCATTGGTTGTTAATTGTGACATGATTTTCCTCGTTCTAAAATATATTATCGGGATTATTTTCAATTATTTCAATGGCCATGTATAACCAAAGGAAAAGAGGTGCCTTATGCAAGAAAAACAGCCGTCCGATCATATGGAAGCAAAAATCGCAAGAGATACGTTAGAAAGATACGCAGGCTCTTCTACAAGCGATTTTCAATCCAATTTAATTTTAACGAATTTTCCGAAGTATGTGGAGTATTTTGCAGATAGTCGCAAGGTCAAAATCTATGAAGGGTCTATGTTCAAAGTAGCGCACTGTGAAGAAGAAGAAACGTCTATACTCGATTTTAAGATAGGGTCGCCTGCAGCAGCTCTTGTCGTCGACATCTGCTCGTTTTTACCTGTCCGAGCAGCCGTTCTTCTCGGAATGTGCGGAGGTCTTAGAAGGCGGTATCAACCGGGGGAATATTTAGTTCCTGTAGCGAGTATTCGAGGGGAGGGGACCTCTGATTTTTATTTTTCTTCTGAAGTTCCAGCGTTAGCTAATTTCCTTATGCAAAAAGCGGTAACCGATGTATTGGAAGAAAAAAATATCCCCTACCATATTGGTATTACCTATACAACGAATATGCGCTTTTGGGAGTTTAACCAGGCGTTTATTGAAAAGCTTAAGGTAACAAAAGCGCAAGGTATTGAAATGGAGTGCGCCACCCTTTTTGCAGCAAGCTACGCAAGGAAATTTACCTTGGGAGCTCTTCTGCTTGTATCGGACCTTCCCCTCAATCAAGATGGCATCAAAACAAAGAAAAGCTCTTCTGCAATTTTTGCAAAGCACACCAAAGAGCATGTAGAGACAGGGATTGCTGTGCTGAGAAAAGCAAGAACTATGCAATCGAAAAAAATCAAAGGAGCCTATCATCGCAATTTGCCTATGGAAATTGTGGAGAAAAAAAGTTTTCTATAACTCGTAAAAAAGTTAAGGTGTTTATAATTTGTTTACGTATGACGATCTACTTTCAAAACTACCCTATTGGAAAACCAATTGATAATTTAGAGCGGTTAGGAGATCTTTTCCTAGCTCCCATCCGCTTGCTTGCGGGTAATCCCGTTTTTATCGGTAAACAGGTTTATTGCTTCCAAGGAGCTGTTCCTAAAGCTTTAGCGCTTATTGCATCTATTATTTTAGGTCCTTTTGTTATTTTGGGTTTGTTATTCTCTCTTTTATCTTGCTCAAGAAAAAAACAGCCCTCAATTGATCTTAGGTCTGCAGAGCCTATGCTGCGGCTACACGGCCGGCTATCTAAGGCGTTGCCCCCTTTTCGTCTTGCGCGCTATACGAACCATATCAACGATCTTTTTATCCAGTTTATGAAGAGTAGGCAAGTGGATATGCCAGATGATCCAAAAGGCGTACTCAATTATTTTGGATTGGAGCAGAAAGAATTGGGATATACCCCCCATAGCGCGCGCCTTCGCGTAGAATCTTTTGTGCAACAATTTCATCCCGATAGTCAGGAAAATCTCCGAAAGGCAATTGAAGCCTGCCTTGTATAATCTCTTGCCTTAATAGAAATATTTTACAATAAAAAATTTAATTCTTATTTCTTAAATAGAATATAAAATCACTTGTTTGCATTTTGAATAACCTTTATAATTTCTTATATTATTAAATAAAAAAAACAGTATGCCGCTACCTCCTTTACTAGTTTCTAGACCGATACAAGTGGATCCAGACTGGCCAGAAGTCATTAGCGACGGCCTTTTGTTTCCTTCTAGAGCGTTGGTCCGCCATCTTCGCAGTCTTTCCCGAGAAGATCTGCAAAAGTGTTCTCAAAAGAAGATACAAGGTGCAATCATGGTGCTCTGTCTTGCTGTGGTTACTATCGCCACCATGATTTTTTTTCCACTTGGAATGGTCCTTTCTTTAATCTCGGTTAGTCGTAGATCTGTGGACCTCATTGCTCGATCAGAAGTAAAAAAAATACTAGCAGATTTTAAAATTAGAAAACCCTACATCAATGAGAAAAGATGGAAATATTATTTCAATGAAGGGCTCATTAGTGCACTAAAAAAGATGCATGGTAATGTCCAAGGCCTTTTAGATGATAGCCCTCTTCGCTATTTGTTTGTAGAAAGGCGGCTGTTATCGGATGAGATTCCTGTTAAAGATAGAGTCGATACACTATCTGATAGATTTTTCCCGTTATCTAAAAATCCGCATATAACTGCAAAAGATATCCAAACGCTTCGCACTTCGTGGACCGAGTCGTTGCAAGAATTAGAAGGGTTAAACCTGAAAATACAAGAGCAGCTGAAAATACAAGAGCAGATTCGCTTAAAGGATGAACAAAATCTTGGGGAGCATTCAGAAGAGCTAGCTGCAGAGGAAAAGCTAGCAACACAGATCGTTGATTTCTTAAAAGGAATTGATTGTTGCGGATATACAGAAGAAAAATACACACATGAAATCAAGCAAGGCCTTGTCCAATGCCCCGTATCAAGTCGAGTTAAGGTATTGGCAAAAACTCAATTAATGATTCATTACTACAACAGTAGGAAAAGGGAACTTTTGCAACCGTTACTTCAACAAGCCCACCATGAATATCTTCAATTGGAACAAGTCGCAGATTATGATGAGTTGATGGCAAGAACCATAGAATCCGCACTATCTTCTATATTCATTAACGTATGTGCTACTAGAGAAGAGTATACAGCAAAGATTGACGAAGGTCTTAAGCAATTTCAGGTATCAGCTAACGCGAAGGAAATTGCTAGAAAAAGATTATATAAAGTTTTAAATACGATTAATTTTGATCACGAGATTATCTCTGAGCTAAAAGAGATATATAGCGAGCAAGGTAAGGGTAACAAGACGTTAGCTGAGCAGCTTGCATCATATAAATTACCACAAACAACTCTTATAAGAATCTTACAAAAGTGGCAGAAGATAGCAGATCAACTCGATGCTGATAAGGTCATCTCTGAGTTAAAAGAGATGTACGAAAAAGCTGATAATCAAGATCGGGGTAAAAGCATGCTCGATCAGCAGCTTGCAAGATATAATCTATCAGAAAAAGTTAAGACAATAGTTTTAGAAAAATGGCAGAAGATAGCAGATCAACTCGATGCTGATAAAGCCATCTCTGAGTCAAGGAGTATATGCTCTGAGGATTCTAATCAAGATAAGCGTGAACAAGCGCCGAAAGAGCGGCTGGAAAATCAGACCATATTAGACCAAACATTAAACCGAGTTAAAAAAATCGCATGCAAAAAATTATACCAGTTCATGCAGATGTTTTATTACTAGCCTGATTTTATAGAAGAAAAAGACAAAACGTAACATAAACAGTCTGTACAAAAGGGGTAAAGGCTATAAAAGTCTACGCCTAGATTCTGGTTTCAAATATACAATCTGTTTGCAACATTCCTTAAGTAGTTGATCTATATTTTCATGAAATGTATAGTCATGGCACAAAAATCATTATAGGAATTTTTTTGTTATGTCTTTTACAAAGATAGTTACTCTGGGCGACGGCGTTCAAGTGATGTCGCCTTTGTTGATCACAACAGTTAGCTCTCATAAACGTCTTCAAAAAGACAATCCCAGAGCTTTATATGATCTCTTTCAAAAAAATGTAGACCCTAACCATCAGTTTTTTAAAGATGCACGTTTCGATTCAAAAAAACTGCTGATAGATCTAGTTCTTCTCAAACTAGACGGTGAATTTCATGAAGAAGTGAGAAAATTCGTCAAGAACGCCTTGATAAAAGTAGGGGATCGCGCTGTGCAGTATCAAAATCCTTTACTAGGTAAACAAGTGGCTGCAGAAGAAAAAAAAGATCGGACTAGCAGCTCTAAATAAGTGTTTTTCCAGAAACATTGCACCGGCTAGCGTTTGTCCTTGCCTTCTGGTAAAGCAGCGAGCATCTCAAAAAACTTGAAGGGTTTTTTAGGTGTTTGCTTCCTTTTAACAGAAGGGCACTTTTGTGTAGGATTTCTCGGGCAAGAGGTATCCACAGTAGGAAACCTTACAGCTTTTCCTTTTGGCGGAGTTCCTGCCTTTACACACGCGTTCTTTTGTGCGCTAGAAGAATGTTGTTGTTTGCGACAGAGATCTTCTACTCTCATAGAAATGGGGGTAGTTTTTGGTGTAATATTCCCTACTTTCATCTCGTTTTTTTTACTATGTGGGCATGTAAATTCTTTTGAGTTGAAAGACCGATCCTGTATACGCTGCATCTTAGCGCATGTGGTGGTGTGGGGGATACCGGCATTTTCCCGAGATCTTTTTTGTCCTGGATATATGTTTTGAGTTGTGAAGTTAACCCCTGTTGTCGGTAGCGTCATAGTTCGTCCATGTGGTGTAGTAGAAAAAATCTATATTTAGGGTAAAATAGAATACACGTAAATGGGATTTTTTAAAAAAAGAAAGAGGTGTTTATGTGGGTTTATTCTTTTTTAGAAAGGACCGGACGGTTTTTTGTAAAAACTCTTCTTTAAGTTTTTGCAGGACGTAGTCTTCAAGCTGCGTTGGGCTTTGCAACGATTGGGGAAGAAAAATCCGTTTTGTATAGGTTTTTTCACCGAGGGTCCTTTCGGCAAAAAGCTCTTTTTCGGTGAATCGGAGTTTTGTAAACTGGTGCATGCTAGCAAAGACCCGGATATTTGCTAGGTGAAGTAAAAATACTACAGGAGAAGGTAACGGGCCAAAACGGTCGGTTAGCTCTCGTTTGATCGCTTCGATTGCTTCGGTGGACTCCGCTTCTCCTAGTTTGTGATACAGCTCCATACGTAGCGCATTTTCTGGTATATACTCTTCGGGGAAAAATGCGGGGTATAAAAACTCCATTTTTGTATCCACAAAGGTGATCGGCTTTTTTTCTTGTAAAGACCGGATCACCCGTTTTAGTAACATGCAGTATAAATGAAAACCGATAGAAGCTACTTGCCCCGATTGCTTTTCTCCTAAAATATCTCCTGCACCTCGAAGCTCTAAGTCTCTTTTAGCAAGCTTCATACCGCCGCCATATCCGCTGGTTTGGACAAGAGCTTGCAGCCGCTTTTGTGAAGGCTCTTTGATGGAGCGGTTTTTTGGTAAAAGGAAATACGCATAAGAAGAGCGGTTCCATCTGCCGACTCTACCTCTTAGTTGGTATAGATCAGAGACGCCGTAACAATCGGCTCTTTCGATTAAAATAGTATTGGCGTTCGGTACATCGATGCCGTTTTCTACAATAACCGTTGCTAAAAGCACATCTAAGGCGCCTTCTCGAAATGCATGAAATACATCATCGATAGCGTCGGGATGCATCTGACCGTGAGCTACGCCAATTTTTGCTTGGGGCACAAGTTTTTGTAGGTATGTTTGTTTTTGGTAAATCGACTCGACCCGGTTATGGATGAAAAAAGCCTGTCCTTCTCTAGCAAGCTCGCGGAGGATTGCTTGCTTGATCAAGGTATCATCGGTTTCTGCAAGAATCGTTTTGATCGGTAGCCTATCATCGGGAGGAGTAGCCATCACAGAGACGTCTCTTGCACCGATAAGAGACATGTATAGCGTGCGGGGAATAGGAGTGGCCGATAGAGCAAGAGAATGCACTGATTTTTTCCGTTTTTTCAGCGATTCTTTGGCGCGCACACCAAAACGCTGCTCTTCATCGATGATGAGAAGAATCAGGTTTTGAAAAGAGACGTCTTTTGATAAAATGCGGTGAGTTCCAATTAGGATATCGATTTTTCCTGCAGCGGTTTTTTCTAGGGTTTCCCGGTTTTTTTTCGCTGTTTGAAAACGGGAGATGACGCCGATTTCTACAGGGTAGTTGTTCATTCTGGCTACGAATGTATCAAAATGCTGCATCGCTAAAACAGTTGTAGGCACAAGAAGAGCTACTTGCCCTCCTCCATCTACCACGGCTTTGAAGGCAGCTCTCATCGCGACTTCTGTTTTGCCATAGCCCACATCTCCTGAAAGCAAACGATCCATCGGTTTGGATTTTTGTAGGTCTTCTTTAATAGCGCTAATGGCAAGTAACTGATCGGCGGTTTCTTCATAGGCAAATTCCGCTTCGAATTCTTGCATAAGAGAAGAGTCAGGAGCGTGCACCTTCGCGCTATCTAATTGCCTTTCTGCATAAAGATGCAAAAGGTCTGATGCGTAGCCTACAATATCTTTTTGCGCCTTGGTTTTCACTTGGTGCCATTTTTTGCTGCCAAGTTCTGTTAACGCAGGCTGCTTTTCTGAAGAGCCGATGTATTTTGATACAAGGTGAGACTGGGAAATAGGCACATAGAGCTTACTTGCTTTTGCATAGGCGATGACTAAAAATTCTGCATCGATGCCTAAATGGTTTTTCTGTTTTTCTGTGCCTAAATACTTGCCAATACCGCTATGCAAATGTACGACAAGTTCTCCTGGAACAAGAGCATGAAAATCAGAAAAAGTGCTGTGGTAAGAGCTGCGCCATTTTTCTCGAATCACCTTCTTTTTTTGGGTCAGGTCTTTTTCTGTTACAACCACATGATTTTCATATACAAAACCTGAAGATAAATACCCTGCAATTAGCTCGTGGTTTTGGAGGTTATGTTTTTGAATACACTCTAAAACAACCGATTGATACCGGGGGTTTTCATAAAGAAAGTGGTAAGAAAACTTCGATCCTTCAAAGAAAAGATCAGAGCCCATAGGATGAAAAGGGTGGTGGTAAAGCGCTGCGGTGAAATCAAGATCAAACATAGAAAAGGTGGTTTTCTCACCTTTTTTTTGCACAGAAGAAAGGTTTTGTAATGGCTGTTTTGTAAAAAATATTTGCGGCGCGTGATCGATTTTCTCGAAAAGCTCTTTCATAGAAAAGCGGCACTTTGAAGGGCGGCAAAAAGACGATCCAAAAGATACGTAGTGGTCTTCTAAGCTGGCAAGATCATCGAATACGATTAAAGGCGTTTTTGCAAAATACTGCCAAAGCGGCTGCAGAGGTTTTTTTTCTAATAGGTGTTTTTCTTCTGCAGGAGCAAGAAACACCTCTTCTTTTTTTTCAATGGAGGTTTGTTTGATCGGATCAAAAATACGCAGGCTATCGACGGTGTCACCAAAAAACTCGATCCGGTAGGGGTCGCTAGATGAAATGGGAAATACATCGACGATCCCGTTTCTGATAGCAAACTGTTTTTTATCTGATACAACAGCTACCGGTCTATATCCTAAATCTTCTAGCCTTTGAGGAATAGATGACCAGGGGATATCCATCCCTTTTTTCCATACATCAAAAGAATCTATAGAGAGGCTGGGAAGCTGCTGCAAGCAGCTTTTTAGATCGGTGATGACAAAGCTTGAAGAGGGGTCTTTTAGTAGTGTATACAAGGTATCCATCCTTTTGCCGATGATATCGGGGCTAGGATCAATCTGTTCTTCTACAGCCGTTTCCCAAGAAGGGAAAAGGAGGGGTTTTGTTTCTAAAAGGCAGTCAAAATCTGCAAGATAGTCTTCTTTGTTTTTACCCGAGGTGATCAGAAGAATGGGATATACCCCATAGGCTGCTTGGACAAGAAGAGAAGCAGAAGAGCCTTCAATAGACTCTACGTACGTTTTTTGATGCACCTTGATGTGCTCTTGAAATGAAGATAGCGAAAGAAAGGGAAATAAGTTCACGACTCTTGAATCAAATGGCGGAGCTTTTGCAGGGCTAAGGGAAGATTTTTGCTATTTTTACCGCCCGCCATAGCAGCGGATTTTTTACCTCCCCCTCCTCCTTCAATTAAGGGAGCTATTTGTTGGATGAGGTGTTTTGCATCAAAGGCAAGTTTTGGGCTGACTCGCACTACAATTTGACAGCGCTCCTCTTCTTCTAATCCTAGGATCAATACACCATCTGGCATCTTTTGTATGAGTTGATCTGCAAAGCTAGGTAGGTCTTTTGAGGGGATAGTAACGATTTCTGCAATGGTTAAAGGAGAGCCAGATGCTTTTTTCAGGAGCTCTTGTTGTAGGTGGCGCTGCTCTTTTTTTCTGAGGGTTTTGATGGTTTTAAGAGCTTCTTCTTTTTCTTCTTTTTCGCGGATGATTTTTTCTACTAAGGCGCTTTTAGGGGTTTTGTACATCTCGGAGAGTTGGCGCAAAAGTGCATTTTCTTCTTGGATTGAAGCAAAAGCGGCAAGTCCAGCTTTTGCTTCAATCCTCCGAATACCTTTTGCAACCGCGCCTTCTTTTACTAAGATACATGCTCCTAAATCGCCTGTAAAACGTGCGTGGGTGCCGCCGCAGAGTTCGACCGACTCAGGGCCGACCGAGACCACGCGGACCTCGTCGCCATATTTCTCGCCGAAGAGGCCGATCGCGCCCGCCTGCTTCGCGTCGTCAAGAGACATTTCACGG
>ERZ1740072.908-NODE-908-length-11700-cov-4.918076_pt1 | contig 11700 bp, 10 predicted proteins | sample MGYA00581733_ERZ1740072 | MGnify/ENA primary metagenome ERZ1740072 (study PRJEB43018, sample SAMN04849741) | marine metagenome | isolation source: floating plastic debris | place: Pacific Ocean | collected 2008-08-30 | study: EMG produced TPA metagenomics assembly...
GGTGCGCTTTGAACAGCTGGCGTAGGTTGTGCGCGCGTTCTTTACGAACCGCATCTTGCATGCGTAGATCGATTTTTGCCTGCATTTTTTCTGGTTCAGATAAAGCGCTTTCATCGATTTTTGCATATTCAAAACCTAAGTCTAGCATCACAAAATCGTCGGCCGATCCCTTTTCCTGTTTGAACCACAGCTGAATCCCTTTATCGGTCAGTTCGTATTCAGACGCTCTTTCATCTACTATAATGTACAGACTAGAAAGGGTTTTTGCTTTTTCTTCTTTGTTTTGTTCAGAATAAAAATAGGTTTCAATTTGGTCGATTTCTGCACGTAAATCGGGGTTTTCTCTTAGTTTTTTTAACGTTTTATTTCTGGGAGTTCCCTTGCTTACAAGCCAAAGATTTTTAAAAGCCTCTTTCATTTCAGGGTTTTTTTTGCGGCTCAGATTGCTTTCATCTAACACCCGTTTGGCCTCAGAGGCAAGTTGATGGCAAAGATCTTTTTGTTTGCGGATGATTTGAGAAACGCCATCTTTTAACCGGTCATACATCTGCCTATTATTGGAACTAGGTCCAGAAATGATCAGAGGCGTTCTGGCTTCATCGATTAAAACAGAGTCGATTTCATCTACAATAACAAAGTATCGACCCCGTTGTACCTGCTCTTCTTTACTCAGCGCCATGGAGTTATCCCGAAGATACTCAAAGCCAAATTCAGAAGCTGTACCGAATACGATATCTGCTTTGTAAATTTCTTGTTTTTCTTGAGGAGAAAGATGGGAGGTAAGGCACGCTACTTTAAGTCCTAACTTTTTAAAGATCACGCCGATCCACTCGCAGTCTCTTTTCGCTAAATAGTCGTTCACAGTAACGAGATGCACCGGTTTTTCTGTAAGGGCGTGTAAATACAGCGGCATGGAGGCGGTTAAGGTTTTTCCCTCTCCTGTTTGCATCTCAGCGATGCAGCCGTGGTGCATGGCAATGGCGCCTAATATTTGGACATCATAGGGGACCATATCCCATTTTTGCTCATAGCCAGATACATGGATTTTCTCTCCTACCAGCCGGCGGCAAAGGTTTTTTACTGCAGCATACGCCTCTGGAAGAAGGTCGTCTAAAGAAGCGCCTTTACGCAGTCTTTTTTTGAATTCATCGGTCTTTTCAAAAAGCTGTTGGTCAGAAAGGCTTTGGTATTTTTTTTCAAAATCGTTTACGAGAGCAACAATTTTATGATATTTTCTAAGTTTTCTGCTTTGGGCTGTTCCAAAAACTTTTTTTAATAGACCAAACATTTCTTTATGCCCTTTAGTAATAGTAATTTAAAATAATATATGATTAAAGCTTTTTTTTCAAGAGTAAAGCGGCGCAACAATAACGTTTATTATATTGATCGCGTTTCTAAAAAAAAACAGAAAGAAAAAATATACGGAGAAAAAGCGCTCCTTTTTTTATATGGGAAAAGCTCTTTTTGGCTGATTCCTTGGGTCTTTATAGCCCGCTTTTTCGTTGCTAAATTGCCGTTTTTTTCCCGCATGTATGGCGCTTTACAAAAAACTTCGTATTCCAGAAAAAAAATTTTACCATTTATTAAGCAATATGCCATTGATCCAGAAGAATTTCAAGATCCTGTAGCTACATTTTCTTCGTTTAACGCATTTTTTATTCGTAAACTAAAACTATCGGCAAGGCCGTTTGATCAAAAACAGCAAACCATCGCCGCTTTTGCAGAAGGAAGGTATCTTGTTTTTCCCGATGTAGATCAGGTAGATCAGATCTATGTCAAAGGGCAAAGTTTTTCTTTAACCTCTCTTTTACAAAGTAAGAAAAAAGCAGAAACCTACCGGTCAGCAAGCTTAGTTTTGGCAAGACTTTGTCCTGCCGATTACCACCGGTTTCATTTTCCTGTAGACTGCGTTCCCCAAAAAGCTGCGGCTATCAACGGACCTTTATATTCGGTAAACCCACTTGCTTTGATGCAAAATATTGGCTACCTTTGGGAAAATGCGCGGGTTGTAACGGAGCTTACCGGCGCTTTTGGGCAGATGCTTTTGATCGAAATCGGCGCTACAAATGTGGGTAGTATTATCCAGACTTACGCGCCAAAAAAACGCTACTTAAAAGGAGAAGAAAAAGGCTATTTTTCCTTTGGAGGCTCCTGCATGATTGCCCTTTTTCCTAAAGGTGCGGTGGAGTTTTCTTCCGATTTACTCGAGCATACAAGTCAAGGCTTAGAAACAAAAGTGCGTTTAGGAGAAACGATAGGCAGCTGGAAAAAAGCGCTTACGTTTTAGGAAGCTGATGCAATATTGAGCAGATAGGACAGCTCGCTTCATCATGTTTTTTTGCCGGGCAGTACGCTCTTGCAAATAAGATGATTTGTAGGTGGAGCTTGATCCAAGAAGATTTGGGAAAAAGACGGCAAAGATCTTTTTCTGTTTTAAGAACAGAGCTGCCGTCGGAAAGCCCCCACCTATTTGCGCATCTATGGATATGGGTATCCACTGGAAAAGCGGGTATACCCATCCCTTGTGATAAGACAACAGAGGCGGTTTTTCTCCCCACGCCAGGAAGGGTTTGTAGATCTTCTAATGTCCTAGGCACTTCTCCTGAAAACTGCTCGAGTAATCGTTTGGATAAGCCCACAATTGCTTTCGATTTAGTAGGCGCAAGACCTAACGTCTTGATGATCTTGAAAATTTCTTCTTCACCTAATGCCAGCATTTTTTCTGGTGTGTCTGCTTTGCTAAATAAAGTAGGGGTTACTAAATTCACTGCCCGGTCGGTACACTGAGCCGATAAAAGTACAGCAATCAAAAGGGTATATAAGCTTTGGTGGCTTAAAGCGCCTTGAGGCTCTGGTATATATTGATCTAAAATCTGTTGGATTTTTTTGGCTCGTTTCATTTACCTACACAAAATTGGGAGAAAATTGAGGATAGTACATCTTCTGTTACGTTGGATCCAATCATATTGCTCAAAAGATGCAGCGCTTCTTTTAGATCAATAGCAAATAGTTCAAAGGCGGGAAGGGTGCAAAGTCCATCTGCTACTGTTTGTACATACTGGGCCGCCTTTTCTAAGCAGCTTTTATGCCGTTTTTTGCTCAACATCAGAGAGTAATTTTCTGGAGGAGCGTTCCATAATAGAGTCTCTAAACGTTTTTTTAGCTCTTCTACACCTTCAGCTGTTTTTGCAGAAAGAGCAATTTGATGGGGAAAGGTGGGGAAAGATCCATTTTTCCCCTGTTGGTATGGATCTTTGCCTAAGTCTTTTTTATTCCAGACAAGAAGGGTTTTTTCTGGATCTGCTTTTTCCATAAGCAGTAACGTCTCTGGATCAAGAGGTTTGGAGCTATCGATGACAAGTAGAATAAAATCGGCGTCTTTCGCTGCTTTTTTTGAGCGAAGGATCCCTTCTTTTTCAACGATATTTTCCGCTTTTCGAATACCTGCAGTATCGATCAAAGAAAAGCTATAGGGGCCAATTTTCAAGGTTTCTTCTAAAAGATCTCTTGTTGTTCCCGCCTCTTTTGTGACAATAGCGCGGTCTTTACGAAGAAGGGCGTTTAAAAGCGAGGATTTACCTGCATTAGGCGATCCGATCAGGCAGCAAGATAGCCCTTCTTCTAGCTTTTTTCCATCAGAAAAACTGTCTAGAAGCGTCTGCATTTCGTGTAGAACGGTTTGTAGGCGAGGCTGGATTTCCTCTTCTTTTGCAAAGGATAGCCCCTCTTCTGGGAAATCGACAGCTGCTTCAAAAATAGCGGTAATCGCTGTAAGCTCTTTTTGCCATGATTGGATTTTCTTTGATAAAGCCCCCTCTAAATGGCGCGCTGCTTGCTTCATAGAAAGCGCGTTTTCAGCAGCAATGGCGCTTTGCACAGCTTCTGCTTGCACTAGGTCAATTTTCCCATTTTGAAAGGCCCGAAGGGTAAACTCGCCTCCTTTAGCAGGCCTTGCTCCAAGAGCGCATAACTCTTCTACAATCTCTTCTGTGATGATGGGAGATCCATGGCAAAAAATTTCTACTACATCTTCTCCCGTGTAGCTATTGGGTCCTTTCATGACTAGAATAAGCGCTTGATCGATTATTCCCTTTGTTTTGGGTGAGACAAGCGCGCCATAAAGCGCCTTATGTGACTCTGCTTCAAGAAGATCGCCTGAGAAAAGGGCGTTTGCTATAGGAGCGGCCTTTTCCCCCGAAAGTCTGATAGCAGAAACCGCCCCTCTTCCTGGAGGGGTGATGATGGCTGCAATGGTGTCTGGAGAAAATGTATAGTTCATGCAAAAAGTATAGAGGAAAAAGCCCTTTTTTTCTACTGGAGCATATTTTTCTCCTCCTAGCAGAAAATGCAGGTCTCTATATACAATCTCTAAAAAAGTGGGTAAAAAAATGAGCCGATTGCATGCGCTTTCTTCACCAAATCTTATCGATGATTTCTGGGAGAAAAGCCGATTTGTGACGCAAGTTAGCAGCACCTTTTGGAATATAAAGGGCCGCTTAACTATAGAGGATAGGAAAAAAAAACGGGTGTTTCAGGAAAAAGGAGCGCATCTTTACGGTACGTTTTACAACACGTGGATTTGGGAAAAAAATCAAGGCCGCCTGCTGTTATGGAAAGCGAGGCCATCTAGCAAGTTGCCTATATTTTTAGGCGAATTTTCCTCTGGGGGAAAAGACGGGCTTGTGATGCTCTTTCCCCACCTATGTGGCAAAGATACGTACCATGGATCAATTGCGCTTTTTACCAATGGCTTTTATTTTAACTGGTCTATTTGTTGTGGAAATACAGGGCAAAAAAGCAGGGTTTCCTACAGGTATACGTAACGATTTTTTCGCTTTTAACGCGCTTTTTGTAGCGCTGCAGGAAGAAGGGTATTTAAACTGGTATGTTCTTTTCGGACGCTTTCTACCGCTTTTTTTGCTTCTACTTGTTTGTAGCCCAAATTGACTAAAGCAGCAACCGCGTCGATACTTAAAAGATCCATAGGCTGAAGGCTTTGATCTTGCTGTAAAGAAGCGAGTAGAGAAAGCTTATCTTGCATTTCAATTAAGATCCTTCCTGCAGTTTTTGGGCCGATACCTGGAACCTTAGTGATGAGCTCTTTTTTCTGCTCTTGAATCGCTGCTGTAAAAAGAGCAAGATCGATATGTCCGATTAAGGCAAGCGCTGTTTTTGGCCCAATACCAGAGAGATCTTTCACAAGTAAAAACAGCTTTTTTTCCTGTTCTGTAAAAAAGCCGTAAAGCAGCTGAGCATCTTCTCTTACAATAAATACTGTATGGAGTTTTACCACAGAATTAAGGCTGGGAAGAGAGGAAAATGTGCTTAAAGGAATCGAGCAAATATAACCTATGCCTTGCACATCAATTACCACTTCCGTCGGGCTTTTTTTCTGTAGGGATCCTGTAATATAGTCGTACATCTTGATTGCCACTTTACACGATTTGCATGGCAGTAGGCAAGGGCTAACGCATCGGAGGCATCTTCAGGGGTGATGTCATCGATTTGAAAAAGCGCTTCTAAAGAGCGCTTTAGCGCCTGTTTGCTTGCTAAACCGTGGCCTGTAACGGCTTTTTTTCCTTCTGTTGCGCTATAAAAAGATAGGGGGATTTTCGCTTTTGCGCTGGCAATCATAAGCGCTGCATTGACGCCGTAGAGTTTCATGGAGCTTTTCACATTTTTATGGATAAACTGCTCTTCTACTGCGATATAAGAAGGAGTATGTAGAGCAATTAGCTGCTGAAATGCTTCGTGTAAATAGAGATACTTTTCTTCTAAAGAAGCGTTAGAAGGCGGCTTGATGCAGCCGTAGTCCACGATATCTAAAGGGTTTAATGAGAGAACGCCGTACCCGGCTATTCTTGTGCCGGGATCGATGCCGAGTATCTTACCATCCATAGAAAAATCGTACGTGATTTTTAGGAAAACCGCAAAACAATCTTCCAAGCAGTGTATCTATGAAAAGGAGTAGCTAATTTTAGGAGTGAGTTTAGCCCCATTTATTTGCGCTGTAGACGGCTTATCTAAATGAAAAACTACGTTTAGTACAGTCTTTGCAGCTCGAAATGCGCCTTCTATCCGTTCGACCGGCTGGTATAACTCGATCGTATGCTGCATTTTTATTATATCGTTTTGCTCATCATCTTGGGCTTTCAGTTCGATTTTTGTATGGGTATGGCATTTAAATCCTTTTTGTAGAAACTCGTATTCTACATCTCTACGAATGGTTGAAATAGCGCTTTGATACGTAGCAAGAGCTGCAAACTGCATTTTTTTCTGGGCATTTTCTTTGCCTTGAAATGCATTTCTAATGTGCGCTCGAAGAGCAGCTGCGTTGTTTTTTACAACAGCTTCATCTCCTGCCACCACCTCAATTTCTTCAGGGTAGTGCTTAGCATAAAAATCATAAGCGTCTTTGGCTGTTATCTGCTGTAAATGCGCTCTAAGCTCTTCTTCTTTTTGCGGCATCGAAAGTAGACCTGTTAGCTCTTTTTGTACGATCTCTATTTGCTTCTGAGCGTGCTTGCGGGAATCTTCTGTACTTGAAAGCTTTAAGTGGTCGATTGCGCCCCTTACTTTTAAAGAAGGCGAGATAGCAAGCAATCTGCCTTGAGGAAAAACTTCTCGGTAGATTTCTTTTTTAAAAAGCCTCTGCGTAGGGTTATCCGTATCTACTATTTTACAACGATTTTTTAACGTGTTTTCAGCGGAGCTAACAAGTGAGGAAAATCGTGTGAAAAAAGAAGACTTTGCCTGATTTTCTAAAAGGGTTTTTGTCTGGTTATCTATGTGAAAAAATAGGGAAAATTCTTTTTTGGAAAAAAGAAAAATTACAGATAGCCTATTTTTATCTTCAGAATTCTGGCTATTTTCAGCTTCAGAATTCTGGCTATTTTCAGCTAGAGTAGCTAGATGAGAGTAGAGATCTTGGGGACTAAGTTTAGGAAAATGCATCTGCTCTTCTCGGATTAGCTGAAAGAGCTTAGGTATCTGCTGCCGTTTTTGTTTTTGTAAAAAGCTTTCGATAACAGAGGAGATCACAAAGCGTTTAAACGCATTGAACCATCCCTTTTCCGGATTTAAGGCGTCATCCATGAGTCCAAAACCGATGCATGCCTGCTCATAAAGAAGGTTTTTTTGCACCTTCATGGTATCTCCGAAAATATTTTCTGTACAATCGCCAAGCTTATAATAGCGTTTTGAGCAGTCTTGGATCGACTTGGTCAGATTATTTCTAAATGTTGTATGGCTATATAAAATATTTGTAATCATAAGTTCCCCTTTTAATATATTTTATCATAAAAATATGAAAAATTCAAGTATTTATTATAAATAAAGGGGTTTATAAAGGGGTTTATTTAGAACTATTTTTAAATATCTGGTTTTATAAGGGTTACCTACTTGTTTTTATTGGCCCTTTTCTACGAAAAATGAAAAAATAACCAATATGAAAAACCCGAAAAATCTTATCATTCGGATGCCCAACTGGATTGGGGACTTTGTAATGGCGACCGCTCTTATCAGCGATATAAGAGAGGCGTTTCCTCGAGCAGAAATCACCCTTATGTGTCAAAAGCCTTTAGAGCAGCTTGTGTTAAAAGACACCAGAATACATGGGGTTTTATCCTTTGAGAAAAACTCGCTCAAAATCCGCAGGAGAGAGGCGAGAAAAAATGTGGTAGGCGTCATTGCCCAAGGAGGCTACGATGTAGGTCTTTTGCTGACCCATTCCTTTTCTTCTGCGTGGCTTTTTTTCCAGGCAAATATCCCGATCAGAATTGGCTATACAGGCGATATGCGCTCGTTTCTTTTGACACAGAGCCTTTCTCGCGATAAGGCAATCCATCAGGTGGACTACTATAGAAAGCTTCTTCCTTTAATGGGAGGAAATTTGGGAAAAAATCTTCCTTCTCTACAGGTTACGGCAGAGGAAAAAAACCAGATGCAAAAAGAGCTTTTAAAAAGAGGCGTTACAGATAAGCATTACCTCATTTTAGTCAATCCTTCTGCTGCTTACGGCCCTGCAAAATGTTGGCCTAAGGAAAAATTTCGCCGGGTGATTCAAACGCTTTTACAAGATCCATTAGTCGCGGTTTTTATCATAGGCGATAAGGCAGGTTTTCAAGATGCAGAAACTATTCTTCAAGGTATGCGTACAAAAGCGCATAATCTTTGTGGTAAAACCACGCTTAGGCAGCTTGCTTCTTTGATGCAGGTAGCAAACCTTCTTCTCACAAATGATAGCGGCCCTATGCATATGGCAGATGCCTTGGCTTTAGATGTCGTTGCGGTATTTGGTTCAACCGACCCTAAAAAAACAGGTCCTTATAGCCAGCCAGAACATGTTCTTTATCGTAAAGTAGACTGCTCTCCTTGCTATAAGCGCGTATGTCCCATTGACTTTCGCTGTATGGAATCTATTTCTGTGGATCACGTCCTACAAACAATTCAAGCAATCAAACGCCACCATGTTCAAAAAGTTCCTTCGAAAATGCACACCTAATCCTTTGCACCGCTTGCTGCGTAAATCGGGCAGTGTGCGCTCTTTTCTCATCGGCTGGAATAGAGGATTGGGCGATATCCCTTTAGGCATTTTCCCTTTGGTTTACAAAATACGAAAACGTATTCCTGAAGCGGAAATTTCTGTTTGCACCCGGCCTGATTTAGCAGCAGGTTTTTCTCTTTTGCCGTCGGTAAAAACGATAATAGAGCCTAGGCTTATTCGGGGAAAGCCGTATGATATCAAGAAATTTGTGGATGAAACAAATTACGACGTTGTGATCAACTGGCCTGATCCCACCTTTTGGTGTAGAGATCTCTTAGGTAAGATCACCCCTCGCCTTCAGTGGAACTCTGATTGGAACGGCGCTTGGAAGAGGCTCGATCTTGATCCTAATCTACGCTATATTGTGATACAACCCTCTGCTCATACCACACATGGTCCTTGGCGGAGTTGGACGCCAGAAAACTACAACAAACTCATTGCAGCCTGCACAAAGTGGGGGCAGCAAGTGGTTCTTGTTGGCTCAAAAAAAGAGGCAGAAACGCCCATCCAAGGAGGGATCGATCTTCGAGGAAAAACCACTATAGCTGAGCTGTTTTCTCTTATTAAAGAACGCTCTTTTCTTGCAATTTTACCCGATTCAGGCATTTTATCGATTTTGTATTACATTGAAGATGCGTTTCCTTTACAAGTGATCTCCCTTTGGTCGAAGCCTTTACAAGGGGTGTTGAAACAAGGCGTTTTTTCTCCTAACCCCCTTTTATCTCACTTACCTCTTATTGGGGGCTATAAAGATGTATCTAGTATTTCTTTGGACCAGGTGTTAGATGCGGTAAAAAGTTCTGTGACGTCGATTACCAGTTTTACAGGAAAAAAAGATCCTGTAAACTAGGGGCTTAGATGAGGAGAAATCATATGAAAATCGCCTATTTGGGTGTAGGTACTTGGGGATTTGCCCTAGCTTATAGACTGGTAAAAAATGGACATGAAGTTGTGGCATGGACGCGTGATGAGCCGCTTGTCCAAGAACTTAGAAAAAAAGGTATGCACCCTAAATTGCAGGGAAAACCATTAGATGCTCCGATGAAGATCACCTCTTGCCTGGAAGAGGCTCTTGTCGATGTAGATATCATCGTAGAAAGCGTTACTTCATCAGGTATTCGGGAGGTGTTGACAAGGGTGCTTTCCATAGCAACTAAGCCTCTTCCAGTGATCCTGACTTCAAAAGGTATTGAGGAAAAAACCTCTTTTTTACTTCCCGAGGTAGTAGAAGAGATTTTAGGTGAAAAAAACCGATTTCTCATCGGGTGCTTAAGCGGTCCTAGCCATGCAGAAGAGGTGGTAAAAGATCTTCCCACATCTGTTGTCGCTTCTAGTTATGATCCTAAGCTTACCCAAACGATTATTCAGATGTTTTCTGCGGAAAGTTTTCGGATTTATCCTACAACAGATGTGAATGGCACCGCTTTTGGCGGCGCCATGAAAAATGTCATTGCCATAGCCTGCGGGGTATCAGACGGCCTTGGATTTGGTGATAATACGAAAGCTGCTCTTATGACAAGAGGCCTTCATGAGATGCGCAAGCTTTCAAAAACAAAAGGTTGTAAAGAAGAGACGTTAAATGGGCTTTCGGGCATGGGGGATCTTTGCGTTTCTTGCCTTTCAAAACATAGCCGCAATTATCAACTCGGCTACCTTTTAGCCCAAGGGCACTCGCTTTTAAGCGCAAAAGAAAAAATCGGGATGGTTGTTGAAGGCGCCTATGCAGCAAAGTCGATCTTACAGCTAGCTAAAAAACACAACATGCCTGTTCCTATCACCGAGGCGATCTACCATGTGATCTATTCGGGAAAAGATCCTAAACAGTCGGTCAAAGATCTTCTTGCAAGAACGGTAAAAGAAGAAAGCCTATGAATTTTTCTCCTGTATTTTCTACAAAAGAGATCGCTTTTTTAGAAAAAAATAGCGCAGAAAAAGAGGTCTTAATGGACCGGGCAGGAGAGAAAATCGCCTCTTTTATAATCAATACAAAAAAACCAGATGAAACCCTTCTATTGTTTGCGGGGCCTGGTAATAACGGAGCTGATGCGATAACAGCAGCTACGATTCTACATAAAAAAGGCTACTCTTTTATCTTAGCCTCTATGGAGCCCTCTTCCGGCTTAGCAGGAAAAAAACGGCAGAGCTTTTTAAGGGAAAAGGGGGTGATGACCCCTATAAAAAACGCGCTATCTCTACTCAATACGCAGCCCGTTTATCTAGTCGATGCTCTTTTGGGAACAGGGGGAAGTAGGCCCCTTACAAAAGAGATGTTACAGATTGTGCAAACAATCAATCAATCTAAAGCAAGGGTCCTTTCCATCGATCTACCCACAGGGATTCATACCGATGAAGGCAGCGTATTAGGAGAAGCTATACAAGCTACTTGGACCCTTACCTTAGGAGCGTATAAACAAGGGCTTTTTATCGATCAAGGCCCCGCATTTGCAGGGCAAGTGCATGTAGAAGATATTGGGTTAGATCTCGAAAAGGGAAAACCCTCTTACCATCTACTCCATGAAGTACAAGGCCTTTTGCCTCCGATAAATAAAACGCGTCATAAATACCAGGCAGGCTCTGTCATCGGTATAGCGGGATCTTATTCGATGATGGGGGCAGCAGCGCTATCTAGCCTGGCTTCTTTACGCTCTGGAGCTGGCATCGTGAAAGTATTTTATGAGCCTTCTCCGCACGCATCTACTTGCTGTTTTGCCCCTGAAATACTCCATGCAGATTGGACGCATCTACAAGAAGCTTCTTTTTCTAAAGTAGATGCACTGTACATAGGTCCTGGTATGGGAAAAACTCCATCTGCAAAAGCTATGGTAGAGCGCGTTTTGTCCCTTCCCTTGCAGCGCGTTGTACTAGATGCAGATGCTATACACCACATCAAAAATCGGTTAGACCTTCTTCCTTCAGGCGCGGTTTTAACGCCCCACTTAGGAGAAATCATCCCATTTTTTCAACGATCTAATGAGGCTATACACATTTTATCTCTCCATCACCACCTGCAACAGTTTGTAGACGAAAAAAAGGTAGTCGTTGCGCTAAAAGGGTTTCCGACAACGATATTTTCTCCCGAAAAACCTCCCTTTCTTTTACCTGTTGGAAGCCCAGGTATGGCAACAGCTGGATCGGGAGATGTTCTTACCGGCATG
>ERZ1740072.910-NODE-910-length-11685-cov-4.902580_pt1 | contig 11685 bp, 11 predicted proteins | sample MGYA00581733_ERZ1740072 | MGnify/ENA primary metagenome ERZ1740072 (study PRJEB43018, sample SAMN04849741) | marine metagenome | isolation source: floating plastic debris | place: Pacific Ocean | collected 2008-08-30 | study: EMG produced TPA metagenomics assembly...
GCTTTCGACGGGTTGTCGCGGGTTTGCATGATCCTTGCAGGCACCGCGCTGGTCATCATGACGGCCATTTTCGCCTGGCTCGTCTTTGGCCGCTACGTGCTGAACGACACGCCCACCTGGGTGGAACAGGTGTCGCTGCTGCTGGTGATGGTCATCGCCTTTCTGGGGGCAGCGGTCGGCGTGCAGCAGGACACGCACCTGTCGGTCGTTCTGTTCCGCAGCATGGTGCCCGACCGCGTGCGCACCGTCTTTGTCGTGGACACCGACCTGCTCATGGCGGGTTTTGGAGCGGCGATGTTCTGGTACGGCTGGCGGCTGGCGCAGTTCAAGTGGAACACGCTGATCCCGCTGATCCAGTGGTCCGAAGGGTTACGGTCGCTGCCGCTGACCGTGTGCGGCGCTCTGGTGTTCCTGTTCTCCGTCGGTCACCTGATCCGGCTGATCCTGGGCCGCGCCGCCCGCGTCGATAGTATCGAGTAGCGCAGCATCATGGGCCTTTTTCTGTTACTCGGCGTCTTTGCCATTTGCGTCGTGATCGGCACGCCGGTCGCCTTTGCCCTGGGCATCGCCGCACTCGCTGCGTTCTGGCACGAGGGCTTGCCGCTGTTTGTGGTGTTTCAGCGGATCGTGTCGGGCATCAACGTCTTTTCGCTGATGGCGCTCCCGTTTTTCATCTTTGCCGGAGAGCTGATGTTTCACGGTGGCATCGCGATGCGGCTGGTCAAGTTCGCGCAATCCGCGGTTGGCGCGGTGCGCGGGGGACTGGGCATCGTCAACGTGTTTTCATCGATGCTGTTCGGCGGCATCTCGGGCTCGGCCATTGCGGATATCTCGGCGCTTGGCTCGATCCTGATCCCGGTGATGAAGGACAAGGGCTATGACGCCGACTATGCCGTCAACGTCACCGTGACCTCGTCGATTGCGGGGATCATCATTCCGCCCAGCCACAACATGATCATCTTTGCGCTGGCAACCGGCGGGGCGGTGTCGATCTCGAAACTGTTTCTGGCGGGTGTGGTGCCTGGGGTGCTGATGTGCATCTGCCTTGCGGTTGCGGCCTATCTGGTCGCTGTCAAGCGCGGCTATGAGGCAGAGAAATTCCCGGGCTTTGCCGCCCTGATCCTGACCTTTGCCAGCGCTATTCCCGGCCTGCTGACGGCGGTGATCATCGTGGGCGGGGTGCTGTCCGGGGTGTTCACGGTCACCGAATCCGGTGCGTTCTGCGATGTATGCGTTTATCGTGACGCTGCTGGGCTATCGCAGCATCACATGGGCCAAGTTCAAGCTGGCGGTGGTGCAGTCTGTGCGCACCACGTCGATGGTGATGATCCTGATCGCCTGTGCGGCGGCCTTTGCCTACATGCTCACCTTTTACCGCGTGCCCGACAAGACGGTGACGTTTCTGACCGGGCTGACGGACAATCCGATCCTGATCCTGCTAATGATCAACGCGGTGCTGCTGCTGCTGGGGATGATCATGGACATGGCGGCGCTGATCCTGATCTGCACGCCGATCTTTCTGCCCGTGATGTACGCGCTGGGGATCGACCCGGTGCAGTTCGGGATCATCCTGCTGGTCAATCTGGGGTTGGGCTTGTGCACGCCGCCCGTAGGGTCGTGTCTGTTTGTGGGCTGTGCCGTGGGCAAGTTGCCGATGGAAAAGGCGCTGCGCACGATCTGGCCGTTCTACATCGCCATTCTGGTGGCGTTGATGCTGATCACCTTTGTGCCCGCGATATCGATGACCCTGCCGAACCTGCTCGACTGACGCTCAGGCGGTGCCACGGACGGGGCGGTCGTTTTCGATGTTGAAGGTCATGCCGTCCAGAAGCTCTTCGAGATCGGGGCGCGCAGCGGGGCCGTTGGAGATGTCGACCAGCATCAGTGTCCCGTCTGGCCGGATGCCAAATGCGCCCGGCTCGGCAAAGCGCTGGTCGGTCTCGGCCGCGGACAACGGGTCGGAGACATAGAGGCCCAGGCCACGCATCTGGTCCTCGGTGAGCCCGTGGCACAGGTCGAAGTGCCAGCCGAACTCCGCCTTGTCCGCCAGCGCCTTGTCGGCGCTGTCGGCGGAGACCACTATGACGTCCATGACGCGGGTCCAGTCGGCGAGTGCCGCATTCAGCTTGTTGAGGAACCGCTTGCAGCGGGGGCAATGACGTCCGCGATAGACAAAGAGCATGGTCCAGCGGTCCTGTGTCCCGCCGATGGTGATCATGCGATCCGTTCCGGCGAGGGGCAGCTGCATCCGCGGTACGGCAGCGCCGACATCGGGCTTGGGTGAGGTCATGTTGTGCTCCGTTCGTTGGGGAGTGGGTTTAGCGGCACGCCCGCAAGCTGCGCCATATGCCAGGCAAGCGCGTGGTTGGAACTGAGCACGGGGATGCCGAGGGCGGTCTGCAACGGGCGCAGGATCGTCAGTGTCTGCAGGTTGGTGCAGGACAAAAACAGGCCGTCCATCGGGGTGCGGGCGGCGAGCCGTTCGGCGGCAGCGAAGGTGGCGGCGGGGTCGATCCGGGCCACGCGCGCCTCGGTGCTTTCGTTGAAGGAAAGGGTGTCGGGCACTGTGATGCCTGCGCCGGCAAAGGTGGCGAGCAGCGGCGCGGTGACCTGCGGCGCGTAGGGAGAGATCACCCCGACTCGGGACAGGCCGAGCGACGCGATCTGCGCAAGTACAGCGGTGAGCGGATCAGTCACGGTGCGCGTGGCGATCCCGGCGGCAATTCGGTTTCGTATGGAATTTGCGCCCAACTGCGCCGTGGCCGAGGTGCAGGCATATCCGATGACGTCAAAACCGGCCGCAGCAGGCAGCAGGGCAGCCGCATCGGTCAACCGGTCGCCCATGTCGTGGATGCTGTCGGGGTTGAGATCGTCGCCCGACTGAATGCGAGAAACGTGCAGTCGGGCAGCATCGGCGGGGAGCAGGGTGCGAAATTCCCGCTCGATCGTTTCGTCGACGCGCAGGACGATCAGGCCAAGGGCCGGCGTCGTCGGCTCCGTGGTGGTGTAGGGAGCGGTCATTGGATCACCGTGCCGTGTTGTGGTGCGCGAGGGGACAGCAGTTCTGCCCCGTAATCGCGCAGAACGATGTTTTCCTCGTGCACGAGGATAGTGTCGTCGGTGACATGGGCGGAGGGCTCCAGCGTCAGGACCATGCCCGCGCGCAATTCGGTCGTGTCCTTTGGCGTGAAGGAAGGCCATTCGGTCAGCGACAGGCCCAGCCCGTGACCGAGCCGCCCGCCGCCGGCGCGCACCCCGTGCCGCGTCAGGGCGTCGGACAGGAGGCGGTGCACATCGCATGCGTGCATACCGGGACGTATGGTTTCCAGCGCGGTTTCCGTGGCCTGCCACAACGCGTCTTGGGTGCGGGCAAGGTCAGCCGATGGTGGGCCAAGGAAAAAGTTGCGGTCGAAGTCGCAGAAATAGCCGTCGCGCACCGCGCCTGTGTCCAGCATCAGCACGTCGCCAGTGGCGAGCGGCGTAGCGGCGGCGGGGGAGATCACGTCGCCATAGCCGTGCGGCCCCGCAGCACCGGCCACGTAGCTCACCCAGTCAGCCCCTTCTTGCAGGAGCAGTGCCTGGAAGTCTCGGAAAACGCGGTCAAGCGGGGTGCCGGGGCCTGCAATCTCGGGCACACGGTCAAAGGCGCGCCCGGCGATGGTGCAGATGTCGCGCATTTTGGCGATCTCGTCCGCGCTCTTGATCTCGCGGGTGCGCTGGACCGGCGCGGTGCCGTCGACCAGTTCACGAGGCGCGAGGGCTGCGCACAGGCGGTGATAATCGGCCAGCGGCATGCGCAGATGCGTCTCAAGCCCCATGGGCAAACCAATGCGTGCGGCTTTGGGCGTGCAATCGCGCAGAGCGTCAGTGAGCAGGGTGATCCCGTCATCCACAGGGTCCGGCGCGTTCCATGTGCGGATGTCGGTGATCCAGGTGCGCTGCATCAGCGGTGCCCCGATGGCGGGGATCACGGCGATGGGCGCGCCTGTTGCAGGCACCAAGATGAACCACGGGCGCGCCGGGCTTTCCCAGAACCGGGTGAGAAAGCCCGTGACATAGAACACGTCCTGCGGCGTTGTTAGCAGAAGGGCATCCAGATCATGCGCCTGCATCTGCTCCTGAAGCCGTGCGGTGCGGTCGCGATATGTGTCGGCAGCAAAGATCAGCGACGGTTCAGCCATCCTCTGGCCCTTCGCTGAGGAAGGTGAGCACGCGTGTGTTCGGCGGCAAGTCCAGCCCCACGATCAGCGCAGCGAGGCCCGCGCCGCCCGACGGCGTCGTCGCAAGCCCGTTTTGCGCCAGTGTTGCAACACCTGCGGCGGCCTCCGCCTCGGTGATGGTGGCAAAGCTGTCAGCGTCGCGGGACAGGCCGGCCAGTGCGATGAGCGACGGGGTTTTGCAATCGAGCCGCCCCATAGAGGATACGGGTCCGTTCGTGGTGGTGAGCGCGCCGGCACGGATGCTTTCGATCAGTGCAGGGGCCACGTCCGGCTCCACCACGATGATCCGGGGTGCGTCGCCCCATGCGTGGCGGGCATGGGCGGCAACAGCGGCGGCGAGGCCGCCGACACCGGCTTGCAGCAGGATATGGGTGGGCGGCGCGGGTATCTGTCGGACGGCCTCGGCGGCCATCTGGGTGTAGCCCTCCATCACGCGGAGCGCGGGTTCGGTGTAGCCGTCCCACGAGCTGTCGGACAGCAGGCTCCAGCCATTGTCGATGGCGGCTTGTTCGGCGGCGGCCATGCTGGCCTCGTAAGCCGCCCCTTCGCGCACCACCTGCGCGCCGTAACCGGCGAGGCGGTCGGCAAAGGCCTCGGGCACCGTGTCGGCGATGTAGATGATGGCCTGCGCGCCAAAGATGCGTGCCCCTGCGGCAACGGACAGGCCATGGTTACCCGCGCTGGCTGTGACATAGGTGCGGCCTGTCAGGCGTTGATCCCAGTCGCCATGGCCCACGGCTTCGGCTTGGCGCGCGATGACGTGGGCCGCGCCGAGCGCTTTGAAGCTGCCAAGACCCATACGCCCACGTTCGTCCTTGATCCGGACAGACGCCACTCCGCAGGCCTGCGCCAGAGCGGGCACGTCCAGCAGCGGTGTTTCGGCATGGGCGGGGCAGAGCGCCAGCAAGCGCGCGACGCCTGCCGCATCAGCAATGGGGTGCGTCGCGTCCGGCAACAGCCCGGTGCCGCGCCATGGATTGTCCAGTGATTGGGGCACGCACGCCCTCCTGACCCGTGATCCGCTGCATTAAGCGCAGATGGGCAGGGGCGCGCAAGGTGCCACCGGCGCGGACGCCGGTGGCCGTGGTGTCAGGCGAAAGACACGCCGTCGTTGATCATCGGCAGAACACCCACGACCGGACCAGCCTGTGCGATGGCGTTGGCCAGGGCCGGGGCCGATGGGGGTGTGCCCGGTTCACCGATGCCGGTGGGCGGTTCGGCCGACGGGATGATATGCGTCTCAATCGCGCCGATGTCGCGCATCCGCAGGGGCTCGTAGTCGGGGAAATTGTACTGATCCACGACGCCACCGGTCAGCGTGATCTCGTCGCGCATGACGTGGCCGATGCCGTAGCCCACGCCGCCTTCGATCTGCGCCTTGATCACGTCCGGGTTCACCGCGATGCCGCAATCGACGGCGCATGTGACCTTTTCGATCTGTACGCCATCATCCGCGTTGCCGGAGATTTCGACGACCTCCGCGACAAAGCTGCCAAACGATTTGTGCACGGCAATGCCCTGCACCCGCCCCGCAGGTGCGTCGCCCCAGTTGCCCTTTTCCGCGGCAAGCCGCAGCACGGCGGCCTTGCGCTGCGCGTCTGCGCTTTCGCCCAGATGGGCCAGGCGGAATTCAACCGGATCGCGGCCTGCGGCCTTAGCGGCCATATCTATCATGACTTCCATTGCGTAGGCCGTGTGGGTGTGGCCCACCGACCGCCACCAGAGCGTGCTGGTGGCCTTTTTCGTGTCGGTCAGGCCGACCGAGAAGCCGGGGATGGTGTAGGGCGTGTCCGACACCCCCTCGACCGAGGAATGGTCGACGCCGTCACGCACGGCGAAGGATTCAAAGGGTGTGCCTTTCATGATCGACTGGCCCGCGATGCGGTGATCCCAGGCGACGATCTCGCCTTCCGCCGACAGGCCCACGCGGACCTTGTGGCCAAAGGCGGGCCGGTAATAGCCGCCGCGCATGTCGTCCTCGCGGCTCCAGACCAGTTTGACGGGGCGGGTGCGGTCGGTGATTGCAAAGGCAAGCCCGGCCTCGACCTGGTAGTCCGCCGACGGGGTGGCGCGACGGCCAAAGGAGCCACCGCAGAGCATGGTGTTGATCCGCACCTTGTCCATCGGCAGCTCGAGGATCTGCGACAGCGCCATATGCGGCCCCGTCGGCATTTGCGCGCCGTCGTGCAGGGTGACGCCACCATCGTCATTGGCCTCGATCGTACAATTCAGCGGCTCGAGCGCCGCATGGGCGAGCAGGGGGAAGTAGAACGTCTGTTCGACCACCTGTGCGGCCTGATCCATCGGGCCGGGCTCGTTTTGCAGCACGTTGTATTCGGCGTCGGCATCCAGCGCGGCCATGATCTCGGCCTTGATCCGGGTGCTGTCGCGGGTCTCGGCGTTGGTCAGATCCCATTCGACGTTCAACGCATCGCGCGCCTGCATCGCGGCCCAGGTGTTTTCGGCATAGACGGCCACGGCTGCGTTGTTGGGCAGTGTCGCGGCGCGAATGAACCCCTTGATCGCCTGCGCATCCGTGTCGTCAAAGCTGGCCACGGTGCCGCCCGACTGGGGCGGACGGGCGAGCATGGCCACCATCTGGTTGGGCAGGTAGACGTCCATGCCGAACATCGCCTCGCCGTTGCCCTTGATCTTGCTGTCGAGGCGGCGGATGTCCGGGTTGCCGATCAGCCGCCATTGCTCAGGCGTCTTGAGCGTGGGTTCGGCCGGGGCCTCCAGTGCTGCGGCTGCGGCCACGAACTGGCCCAGCGGTGCGGGATCGCCCGCGCCGGTTACCATGCCGTCCACGATATCCAGGTCGGCAGCGTTTGCACCTGTTGCGCTGGCGGCGGCGTCGAGGATCATCGCCCGGGCGGCAGCACCGGCAGTGCGATACTGCAGGAACGAGTTCGACATGGCGGTGGACCCGCCGGTGCCCTGAAACGGACCGAAGGCGAGGTTGTTGTAAACCTCGGGGTTGGACGGGGCGAATTCGTAATCGATCTGATCCATGGTCACGCCGATCTCTTCGGCGATGAGGGTGGACAGGCCCGTGGCCGGCCCCTGACCCTTTTCGAAATGCTTGATGATCGCGATGACGCGACCGTCGGCCCCGATCTTGACGAATGGGTTGATCTGGGCGGCGTTGCCACCCGCGGCCAGTGCGCCATCAGGCCGAAGGCCGACGACGAGAACGGCACCAGCGGCAGCGGCGCCCTTGAGAAAACCTCGGCGGGATGTGTTCACATTCATGGCTCAGCCCTCCAGGATTTCGGATGCGCGCTGAATACCGGCGCGGATGCGTTGATAGGTGGCACAGCGGCAGGCATTGCCGTCCATGTAGTCATGGATGTCTTCGACCGATGGTTTCGGGTTTTCCGTCAGCAGACCCACGGCGGACATGATCTGGCCCGATTGGCAGTAGCCGCATTGAACAACGTCCAGCTCCCTCCATGCATGCTGGATCGCGGCACCTTCCTTCGTGTCGCCGATGGCTTCAATCGTGGTGATCTCGGCGCCTTCGACATCCTCGATATAGGTCTGGCAAGACCGGGTGGGGAAGCCGTCCACATGCACGGTGCAGGCCCCGCAGGACGCGACGCCGCAGCCGAATTTTGTGCCGGTCATCTTCAACTCGTCGCGGATCACCCACAGCAGGGGCGTTCCCGGTTCTGCGTCCACCTCGTGGTCGACGCCGTTCAACTTCAGTTTCAGGCTCATGGCTAAACTCCTGTTGGTGTCGGGCTGGGGGCGTGCATGGCCAGCGCCTGCACGTCTTGCGTTCTGCATATTAGATTAGACCTGCGCGGCGGCAGTGCGAGTCCAAAATCAACCGTCGCGCGAAAACCGCCAAGAATTGCCGGTGCTAGCGATTGAGAATGCGCCGCGCGTCCGGTCCGCGGAGGGCGGAGGCAAAGGTGTCGCCATCCTCCGGGCGCAGCAGCGTGCGCCGTCCGCCGACGGCATCGGGCAGGGCGACGGCACGGCGTGCGTTGAACAGCCCGTCGTAGCGGCCAAAGAACACCGCGCGGGTCTGTTGCAGCGGTGCGAGGTCCAGTTGCCGGGCAAAGCTGTGGCCGAGGCCCGCGATGCGGAACCCCGGCGCGGTCTCGATGGGTTCAAGGTACCCTTCGACGGCCAGTTGGTTCAGCGTCGTGCCGGGCCGGAAGCGCCCTTGCCGCAGGGTGCGTGCGATCAGGCTGGTGCCGTTGAACGCCCCGCCGAGCGACGCGTACTGGCCCGCAATCAGGCGGCTGCCCGGCGGCGGTTGGACCAGCGTTTGCCCGATGCGCCAGCCGGTGACGGGGTCGCCGGTCACGGTGCCCGAGACGCTGTCGGCTGTGTCCGGCACAGGGCGGATCAGGCTGGTGCGCAGGCTGCCATCGGCTTGCCACACGCCGCTTGCGGCAACACGGCGGCCAACCAGCGTGCCGCCCACGGTGCCCGGTTCGACCGTCACCTGGCTGCCATTGACCGATAGCGCACCGCCGGTGCGGCGCAGCACGCCGATCAACGGATCCTCGACATCGATGCGCTGCGCCTCAAGCCGGTCGCGGCGGGCGCGGGCGACGATGGTCATGGCGCGCCCCGCGATCAGCGCGCCGGTGCCACCGATGCCGCCATTGTCGACGATGCGTGTTGCATCCGGCACCTCGACCCGCAAACCGTTGATCAGGACACTGCCCGCGGCGACCATCAGACCGACGATGCCGGTGCCCCCAATGCCGCCTTCGAACGGGTCTTCGCCCAATGCGCCGGTTTGGATGGCGGGCGCGCAGCCTGCCACGGTTGCGGCCCCCAACAGGGCCAGGGCTTGGCGTCGGTCGAACTTGGTCACGGCGTGTCAGACCCTTTGTCGTCAGTCTGTGCCGCAGCATCGGCGTCTTCGCGGTAGAAGTACACGCCCATTCGGTAGCGTTGGCGTGGCGCGTCATCCGCATCTTGCGTCCGGCGCAAAGCGCTGGACTGTGCGCTGAGCGTCTCCAGCAGAGCCTGCGCCTGCGTGCGCGCCGCGGCTTCGATCTCGTCCACCGATGCAGGCGTCAGCTGGTTGTAGACCACCGCACGTTCAAAACACGGCGGGTCCTCGGCCAGCAGGTTTTCGGATGCCGCAGCAAGGTGGTCGCCCACATTGGCGGCAAAGAACGCCTCGCGGTCGGCCATGCTGCCGGTGCCCACCACCGCCTCGGCCCGCAACGCCAGAAGGCCGTCCGTCGTATCGGATACGAGCCCGGCGCGGGTCAGCTCGTCAAGGACCGTACGGGGGCGCACGTCCTTGCTGACGGTGCGCACTAGTGCGCCGAACCCGTCATCGGCGCGGGACAGGGGGCGGGGTGTGCCGTCTGCGCCCAGAAAGTCGGGGTTGGTCATCCATTGACCGATCACGGTGGCCAGCAGCGCGCTCTTGCGCCGCGCCTCGCCTGCGCCGTCATCGGTTTCGGAGCGGATGGTGCGGATGTCCTTGCGGTGCACACCGGTCAGCATCGCGATGCGGCTGTCGGTCAGCGGTTTGTCGTCGAGGGCAAAGTGCGTCTCCGCCACTTCGACATAGACCCGCTTGAGCAAGCTGTAGACCACGGGGGCCGTCAGACCCCGCGCAATCATCGTCCGCACAAGCGGACGCAGCAAGCCCCTGAGAACGCGCACAAAAGCGCCTGGTGCACCGTTTTGATCCGAACTGTTCATCACGCAAACCTACAGGCCGTGGAAAAATTTTCCACATCAAAGCTTGATTTCTCACGCAGATGCGACATCTCGCCACTCGTGGGAAATAATCCCACATCATTTTGACTGCGGGAGCCGCCCGGCACACCCGACCAAGGAGAAGACATCATGAAACGCCGTTCTTTTGTGAAACTGACTGTGGCAGGCGCCGCGCTGGCTGCATTGGGCGCGTGCGCCGAGGTGGGCGGAACGCCGGATATCGTCGATACAGCCGTCGCCGCGGGTTCGTTCAACACGCTGGTCGCCGCAGTGCAGGCCGCCGACCTTGTGGACACGCTGAAAAGCCCCGGTCCCTTCACCGTTTTTGCACCGACGGATGACGCCTTTGCCGCGCTGCCCGCAGGCACGGTCGAAAACCTGCTCAAGCCCGAGAACAAGGACCAGCTGGTCGCGATCCTGACCTATCACGTGCTGCCCGGTCAGACACTGGCCGCTGATCTGGCCGGTCAACGGCTGAGCGTGCCGACCGTGAACGGTGCCAATGTGCATATCGATGGCCGCAACGGCGTGCGCGTCGAGCAGTCCAACGTGATCCAGGCCGACATCCTGGCCTCGAACGGCGTCATTCACGTGATCGACAAGGTTCTGATCCCCTGAATGAAACGCCGGGATCCCTGACCCGGTCCGTGCTTTGCACACCCCCCAGTTGACCCGGTCAGGGCTCTTGCGACGCTGCGACGGTTCCGCCACCGTCGCGCATCCGGGGCAGGCGCAGCGATACCGCGAAGCCTGCCCCAACCGGATCAATGGTCAGTGCGCCGCCATGCTGCCGCGCCACCGCATCCGCAATCGACAGACCCAGACCAGAGCCTGCATTGGGCTGCGCCTGCCCGAAGCGCGCCAGTATCTTGGCATAGTCATCCGTGGCGACACCCTGTCCATCATCCGTGACGCTGATCCGCCAATCCTGATCGCCGCGCAGGCTGACGGTGATGCTGCGCAGTCCGGGCCCGCCATGCAGCAGCGCGTTGTCGATCAGGTTGCGCACCGCCTCTTCGACCATCGTGGCATCCATCGGCACCGGCGCCCGCGCATCCGCGCCGGTCAGGCGCAATTGCACCTGCTTGCGCGTCGCCAACCCCTGGAAATCCGCGACGGTGCGGCGCAGCACCTGCGCCAGATCGCTGACCTCGAGCGCGGTGCCCAAGCCTGCGCGCGCCCGCTCCAGCGTCATCAGGCTTTCGGCCAGATCACCCGCGCGTTCGGCCGCAGTGACCAGATCACCCGCCCGCGCCTTGGCCGCGTCCAGCGACCGCGCGGTCAAGATCGCCTCACCGAGGGCGCGCACGCCCGCAATCGGGTTGCGCAGCTGGTGTGACGCGTCCGAGATGAACGCCGCCTGCGCCTGCATCGCCCGATTGACCTGCCCGAACAGCACGTTGAGCCGGTCAACCAGTCCGCGCGCCTCGATGGGCACGCGGCGCTGGATCGGGCTGAGGTCTTCGGACGAGCGGCGCGAGATGGCGTCCTCGAGGTCCGTCAGGGGCTTGAGGCCGTATTGCACACCGAACCAGACCACCGCGCCGGTGCTCAGGATCAGCACGGAGATCACCGCCAGCGCCTTGAGCGCGAGGCCCGTCACGAAGTTATTGCGCACGGCGATGTCTTGCCAGACGGTCACCGTGAACGGGCCGGAGAAACCGTCGATTTCGGTCACGTATTTCAGGCGCAGCACCCGAACGGGCCGTCCCTTGTAGGCGGCGTCGAAAAAGGCATAGGGCTCGGTCAGTGAGGGGCCATT
>ERZ1740072.912-NODE-912-length-11682-cov-3.535220_pt1 | contig 11682 bp, 6 predicted proteins | sample MGYA00581733_ERZ1740072 | MGnify/ENA primary metagenome ERZ1740072 (study PRJEB43018, sample SAMN04849741) | marine metagenome | isolation source: floating plastic debris | place: Pacific Ocean | collected 2008-08-30 | study: EMG produced TPA metagenomics assembly...
ATTATCATTAACCAGAAATTCTAAAATCCCTTGTGATGGGAGTTTTACTTCCCTTAATTCATCCCATCCTACACCGATTGGGTACCAACCATCTAAATCTCCCATTCCTGGCTGACGAAACCTTGCCATGAGAAAACCATGTGGTACATCTGGAAAGTAATTGTAGACTGGGTTAATAATGATGCCGTTAGGTGTTCCTGAACCTGCGAACATCCCAAATCTTACGCTTCCGCTTGCTTCAATCTTAATTCTGTCGCCAGACGTAACCGATATACCTGTAGTGATATAACTGTATGTTCTAAAAACTCCAGTAAACCTTAGAGTATCCAGCCATTCATACACATCTCGGATATACGAAAGCTGATTACTTTGGGCTGCGTCATAGTTACTATTACCAAACTCATCAACAGCTTTATAGTAAGCTACAGCAGCAGTTTGACATACTGTATCCATTCCATATCCTACAGGGTCACATATTCTTGACATTTCGACTAAAAACTTATCATCACAAGCAATCTTCGATTTGCCAGGAGTTGTATAACACTTGTCATGATTGTTACAGGCATTCCTAAAAGGTATATTCCAGTGTGAAGGGACTGGACTAGAGCAGCCATTTGGTAGAGCATAATAGGGAAAACTAGATTTAGGAAACTTAGCTCTCATTGCCTTGTCCACATCTTCTGGAGATATATCTCGTTTAGCAACCTCATCTTGTAAATCAGCAATTGGGTTTGCCATTGTGGGCATACTAAATGTGGTCACACCCAAGACACAAAAAAATATTAATTGATTCAAACTTGAAATAGCAGAAAATAATGATTTCATAAAAATACTCTTCTAATCTAAAATTTTTAAGACTTGACTAAGATAAGAACGAAGTAATTAGGGCTTACCGAAAAAGTCGAAAACTTATACTGAGATGAATTTCAATCAGTAAAATCTTCAATAGCTAAGGTGATTTTTGGAAATTCGACGAAAATCAAGAGTATCAGCATCTTTGGCTTGCACTAATTTTCTAAAAATCTGTCGAAACCCTTGCTTGTAATGTTATTCGTGACTTTTTCAGTAGCCGCTAATTAAAGCTATGCAAAAAAAATAAGCACTCTTTATAAGCACTCTTCAGTAAACCAAAAAGTTTTTACCAAAAAGACAGAGAGTAAGTCGGTATAAAGCAGAAATAAATCTGACGACCTACTCTCTCGCGACCGTAGAGAGCAAGGGTTTAATACCCTCGCTACAACGTATGTTGGGCGGCTTACAATTATTGACCAGTCTAAACCAACCCCCACTAATTGTTCCTTCTTCAATCCACAAGCGAATTAATGCAAGCAGAAGAGTTAATTGAAAACTCAGCCTGAGCTAGGCTTAATCATCACAGACCCTAACATACTGCTCGTTTTCAGCATCTGACTCCCATCTACAAGATAAATCGCGCTTAATCATATCCCATACCGCTCCACTGGTCTCTCTCATCTGTTGTCTTCTGAACTCATTTTCTTTTTGGACTAGAGCATTAAAGGCTTGATTATCAGCCGATGATAATGTTGCTCTCCATGTCCTATACTCCTCTCTTGGAGTGTGTGAGAGTACAGGGTCAATCCTGAGAAACCATTGTTCATGTGTTTCATTACTTCTCTTATTTAAAATGCGCTGAAGTATTCGGTTGCCAGTTGTTGTAGCTGGGGCTACACTTCCATGATTAACTGGAGGTTGAGAACTGGTTGAATTATTACTATTGCGAATAGCATTCTGAAACTCTCGGTCAAGGTCTTGTGGAGTTTGAGTAGTTCCTTTGGGAGTAATGCCAAATCCGCTCCCCAGGAAATCAGCAATAGGCTGATGTCGAAGGTCGCGTTTGGCTTTCTCGATAATCTCGTAAACCTGTCGTTCTTCAGGAGATAGACTCTCAAGATACTGACGACGACGTTCAGCCTCTTTCTTTCGAGCAGCTTCCAATTTTTTCCGTCTACGTTTTTCTTCTCGCCTACGTTTTTCGCGCAACCTGATTTTATTCACCTGATCTACCGTTTGGGCAGCATCTTGAAATATCTTAAAAGGATTACCAGCAATAATCACAGGCTGAGTTTGAGCAGATGAAGTTCTGCTAGGCACTTGCTCAGGCACTTTACTCATTGCAGCACCTGATTGAAAACTTAGAAGAGACACAAGAGCAAATCCAGATAAACCGCGAACGTATTTCATACAAAAGTCTCCAAAATGTTGATTTACAGTAGACATGACACACGAGATAAATTAATCTTTTATCACCAGCTACTTGCTGAACACGCCCAGCCAGCGAAAAAACTCAGTCATTTTACGTAAAACATAAACAGTTAACGGCTTAGTTGTTACAACCTTCAATGCTTCTTCATATAAATTGATGAAGATGCCTGGTGATTTATGATTGAAATCAAATTAAATACTATTGACTTATGGTTTTGATCAAGCCTATGGTCACGAAATGCTCCAATAAATTATAGTTTGCATACTTAAGCTTCCAACTCCAGTTTCTGTTACTAGTTGATTTAAGTCTCACACTTGCAGAATAAGGTTTATTCTTTTCCCAAGGATGTTGCCAATTTATTCTCATATGTACGATAAATGCACCTTCTCTAGGAAAGTATGTACACTCTTCAAGCCTAGTTCGTAAATCAACAGGGAATAAGAAAAACCAAGATTCATCATCAGTAACAATTGTGTTTGCATACTTATGGGCAGAATCATAAACTCTAGAAGGACAGTTTTGAGCAGAAAGAGCGGGTTTATGATTAACTGCAAGCATACTCATAACCAATGCAGGTGTAACCAACATTGTGCTGAGTAAAGATTTGAAACCTGGTAATTTTTTACAAGAGCTTTTGTGAGAAGAATTTTTCTGAGAAAGAGTAAGCATAAATCTAACCTCTTGTATTTGAATCAAGCTTGTTCACTAAATATTTCGCAGACAAATACGAAAAATTACGCAAATCAATTTAATTTACTTGTATCTTTCTTAAGAGATTAATCGCTAGTAGAAAACTAATGAAGGCAATATGTCAAGAGTTGCAAGTAACATATATATTAAGGTTGTTTGACAGCTTCATAGGTAATGGACATGGTTTTTATTTTAGTATCAACTAAACGAACTTGTTTTCTGGAAGTAATTCCAAGGTTTGTTTGAGAGGTGCTGTTATCGATATCCACAGATGAGTTTCTTTTTCCTTGTCTTTTCGCAATGGTTTGTAAGCTTTGTAAGCTGTTTCTCAAAGGGGATTCACTAGCAACTACTAATATTTCTACTAATCCAAGCGGTTCAACAATTTCTATCACCCATGTATCTTCTGATTTGGGGATTTTCAGGGTGTCTCCAGCTTTGACGAGGGTAGCATTTTCAGCAGCAGACCAAGTATTGGGAAAGAGAATTTCAATGTTTCCTTTGGGACTGATAGCTAATACTGTGATGTAGAAGTCTTTAGTTTCTTGATTTTTAACTCGAATTTGAATTAAATTTTTTAAGGGAATTTGAGCTATTCCGTTTTGGTATTTAATATTAGGATTTTTGGGTGGATTTGCATACAGTTCGGAAGTTTTATTTGGTGTTCGAGAAGTATATGTTTGAGCCGCAACTGTTTCTTCAGTACCCAAAATCTTTAAAGATGCGGATTCATTTACATTTAGAGGTAAGGAGTTAGCATTTAAAGTTAATTTGATAATTCTCGCTGCTAACAGGGAACGAAGTTTAGATTGGAGACGTATTAAAGCAATATCTATGGTTTCTGTGGAGCTACCAAAAGAATTGGGAATTAAATCGAGTCCTTCTGTATATAAACCCAAACTATTGAGTGGAGGAATATTTGTAGCTCGTTTTTTTCTTAATTCTGCTTGTCGTGCTTTTGTCATCTGACCAAATATATAATGCACTTCTCCTGTTTGTAGGGTAATTGGTTCAATTCTGTCGATTTTAGCAATTTCATTTCTAGCTTTAGCGATATCTTGACCTAAAGAATCATCTAATCCAATACGTAATTTATAATTTGAGGGAATAACTCTAATTCCTTCTTGTAAAAAGGCTCCTGGTTTTAATAATGTTGGTTGATTTAACTCTAAAATTTTGCCGGTACCCTTTAAACCATCACGAGATTGTAATTTTATTTTTCCTTGTTCTTTGCCGTTATTATCTACTAGTTGTAAGGTAGTATTTTGGTTAAAAGCAGAAAGAGCTTTGGGTGATACTCCTCCCAACCAAAATTTAATATTATCACCATTAACTTCGGTGATTACTGCTTCAGCAGCGGGGATTTTTTGAGAAATAAAATATATTGGTTTAGTTTGATGATTGCTATTTATTTTGGCTTCTATTTCTGGTATTTGACTGGAGGTATATGTATGATTAATGTTGCGAGATATATTATTAATCATAGTTTCAACTGGGGCTGGGCTGATTTCTTGCCATATATATTGAGTCATCAAATAAGTAAATACTCCTGCGACAAAACCATCTAAATGTGTTTCTGTTGCTATTTGGTTTTTTCTGGCTGAAGCTATTACTATTCCTTTGGCTATACCGACTTTTCTGCGTTGTTTTAATTCTTCTTCAGATATATCTAATTTGGATAATAATTTCTGTTGATATTCTCGTTCCAGTTCACTGGGAATATATCCCTTTCCACCTTCAATTGACCTAACATTTAGATTACCTCGTTTACCTCCTCCTGAATAACAGCTATCTAAAACAACGGTGAGATTTTCTGTATTGATAGCGGACATTAATAAAAATAGAGTTTTACTCGTAATGTCGGAAACTTGTTTTTGATTACCTGCTAAAGAAATTGAGCGATTACTAGGTACAAACGTGCTGATAAGATTATCTTTGGAAGGACTATCCTGTTCAAATACTTGAGAACCATGTCCGGAAAAGTGAAATACTACTGTATCTCCTGGTTTTGTTTGGTTGATTAAATGTTCTTCAAATGCTTGTAAAATACCTTCGCGAGTTGGTTTAATTTCGCTTTCATCGCTAACTATTAAAATATCATTGGGATTAAAACCAAAACGATTGATTAATAGTTCTTTCTGTAAATTTACGTCGGTAATTGCTCCTTGGAGATTTTCAAGGTTTTGATAGTTATTGATTCCGACTAATAATGCTAATTTCCGAGAATTTGAAGAGGAGATGGCTTGAGCATAAGGTAAACTTTGATTTTTGATATTTAATTGAGTTAATCCGAAAGTTGTTAGTGCAGAACCAGCGAATTGTAGAAATTGACGACGGTTGAATTTGGACATTTTTTCTGAAACAATTTTAAATGAAAAACCGCAGAGAGCGCAGAGGAATGAGGTAAAAAGAGATAACACATTTGGGATGTTACCTATCGTGTTGGTTTATCCTGCTTGACCAATTAAAGTAAAAGCACCCCATAAAATGGGGTCGTCACGATGAGTTTTTACCATTTCCAACATTGCTTGTCGTAATGCTTGAGCTTTGTCTAATTTACGGTCTTGGAAATTACGGTAGAATTCCACCATCAGTTCGGCTGTTCGATTATCGGGAACTGCCCATAAAGAAACTACTACACTGGGAACTCCAGCGACGATTAAAGCTCGTGATAAACCAACTACTCCATCTCCGGTAATATCGCCTCTACCAGTATCACAAGCGCTGAGGACGGCTAATTCTGCTTTGAGATCCAAGTCTTGGATTTCACTGGAAGTTAAAAAGCCTTTATCTTTACCGGAAGGAGCTAAAGCGATTGCTCCAGGAATACCAAAACCGGCATAATCTTCTAATAAACCATGAGTTGCTAAATGAATGTATCGAGCATTGGGTAATTGTTTTAAAACGGTGGCTTTAGTTGCTTTATTTCCTGTTAAAAATTGAGTGTTAAGTCTTTGAGCAATTTTTCTTCCTTCATCTTCTGCATATTGCAAGTTACTTAGTTTTTGAGGTGGTTTGTTATTAATTGCGGGAATTGTAGGCATTGTGGGATTACCTACTACTACTGCTAATTTATTATTTTTAGGGAGTTTTTGTTGTTTTTCACGAGTAACTTTGAGGGCTTGAATTGAAGGTGCAGTGATGATGGAATGAATTTCGATGAGATATTTAACATATGAGTCAATTAAGATTGCAAAGGGAACGAGAAATAGTTGTTTATGAGGAACAAAAACTACTTTGGCTTTTGGGTCGGTTGGTAGTAAGTCAGCTATGGGGTCTATGAGTAATTTATGGATTTGTTTGAGTTGTTTTTTGAGTTCAACTCTGTTATAGGTCTTAGGACGTATAGCTGGAGTACGTGCATTTTCTATAGTTTTACGGGTACTACTTACTAATTCTTTAAAGTTAATATTTTTCTTTTTCAAGTCGATTTGACGAGTTTGTATTTCTCCTGTAGGTTTGATTACCCAAATGACCAGTTTTTCTTCTTTTCCAGGGAATACGTTCCTATTTACTCCATAATTGTTAGAGGAAATTGTTTGTGGATGGAAATATGTAGTTTCAGAGATAATGGAGTATTCTACAATCGTTTTTTGCTGCGATCGCGCAATTTGTTTTAATTGTTCTACATTTGGGGGTTGAATGTTTGATAGTCCTGTATTGGATGGACTTGCTGCTGTGAGTACGTCTATAAACCTTGGATCTTTTTGAACTTCATCTAGGTAATCTTGTTTTTTTTCTTGTATTAATGCTTCCCCATCACAATCAAAATCATGACTAGAAAATGTTCTTTTCATATCCTTACAAATACTTTCAGGAGTGTATTGAGCATCGATTAGAGCATCAATTTTCTCTTCTAAAGAATGGTTTTTAGGAACTGTTGCGGTTTCCAATAATAAACGGGAACGTCCCCATTCCGAAGCTGCTAAGGCTTGTTCTGGTTTATTTTGAGCTAGAAGAATTCGCTGTAAAATATAGCTAGCGCGAACTTGATTGTTAAACAAGTCTAAGTTGTGTTTGATATTTGCTTGCAATACTGATTTTCTTCTGATAGTTTCAAATATTTGAATTCCTTGTTTTAATTCCTGCTCTGCTTGTTCTAATTTTCCTTGTTTTTCTAAAGCAATTCCAGCTAAAACATGACCGTGACCGTTACCTAAATCTCCAAAAGTGGGAACAGGAAAACTATACATAGGTTCAGAACCCATAATATTTTGAAGACTTTCAGCTTTTGTTGTAGCTTTTGCTATGGCTTTTCGAGCATAGTTAAGAGCTAAATCGTATTTTTCTAAACTAAAATACGCTCTGCTCAGATAAAGAGAAGGGTCTGCGGAATAATTTATAGGAATGGATAAAAACTTTTTGTACTCGCGATCTACCTGGGTTGCGATTGCAGAAGCTTCTTTAAAATAAGTTAGTGATTTATTCGTACTATTCTGTTGTAAATAGGTTTCACCTAAAAGCAATAATATTGGTATACGATATTTTACTATATCCGTAAAATGATTATATTTGTATATTTCATTCATATCGCCGCTAGCTGCTTCCTGGTCTTTTTCTTTATATCTAGCTGCTGATAAGCGTTCAGCTTCTTTTAATTTAGTTTGAGCATCGTTATAATTGCCTTGATAAAGATAAAACATTCCAAAAGCTTTTAGGGCTAAAATTTCTTCTTTTTGTCCTCCATTAGCTTTGGCTTTAGATAATGCTTGTTCAAAATATTTTTGCTGTTGATAATTAAAACCTTGAATAATTAACCAATCTAATTCATCTTCAAGTTTAGATTCTTGATTTTCTGTTTGATAATTTCCAGAATCTAATCCGTTTAATTCTTCTATTAGTGAGTTCAATTTATTTATATCCTGTAAACCTCTGGACATATAAATATAACCAATTCTCTCTAAGATTTTTTTATAAGTTTCTTTATCCCCAATTTCCTGATAAATCCTCATCGCTCGTTCAAGAGTTTTCGTACCCAGCACGTATTGTCCAGCTTGTATTTGTTTTCCTCCCTGCTTTCGCAATTTATCTGCTTCAGCTTTGCGATTATTTTGTGTTTGAGCTATTGCTGGTAATTGAAAGTATGACGAAGTAATATTTGAGCCAAAAAGTACACTCAGGAAAGCTAGAAATATCAAAATTTTTTTGGTTCTTATGTGTTTGTTTTTCATTGTTTTATGTTAATTATTCAGAAATGTAACTACAACAATCAATTAAAGGTTCGGAAATCAAATCTTCTAACTCCACATCAGAATCTGACAATAAATCTGACCAATATTTATCTAATTCTTGATCTAGGGGTTTGGAACGACGAGATTCTATTAATTCTGTAATAACTTCATACCATAAACCTTCATTTGCATACAAATGAATCTTTTCTTTGATGGTGGTAGCTGATGTCAATTTATTTTTTAAGTTTTCGTTCATCCCTACTCTTTTTACGATTCCCTGTACTTCTGTGAGTGACACTTGAATATTCGGATTACAACTAAAATAAACTCGATAAAGATAAGTACGATTGACTTCTAAAGCAGGTAGATTTTTAGGTATTGGAAAACCCATAATACCTCCACCTTTACTAATGTGATAATTATCGCGAGCTACAATATTACCCGTATCTTCGTCTTTAATAATCAGCATTAAAGTACCTTGTTTGTAAGGAATATAAAACCAAAATTTTGGACGTTCTGAAAGAGTATTTCCCCAATTAGTTTTCGGAATTAAAGCGGTAATTCTTTTTGCTTCTATCGGACAATCATCACGACTTCCGCTATTTGTTGATGAGCGACTTCCCTTTGGTGCGCCGTTATTTGGAGGGTTAAACCGGAGAGGTTTATTGATGGGAATATTTTGATTAGCTATCGAGTTATTAAAATAGCTATCACCTAAAAGCAAAATAAAACTTAAAACAGCGGCATAACTTGTTTTCTTCATTACTTATGTCGTTTTATTTAATTTCTACCGATGCGTTTAATTCGTTCTGATGATTCTGTATATCCTCGAAGCACCGAGACGCTAAAACCTTAAGTTTCTAAAGCTTTGATTAAAACTATTCAATAGTTATATCTATGGCACAAAGTAAACAATTATACAAGTAGTAAAAATGACATTTTAGCGAGTTATATTTTTTAAGTATTATCTTTTTATTAAAATAAACTTTTGATTAAAGTATTTCCACTTATTAGCTATCAAATATCCGGTAATACTACTCATAGATAAAGAAATTGCTGCGGGTATTAATGGTATCCATCCTCCTTGAAAGAAGAAGATAAAGCAAACTATATATAAAATGGAGGCACCCGTCCCGATATATATAAATAATAAGAAAGAATTGCGATTGCTTAAGAACGCTATTACAATTCCACTTCCTGCTAATGACCATATTACAACCCAAAGTATTTCTCCTGTTTGACTCCAAGTCCACAATAGAGGTCGTTTATCTAAAACAGCGCTGATAATTTGACTGGTCATTTGTGCTTGAATATCAACTCCAGACATTTTGGGTAATGCTCCGTTACTGTAAGGTGTAGAAAAATTATCTGTGGGATTAGATGTAGGAGCGGTTACACCAATTATGACGATACGTTGTTTAATTAATTCGGGATTGAATTTATTTTCGAGGACATCGGTAAGATAAATTTTTGCAGCAATATTTTCGGAAGAACGATAATTAAGTAAAATTTGGAAACCACGATTATCTAGTTGATGATATCCACCACTATTTTCTGGTAAACGTTGGAATATAGTCTCACCAATTTTGACACGATTCCTATCTATTGTTTGAGGTTTTATTCCTTTTGATTTTATATATTTTGATGCTAATTGAAAGCTAAATGAAAAGCGAGTGGGACTGGGATTATCTAATTCGGGATTTATAAATAAGAGATTACGACGCAAAATATTATCGAATTTATCTCGCTCTAAGTTGCTAAATCCAAAGCGTTTTTTTGGAATTTCCGGTAATGGTGAAATACCTGGCTGATTTGGGTCATCGTCGGTTAATTTTATGCTACATAAAGCAATCAATCGGTCACTATTTTGTAACAGTTGGAGTAATTTTTGATGACCTGGTTGTATTGGGCGATCGCGAAATATTAATAATCCGATTATACTAGGTTGATGCTGTTGTATTCTTTCGATAGTTTGAGCAAGCTTACCATCAGGAATAGGATAACCCAAGCGATTAATATCTGTTTCTGTTGCTTCAACTATTAATAAACGAGAATCTACTCCTTGATTGGGACGTATTTTCATCAAATTATCAAAAGCTTTAAATTCTAAAATTTGTAGCAATCCCAGGGAGCGTATTCCTATAACTATCATTGCTACTAATAACCCAGATAAAATGACTCCTGCTTTAAGTAATATTTGATGTGAAGAAGACGTATCGGGAGGGTTGCGTAATTCTTCCCAAGTAGGTGGTTTAACAGACCAATGCTGACAGACTACAGGTAGCCAACTTGCACAATAATATTTATCTTCTATATCCTTTAGTTTACTTCTAGCTTCGCGTATGGCTACATAAAAAGATTTACCACTAGAAAAACTATTAATAAACTCTGCTAAAAATTCTTGAGCTACTTGATTTTGAACTTGTTCCCGCATTACGATTATTTGAGGAATTCCTAACTCTTCCAACAGAGGAACTAATCCCAAACCTTGACAAGAATTAAAAATAGCTAGCTGTAAACCATTCTCTATTGCTGCTTGTAATGCTGAATTTAACTCGGATATTTCTAGTTTTGTATTTTCGTTAATACTTATCCATCCTTTTTCTGCATTAGATTTACTATGTCCCGCATAAAATAGAATATCCCATCCTTGTTTATCTCTGAGTTTATCGCAAATTTCTTTACGAGAAGGTTGAGAGATAATTTCTAATTCTACTTCGGAATTATTTCTCAGTGTATTCAAATCTGCTTCTGAATTAATATTTGTAGAATCACCAATAATTGCTAAAATTCTGACTGTTCCAGCAGCAGTAAAAGACCTTTGTGTTAAAGAAAACTTCTTAGCACTTAAAGCAACTTCTGCTTTTTTATATTGATTAAAAAAGTCCCATTCATGCCAAGGCAATTTTCTTAATATTTCGTCATCAGTTTGAATTACTAAGACAACTTCATCCTGAGTATTAACATGAGTTCGTAGAACTCTATCTACTGGTTGAAACTCTAACGAATTAAACCATTGATTAATGATTTCAATTAAATAGTTAGTTAATTCTACAGCACTTTCTTGATTTCCTCGTTCTATATTATCTTCGGTAAATTCCAGAATTCTAGATTTAAATTTAATATTTTGGTTATCAAAACTTCCTCCATAAGCAATCAAATCATTATATAAACATTGCCAGTTGCGATAGTTTTTAGCGATTTCACTATTAGGAGGTAAACTACCATTATCTATTTCTTCGAGTAATTTATCTCCTTCATATAATTTGACTAAAATATGAGGAAAACCGCTTTCTAAACTTCCTCGTCCCAATCGAAAAGAAATGACCTTCCTCACAATTTATAAATCCTTTCAACTAAACCATAAATTCTTCAGTTAAACTAGCATCCTTTAAAGTAATTCTCAACTTGAACTTATCTCCCGATTCACCAGTAAACTCTGGTAATTGAACAAAATAATCTCTAGATTCAGCTTTAACTTCTTTAAGAACTTTGTCTAACTCAGAAAGTATTTCTAATTTTATACCTAATGGTAAATGGTTTTCTCCTGAAATCGGACATAAACGAGCGCGAATCTTTAATTTATCTTGAGATTTT
>ERZ1740072.914-NODE-914-length-11678-cov-8.754710_pt1 | contig 11678 bp, 7 predicted proteins | sample MGYA00581733_ERZ1740072 | MGnify/ENA primary metagenome ERZ1740072 (study PRJEB43018, sample SAMN04849741) | marine metagenome | isolation source: floating plastic debris | place: Pacific Ocean | collected 2008-08-30 | study: EMG produced TPA metagenomics assembly...
AGTTTATTCAAGAAATTTCATGTTTGCAGATTCCATACTGAATATCATTCTGTCATGAGACAAGTTCATATACCAAACCCTTATTATTGGTCCTTGGCATCTCAATCAATCAAATTACCGTTTTACAGTAGATGGGATGAGATAAAAAAAAACCTATAAAATTGTGAATTATGGATCTGGTTCTGAGGACTATTCTTGTGCCACTTCCAACCAAAATTTGGTTGGTAAGTGGCACTGGCTGTATAATTGTTTTGGGTGCAAGTGTAACCTTGCGATATTCTTTTAATCAACAAGTACAAAATTTTTCACCTCCATGTGATAGCAGATACGGGATGATCCACAGCATTTGCAAGGGTGGCAAAAGTTGTGTTCAAAACCAGTTTTAACACATTTCCATTGTCAAATCTGGCTGATGCAATATCGCTAATTAATGAAACTCATAGTTAACACTCCTCAGCAGTAGTTGGTATTTGCCATAGGCATATATAGCAGTTATTTTTATTATATGCCTCTGGGATCTACATACCAAGCTGTGTTTGAATCTAATTGAGTTAAGTGGAGAAATAAGTACTTGTTTAATAAACATGAAATTTCCATCCCACCAAGCAAGGGCATTTGTAGTCAACTTCATGAGTCTATTATTCTATGAAGTTACAGTTGACCCGCATTGAGTCCTGAATCTCGGGGGTAGACAGACATTCTGGACGACTTTGAGATGTTGTGGCTAGTACTAGTTACTGAATAAATGGCAACCTTAACAAGTTTCAAGTGACCAAATTTGACATCATGATGGAACTCCAATGTCTTGGTCTTTCAAGTGTCAAATGCATAAACATTGAAACCTCAATATCTATGGTCAAACAGCAAGAACGGCCAGTACGTAACTGTAATGTATAATGTAAGGTTTCTACTTACATTATATACTTTAAAATAGGCTGTCCATGTAATGAAGGAGACGGATCAGTTCAGCGTGGTAACAACCTTGAGTTGTGTGAACATGGACAGTGTCTAATGGAGGAGAATGCAGGATCATTTACAGCAAACAGATAGCTACTGTCGAGAATCCATCCCAGTTATGAGCACTTACAAGCAATAGTTGGTGACCTGTTTTGTGATACTTGTGAAACCTCTCCAGTGAAACAACTTGTAAAATCAGGAATTGTATCCTTGTGTTACACAGGAACACAACTTCAACAATCTACTGAACATGTATGTTCTTTATGAAATTGATCTGGTATGGTTATATCCTACCATATTCAATCCATCGTCTGGGTGAGATGACTATAATATGTTTGGCTTTTAAGTCTGGTTAAGTTGTAGCCACGGAATTCAGTGGTTGCAGCGCAAATAATTTTGACAGAATATTCATCTACAACTGTTCCTAATTGATAGCTTTACTGAGAGCCCAATGATTCATGATGAGGATGATAATCATAAATACTCGATATCTTATTCTGTAAACATTACAATGAGTGGTCTTATACACAAATATAGGTGGGAAACCCCAGGGTCCATCCTCCTATTTTTATGCCAATGGAATCGAATCCAGATACGTTAGAAACCCAAAGTTTATTAGGGTATTTATTAGCTTTTACGAGAAATTTTGGGCTTAAGTTTATTCGATATTTTAAGTTTTACACCAAGCCAACAGCAAAATGCAAAAATCCGATTTCTCCATCTACTGCCTATTCATCATGCCAAAGGCTAAATTAAATATTGAGAATCTTAACTATGGATATCAGTGTCCAAAAAAAAGGATAAAAAATTAACAATATCTGTCAACAATTACACTTTTTTCAGTAAATAAATTCTACATACTATGAAACATTAACATTTTTTTCAGTAAATAGATTCAACCTACTATGAAACATGGTTCATTCATGCCTTTCCTATTTCGTAACACATACTTACCATAATCGCCAAGCACTGAGCTCGATCTAAAATATGCCCCGTGTTTTTGCTTAGATGGATTTATAAGTATCACCCTGTTAGCTGAAGGAAGATGATACTGCCATCATACATGTATATGCGATCTCAACCGGGGTGTATTCGATAGCTATAATACTTAAAACACACCAAGAATTCAAGTTCGAAGACCAGAAAAACTGTCAGTGCCAACATCGTAGTAAAAAATGGAAATACATAGTAATTGTGACTATTTCCCAACTTCACATACCTCCTAGAGCCTTTCTTCATCATAATGTATTCGCATGATTTTTGAAAATTGAAAAAATCAGCCAACGAAATTGTTCAACAGCGAAATTCTGGCTAACAAGAATGGTACAAAACGAATATTCTCTAAGTAACAACTAATTTTGAACAAAAATGAAGAGAAAACTAAGTCAGCATTTTTGTCTTTAGTATGCCTGCCACATGATTGGCTGTAATTAATTGCAAACACAACCTTTGAGGCAAGGAATTAAGCATCAGCTTTATCCAGCAGCACTAACAATTCTATGATACAATATTGAACATAATTATTTTTTGATCAAACAATATTTTTTGTAATAAATAATAACAATAATAAGTTTTTACATAATTGTCTAGATGGTTGTGAGTGATGAAACAGGGGTGCAAGAGAGTAAGAGAAGACAATTTCGTTCTGCAGAAGGTAGACAACTTCTCTTAGGAAGCAGCCTATAACAGAATAATACTGAATAAGTTATTTCGAGTCTGTATGCCGCTAATAAAGCTTGAACTTAGGAGAGAATGTTGACAGATTGATGCAGTTTTGAGCAATACAAACGGTTTTTTGGCTTAGGAAGCCAAGATAATTCAAAAGTCAGACTAAGCAATTACAGTCAATAACTACCGAGAGCATGACAATACAGAAAAAAAGAGTGAATCCACAAGCCACATATGTATGGTACCCTGTAAATCGCCATTCCGATAACCAATAATAAAATGAGAAAGGTGTGAATAACTATACAATGCGATATGAGATATGAGCACAATTCTGGTCCAGTATATACTAGCCGCCCTCTTTGTTCGATGACGCTGGACTAGTAGCTGTACCCTGTTGTTGGCTGTTTTTACTAGTTTGTTGGAGCTGAATAGCACGCTCTATATGCTGCATACTCTGAGACAGTGCTGATTGTATTTCACGTTGTCTCAGTGACCTAAGCTCCATCTCTGAATGTCCCGGGTCAGACTGCTGACTTGACAGCATATCATTGTCTAATGACTGCTGACTCTTACTAGGCTGAGACAGTGATCTCTGAACTCCCTCTAGTATTGACTGATGAGATGACTTCACCTGTTCTCTGATCTTCTGCACCTGCTCATTTCGATTTTGATTAGCAGCTTGCAGAGCACTGTCATGTCTAGGACTAACAGGTGGGTGTTGTAGGACCTGTATTACAGTATTCATCACGTTATTCAGACTGTCATGAGCTTGTTTATTATGAGGCTCAAACACTGATTCGGGTACATCTAGATGGCTAGTCTTGATAAGGTTCTCACGCTCATGCCCTGCTGTTAAAACCCGTTTAACTATACTTTGTACTGTACTTGAGTTAGGTTGCTGAAGCGCAAAGCTAATATTATTCCTGGTCATCGGGGACGGTACTTCTACTCTAGGATATGGTCTACCACTAGATAAATACTGTTGTACGTATTGAAGGTCTTTGTCTATATTCGCTAGTTTTTCAGTCTTCTCCATACTTTTGCTGCCATCACCATCCTTGCTAATTTCTCGTAACTTGCTCACTATATTGCGGAGGTATACCGTAGCCCCGACATCGGGAGGTGGAGTGTGTGGCCTGGAACTATCACTATTATAACCTGAGTGATCTTCTGAATGATTACGCTTAACACATTTAGCATGCTGAGCCCTTTTAGCGAGTAGATATTTTTCCACTTCTTGCTTATGCTTCTCTTCAAGAGCAAGTTTTTCTCGCTTTTGCCTGGAAAATAGGAGACATATATCACATAGCGCATTGACAGCCAAATTGAATGGATTCCTCCAATAAATGAACCACATTTTTGATTGTTCAGTGTGTATTGCATAAAATCATCTTTGGAATTATATTTCACAACCACATAAAAGTAAGGTAAATTGCCTGTAAATGAGTGGTACAGACAGATGTTATCCTACTAGCTGCGCGTTTTAATTGTCAGGTTTTCATTCACTTACCTCTCCAGGATGGCTCTCAGGACCTCATCATCTTCATCCACTAAATCACAAGCATCAGCTCTGTGAAGCTACAATACAAATGCAGTACCAGGTATTGTATATTAATATAAGTGACATTCAAATTTTTTACCAAACATTATCCTCGTACCACTTACTTTTATTGAAAACATGTTTTGACTTTGAGATAAGCAAATTTGGAGTCGTCTATCTAATGGATGAGTGGTGACCTATCCAATAATGCTTTATCGGGTCATAGGGCTAGGTCTATGATCAATATCTCTTCACACCCTTTATAGTATGGAAAATTTCTGGCACAATCACAATTACCAGCTGTTGTGGGGAACAGCAGAACAGTAAGCCAAACTTCAAGCAACGAAAGTAAAGAAGAAGCACCGAAAATAAAAAAAGGCACCTGAATGGATTTATGAAATGAAATCTTCCCAAAACAAAATAAGTAAATAGAGCATGCCCAATGATGGACAACATTTAGGGGGATAGAGGGGTAAGAAATTGGAACAATATTTTAGCCAGTGCACAATGCAGAAAATGTGGGGTTAGGGAGCAGTAGAATACCTGTCCATTAATCTCAGCGGCTAACGACCCACGACTTGTTCTGTGACAGCTAGCATGTTTCACCATACGAGCGATTTTAGCAGCACTGAATACCGAGTTTTCCTCAGCATGTGTTGATCCTCTTGGAAGATGAGACCAGGCATTAGCTGTAGCTGCTTGACTGTACTGAGCTCTGGGATGTACTATGTTGTGATGCGGGTGGGCTGGAGTACCTGCTATGTTGACATCGGTGAGCAGGTGGGATAGCGCCTCCGTGTTAGATGATGAGTTCAGAGACGTCATCATACTGGGACTGTAGCTCTGATGAGATGAAGGTGACTCACACGTGGTCGAGACATGATCCGGTGTGTTAGATATAACAAAACCTCCGCAATGATGACCAGACGCGGCAGACGAGCTGACACAATACTCACAATCAGCCACTGTGCCTGTCTGATGATGTCCGCATGGTATTGACTGTTTCCTACCAAATATATGAGCTAGCTCTGCTGATAAAACTGTGTTACTCTTATGACCGTCGGTGGTGCTATCAGGCAACTGGTCAGCGAGATTTGGTGGCACACTGTCTGTAGTACGCCGTCTGTGTTCCTCTACATACTGACGCCTCGGTGACACTGCGTCCACGGGGGGACTCCAGGAGGTGCATCTCTGGATAGTAACTGGCTTGAAGTCTGAATGCACTATCTCTGCAGCGCCTATAGTGTGGGTGTAAGTAGCATGGGACTCCATATCTTTGACTGATTCTAATATTTTATGAACATCTACCACTCTAGGCTGAGAGCTGACTTCCTCTTTGTATTCAACCACCTGTTGGTTATGCTGTTGCTGTGCATTGAGACTCGGCTGATTGCTAAGGTTGTTAGGTTCTGCAGTTTTGTTAGATGAAATAGAACTAGTATTGGCATCAGTAATACTACCCACCACCTGGTCAGGGTTAGAATTGATAGAAGAAACTAGACCACTGACCACAGTTACATTGTCTGAGGTCGCTTCACTGCTCTGCGTATTCACAGACTGGGCGATTGGAGCCCGGGACACTGATAAATTACTACATTCACAGTTTGCTACAGTGCCAGTACATTGAGTGCACTTAGACGAGCTAGTAGCCATGCAATGATTGGTAACATTTGCTGGTTTAGAAATCACATGGTAACCAGGTATATTGTTTGATAAGGGATCAGAATCGGTTGCTAACGATTGTGATCGAGGTTTTACATCAGCCTGGCCATTATTACTTACAGCCATCAATCCATCAACAGTGTCCTCAAACAAGCTCTTAGACCTAGCTCGGGCTCCGCTAGATTCCTCTATCAAGGTGTTATTAACACAAGAGGAGGAAGACAGGGCAGGGTGCTGACCCCCAACCTGGACATTAGCTTGAGCAGAAGGCAAGCTTTGTTTACATGCTGAGCCAGACCTATCAGCGTCAGATTTCACATTGACATCGTTCACCTTATGCCTCATAGTGGCAGCGACTGCAGCGTGTTTAGTCGAGTCCACTATAGTAGTAACTAAACTCTGTGAGCTCTCCGAAGTATCAGGTGATGTGGCCGCTGAATTATCTACAAATCGAGTCGACATCCGCCATTGACAATAGTGCATTGGACATGTTTTTTTATATTACGTTCTCGACCACAGTTTTTTGCTCTTGTTTCACGTACACATTCAGTTGCATCACTTGTGATATCCAATGTACAATAAACTAATACCAATCTGCTATACATACAAATTTGCTTTGTCCGACTCATAAAACATCCACATAAACATGACATGTATAATTGCATGGAAATTTTTCAAGAAAATATAGTCACTGTACCGATTTTATCAGTCACATCTAATGTTAACTTGTAGATATAATAATGCAAATATGCTCACCTGCAGATGGTACAGGTACTTCTTTGACAGGCCCGATAGAGAACCTGCCTACTTTGGTCATCTTGCCAGCTGGTGTTGCAGGTTTCTTGAACACTTGCTTGTCCGCTACATTGACATCTGATTCTGAGTTACCACGAGGACTGACGATGGGAGTTTTATCATCTTTACTGCCGGCGGCATCAGTTTCAGGACTGGTCTGTGTGGTAGATGAGCTGAGCTGCGGAGCTGACAGGGTGTTAGAGTGTGCGTATAACTGTGTCTGACTACCTTCTGTAGATGCTGAGCTAGGACTAGACTCCGGTATGATCGACCTGCAAAATGTAAGTACCATCAAAAAAAATGCATACTGCATCGATACATGCATGTTATTTAGCAAAATATGTGCATTACATGTACCATCATTGCATATACATATCCTGATGCAATCATGCAGTGCTTTTCTGTGATTCCTAGGCAGTTACATCTAGATTCCTAATGCTAATGCTCAGAGCATTTAGCACAGGCTCAATGCGGCTACTTGCTTACGTAAGGAGGTCCATAAGCTTTTAGCAAAGTCGATAATGTAGATAATTGGAGGCTAACTGAGAAGTGATGATAGATGATAGAAGAATGGAGTTTCTGAGAAAACCCTGAACACCCTAGCCTGTCAACACACCGGCTACAGACATCCATGCATGATGTAATTCCAAACAAAATAAATGACAACAATATAAAGAGCGAAGTGTGAGCGTTGCCTCGGCTGAAGAGCCTTTAGGTGTTGATGAATAGCACAGACAGCAATGCCATTCCAAACTGGCGGCAGCGACGGGCAGAAAACTCACCAGGGATTGAATGTTGGTGCGTTGTACTTTGGTGTCGGTGAGTGTGAAAGGCTGCGGCTAAACAAAACCATCATTCATTAATTCATAGCACAGGTTGCATTGAGTAAAATATAGTGAAGCAGTCGTTATAATTTTGAACACGCCATTATTAACTTTCCAGTCAAATAATACGAAAAGGGTTTTATTAAAAGTCGACGTCTTATCATGATCAGAACTCGCAATAATAAAGCTAACAAATAACCAAAAATGAAAGTAATGAACTAATGAATTGATAACTGCTTTACAGGACGGTGGGTCATTGACAAAGCATGTACAGTAAGTAAATACAGGTAGTGTGTCAGCAATGAGAACAGCAGCAACAAGGGTAAAGCTACAAACTTACCCAAGCCCTTGGGCAGGTCTCAGCAAGACCGGTGATGAACAAGCGCTAAAGCTAGAACCACAACAATACTCTAATAGGTAAAATCAGCCTTTGTTGAAGGGTTTGATTATTATATATGACCACCGTTGTGTGACGGAAATGACGATATATTCCGCTAGTGAGCAACAAAGTCAAGAGAATGTAGTCCTATTTCAGAAAAAGCATTAAAGGGATAACATCTAAGTTTCTAAGTTCGAGATAGGAGAACTGGTTGAATATTAATTTGGAGTTGTCACTTCATATAGAAGAGACTGAGAGCACAACTCATTCATTTGTTTAACAAACAATGAAAGGCCATAGAAAACCAAAGAGTTGAAGAACTTGAGCCAAGTGCAAGTGTGAATGTCCACAGAATATAAAGCTGGAGGTTAGCCAATCCAGGAATGGAGCAATGGGGATCAGCGAATCGTTTTAATGAATAAAGTAAGCAATCCTGAAATCCCAAAATATCAAGGATGAAATCATAATCGGACATCTGAGACAAAGCAAATATGACGGGATCAGATTATATTCAAGTAACTTTGGAATAACATGATCAAAGTACCAATGGAAAATACATGAAGAATAACAAGCTGATTTAGAGAAGTAGATTCATCAACTTTAATAGCAGTTGTTTGTATTGCTGACTTTCTCCAATAAAGTGGAATAATTAGCAAAATGAGTCAAGGTTCAGAGCATGATGTGGAAGCATTGGTATATTTCCTCCGTGTGAACTGGTACATTTCTCAAGAACTGGTTTGTTTTCCAATGGCAATACCATCACAGGTTCTGACTCAGATGAAGACTTAGGTGTTATATATCAGAAGATGCAATGTTATACAAAATCAGTGATTTATAGGCCTCAACCCCTCATAACACCAACAGAACTAAGCAGAGCAGAGCAGAGCATACACACCTGTGTTGCTGATCTAGTATAGATGGATGTGTGAGCGAGCTCTGTGTACTAGTATAACTCAGGTTACTATCCTCTGGCCTGCCTTTACCCAGCAGTGTCTCCAAACTCTTACCCAGTGCATTCATGTCTATCCCCTTCTTTGCTGTTTTAGTCTCATCTCCCTGAAGTAGCATACAATATAGTGTTACGTTGATTTGTTATCAAATGGTAGAAGAGTATGGCAGTAGATGGTCATAGAGGGGCACAAGGGTAAGAGCAATCAGGGAGGGCAATTAATTCCATCTTAATATTGACAGAAGCAAGCATGGTTTGAGGCAGGATGAACATTGATGAACATCCATAATTGCTCTACTCTTTTTGTTGCAGTTCCAGTAAGAGAGCAAAATTACAATGTGCATCAGGCTGGCCTAGGATATGGACTGCACTTAAAATGAATGCATATTGTTGCTTATATTTAGCAGGAAGCAGCGATGATTTGCAGGTAGAAAAATTCAGATAAACAACAGCAAAAGCGCCAGTGAATCAGGAGCTGAAGCCAGATTCATCGACTTACTTAGTAAGTTAGCCAGCCATATGTTGTTGGGCGTACCAGATCATTTTATTGTGCCACCACATCTGATTAAAATGTGCTGTATGAATGATAGCAAGTCATAACTTTTTGTTTTATTTTGGTGCCAGTAGAGTAAAGCAAAGCATGGGATTGGGGCAACCATCATAAATCATTGAGGTTTACATGGAGGAATTTGTGATATTCCATAGAGTATTGATTGATTGCCTGTTTGACCTTCTTCTGAATGATATAAAAAAATAACTAATGCATGCAAACAGCAATCCATTTCTAGATAAGATGTGAGATGAAGCCATGCATGGTGTTAATTGAGTTAGGACTTTGGAACGTTTGCGATAGCTAGAATCAGTGCTTATTGTTAGTGAAATAGGAAAAGGGACACAACACTAGTGTTTACTACAATGAGCTCTTACAGGATGCTGTTGTACGTTAGGCGTAGTGGCGGTGGCAGCTACAGACGATTGTGTCTGCACTGTCAATGATTGGGAAGATTTACGAGGACTACTGGGTGATGTAGATGAATTCTGGTGAGAGACCACCTGAAAATATGATGTAAACATTCATGACATCCCTGTTAACTAGGTAGACTAGCTGAAATTGAAAACGGCATGGCAGCAATCGGCAGTGAAACAGTAATGAAGTGTGCATTGTAAGTGTGTGTTTGTCAGCTAAAAACGTATCAGCTCAGTTGCATGTTATAGTTGTAATGTCGACAAGATGCAGTCAGGTTTTAAGAAGCATCAAGAAGGAAACTGGATAAGACTATAAAACACTCTTGCTGGCTGTTAGTACATAGATGGCAGCAAATTCACAAAGAAAGCTGCTAAAGAGAATGATGTTAATTATGGTGGCATTGCATATGTCTGTACAAAGCAGGCCTATGCATAAACATGACAAAAAATAAATACAGCAATAATGCAACTAACTTCATCTAGCAACTTGATACAACAATGCTCTATGACAGACGCACACAGCACACAATATACATACCGTAGATGGAGTGCCAGGCTGGGTGTGTTGTAGACTAGTGCTCACACCAGCCGGTAGTGGAGGCTTGCCCACAGCCGGTGCTGGTGTGCCGACAGAAGGGCTAGAGTTACCGGATGTGTCAGCTTGGTGAGTGGTAACAAGCTGCAGAGCTGCTGGCTGAGCCTGAGAAGGCTGCTGTACGGCGCCGGCAGCAGCGATCTGAATGACCTGATCTGTGGACTGAGAGACAGGCGAGTGACTGACGGGAGGTTGGGACGTGTTGCGACTTCTCGACACCAGGTCGGACTGTGAAGTAGCCCTGGATCTCGACCTCTCGTCTGCTCTGCTGGGTTCATCCTCAGGTAAAGAGGTTACAGAGGGTATCGACTGAATAGACTGGCTGGAATGACTGGGACCAGCACTCAACTAAAATTTGGGGTTGAGAGAAGTTATCATCTCATGTATATTCAACATCACGATTATTAGAAGCTTCAGCATTGAGATTACATCATCGGCAGCCGTGAATGTAGATTTATTGACATTTACACATCAGAAACATTAAGCCGTGTGCAGCTTGGGCTGTTGATTATATAATACAGATTTCAATAACAAGCATTGAGTTGTTACTTAGGCTCCACACTAGGGATTCTGAGCCATAACAATCTTAGCCTGTGAGCAAAGATGTGAAATATAGGGCGATGAAAATAGCAGCACCTATAATTTCAGAACAATGACAGCAGATTTTTACATCTGATGTAGGACGACTCTACTATGGCCTAATGGTAATTGGTTCTTAATGCAAATTAGCCGCATGCTCAGAAATCAATGCTACAGTGCTATTAGAGCTAGGACTGTGTTATACAGTAGGTTACATTTACAAGGTGTTGGGAAATTCTATGGACAATAAACAATAAGAAATCATAGGATAAAAACTATTGGCCTGAATAATGAGCACAGCAAGTTTGATACACATATTCAGCAATTAAACGTTTGGTACCATTACATAACTTCCCTGCTAGTCTTATTATTGATGGCATCTCCACTTGTTGTGAGCCAAATTGGCACCTCGAGATGGAATTTTCACCTTTACAGTTGGTGATTAACCAATATTTCTCAATATTCCAATATCATGTCTATGGAGGAGCGTTTCCACTCAGAAGTAACATTTATTTTCAGCATACCTGTGATGATTCAGTGTTTGAGTTCTGAGCAGAGAGGGGTGGGTGTTCACCCGCCCCGACATTAGATGATGGATTCTCTACATTACTCTCAGACTCGCTGACGGCTCCTACCCCTTCTACAGCCTCTGCATACAGTCTTCTCTGTAATACAAATTATCACATCAGTACACATACATGTACATGATAAGTGTATGATGGAAAATTGTTGAGAGTGGGAAAAATGAAGCTGTGAAGGCGCAA
>ERZ1740072.915-NODE-915-length-11671-cov-7.413309_pt1 | contig 11671 bp, 7 predicted proteins | sample MGYA00581733_ERZ1740072 | MGnify/ENA primary metagenome ERZ1740072 (study PRJEB43018, sample SAMN04849741) | marine metagenome | isolation source: floating plastic debris | place: Pacific Ocean | collected 2008-08-30 | study: EMG produced TPA metagenomics assembly...
TACATCTATAGCTACCAGATGTGTAGGTTGTGATCTTTTAACAAAGCATGCCACTGGGGCAAGGTACTTGTGTGGCCGATTACAACGAAGCATATTATATACTGAAAGCTTTCTTCTTTTTGGAAGAAGGGGTTGCTACAGTTTCTCATGGCAGCTTGGCAGGTTAACTTTACGTGTCTCGTTGGCGGCGGTGCAACAGAAAGTTTAGTACAATATGTCTAATCTGTTTCACGATTTGTCCAATGTATTTTGTTACATGTAAAAAGAAAAATGATAATGCCATTGTGCGTGGAAGCTAAATTAGACCAGATACTCCTTTGTTGTCTAACTGATAAAAACATACTGAAAGAACACCAAAAACAAAAAATGCTGTAGAACATAGTTGTTGAAAATGATAAAAGCCTTGACCCTTGTTAGCCCCCTGATTCCAGAAGTGATTTAAAACATGTGTAGATAACAGCGAATAGTTTAGACACATCTAACACCTTGTTTCTAATGGTCAGTAAACAAACTTAATCTAGATATAAATTTCCATGTAAACTAACATTGATGAGAGAGCTGTTTCATTTATTTTAGACCCCATGAGTGTATCCTACAACTCTAACGCTCTGAATGCATATTCAAAATTTAATCAAGCGGAATTACAAAGGAAAGTTGGGTTGCTTGTTTTTTCAATGAAAGTAGTTTTCAAATAACTCAAATAAAACACCTGAGCTAGACAAAGAGAATTGTATGGACACTCGGTGGAGTGAAATAATTGTCACAACAACGGCTAAAAGCTTTCCTTTGACACCTAGTGAGAATTAGTGCTAATGGTTCCAAAATGAGTGTTCGTGTTTACATGATTCAGTATCTCTATTGATTCTGGCATTCACTGGGCAGCTTTCGCAGCCGATGACGACTGTTGTAATGTTTCAACTTGTATGAATAATTTCAGCTGTGAGTTTTGGTACCGCCTCTGGGGAGATTGTCATTGTACACAAGGGACTTGAGTTTGGATCGATAAGCCCAAAATTTTTTTCCTTCCTGGGTTATTGCTTTTCAAAAGAAAGTATCTTATTTCGAGTTTAGAAAGCAGGAAGGGCATTAATTGACCTAAAAATACCAGATGAATTCATACTTTTAGGTTATTCCATTGATATAGAGAGGTCATTATCTAATTACAGAAAGGTCATTTCTTGTAAATCTGGTTGGACTCAAAAAAAAGAATTGAACAAACAAAGCTGTAGGGTATCCTAACATATTTTTAAACATGAACAGGTGGCCTCAGGGCTCCAGAGATATACACAGAAAACAATCATTATCAAACTTATAACAAAACAATAACATTATTTAAGTCAGCAGCATTTTGAGCTACCATCTGGTAAAAAAACACATTGCAAGCGGTGGTGGTAACAGAAATACCAAATATTGTGTTAGTTGTAAGAAGTGGAAAAACATATAATTCCATAAACATGGTTTTCCATGCCAGGAAACCCACAATGATAGTGATGTGATACCATTATGCCATGGTTTTACGAGTGGGCCTCGAGCCAGACCCATCTTCTGGTGATTATTTTAGTGATACATATAATACGTAGTGAGCCTCAGTCCAAAATAGTCTGAGAATAGTGACAAGTTTACCTGGTCAAGCGTAGTCGGGGGATTGCTACTGGGCTACAAGGTATATACAAGCACAACATTGATCATAATTTTCAAGCCACAATATTTGGGCAGCCATTAGAACTCATGGAATAAAAAAAAAATGGTAGGCTAATATATTATAAACGAACGTAGCACAAATATTGAAGAACTGAATTGCTTTTGTGGCCGCATGCACATGCATTGCACAAAATGTGAGAGATATGTTAGTGCATCTTTTGAGCTTGAAGGATCGATCGATGGTGGAGTCTGCGAAAGAAAAGATGACTCATCACAGGGTAGATGATGCCAGAAACTGAGAATGGTAGTCATCATCGGTAAACAGCTTGTGGTAATTTAACAGATTTAAATGGAAAGTGGGATGATGTGTGATGCAGAAGATTACATACAAGTCAATGGTGAGCATAGAAGAAGAAGGCAGTGAGAACACAGTAACAGCTGGGGAGTTATGTTTCATAGTCGATATGTCAATTCATGAAATATAATTAAATGTATAGCCAACAAAAGACTCTGTACAAACTGAAGACAAGGGAATATTGATGAAAATGGAGTCATAATCAACAAATAACCAGACACAAACAGCATGACATGTTTAGTTGACAAGATTAGAAGAAACTGAGTTATAAACTAATCCTATTCCTTTAAATATTCAGACTTTATGTTTAATAACATATAGTTTCAACGTTTCAAAATTATGTTTATATGTTTTCTTTTCATTGTGGTGGAAAATAACGTGAGAAAAACGACACTATCAAGACAATTTTATAAAATATTCAGCATGTCGTTGCTCAATATAAAAAAGGTTTAAAGTATCACAAAATGCCATTCAAGGGGATTAAAAATACCAGAGGCCTCTAAGGACTGATTATAAAGTACGGAATCTTCTCAGAAAGACGCCTATTAATGCCGTTAGTTGTGTTTCAACTGAATGAATCACACCCGAACCAGTCAACTATTATTAAATTTCCGTTCATTTCAGGTAAATCATTTACATTCAGCTATTGCAGACGAAGTTAGAATAACATTTCAGATGAAAGACCCGATTGTATAGATGCTGATGATACAATCGCAGATTCAAGAGCTGGACATATGCAACTTGTTAGCAGCCTTATATATTTGGAAGTTTTGTCTTCATGTTAGCGGTAGAAGCAGGGGGTCGTTATTCAGTAGGAGAGAGTTGGGTACATACAGGTGTATTTGACGACCTCTCCTACTTACAACCTCACAGCATGACTTATGATGATTACAGATTGTTAATGATTTATAGATGATTATTACCAGCGCTGAGTTAACAGTAGGCCAGTGTTTGGAACCTTCGTATCGCTCGTTGTAATTTCGTGGGAACCGACTTGGAAACACAGTATGTAGTTTTTGTTTTCCAAAGTGTTCAACTTGAATTAATTACTGTTATTATTAAATGACGAACTTGTTAGTCCACGAGGCCAAAACGTACGAATGAATTTATGGTCCGTAAGTACTAAATAGAGCATTTCCTATCTATACATAGGATTATTGGAGATCGCTATCAGCAAACCACCAGAATTTAATAAATCTCAACATTGAGAATTGTGGTGTTGACACACTGGATAATCTCATTGATATAAAAATGAATTTATTGAAGCCTTCGGGGTGCAACTTTTTAATCCAGTACAATATTAATTATGTACTCTTACTTCAGAAACATTGTGGGCAGGGTGAAAGAAAGAAGGGAAGTGAAAAAAGCGGTAGCAATTCATTAAACACTAGAGACTGACATGGTGTGATTAGATGCGATATTTTTCTTAGTTCAACCGTTCATGTGTTAGACCATGATGAGCATCGCCTGAGAAGCAAACAGATGTAACAGCTTCTTTTTTCCATAGAGCAGCTCTGTATAGGATCAAATTTCGATTTCTGATCAGCAAAACTTTAGAAATGTTGATATAATCAGATGATTTGGAGATATAAGGAGGATTTATGCAAGAATTACGCATGGCAGGGCACTTTGAACACTGAGATGTCAGATTAGCTGATAGTATACACAGTCAAAGTGACATCACAATATTGAATAGCATTATAAACCTATTGGAATGTGCATCTCAAAACTGTTCTGGAAGAAGCTGGGCAGCTACTGTATGGTTTTTACAAGGGCGGAGGAAATGAGGATCTTGTCTAAATTGGTTCAGGTAAGGAGTTTTGAAACTCCGCAGCGGTCCAGGGTAACATGAAATCAAGAGTGTTGGTAAGTGGTACAAGCTTAGAGATGCCGCAGAGGACAAGTAGGATAGGATGATGAAAGCTAATGAATAGATGACACAAGACTATCCTCCTGGTAATGGAGTTAGGCCAGAGCAGCATAAATTTGACAAGATTCTTGGTAAATACTGGCAGCGGGCGGGCAGACAAAGACATTCATTAGTACATAGCTGCAGGCAGGTTTAGTTCAGACAAATTTTTTTGACTCCGTATTATTATTACAAGGACTAGTCAGTCACAAGTTAGTGGTTGGTTGTATTATTACAGGACGAAATCACTCTTTAGTGTTTGGAGATATGAATATTCACCGTTGGGTTCTGTGCTCCAGCAGGTCCATCTTCAGGGTATATAGTCCATTGTAACTGATCGTCCGCTTGTAATGTGTTTAGCACCACAACTAAAACAAAGTAATATTACTTCAATATACTCTCCTATCCAAAACAAATGTTTAGATGGGGAAAAAATCATCCATGATAAACAATGATCAAAGCGGATGAAAGAGAAACCCTGTTGGTATCATACAGCTGGGCTGGGTAAACCATTACTGGTGGACTTTTGTTGTCTTCACATCAACTTTTTTGAATTCTGTTTTCAGGAATCAATGTAAAAGCCTATCATGTTTGCAAAGCCATATGGGAGGCAAAATATTTCATTGAAGGTCTTCATTTCTCAGCAGACTAAAAATTTAACAAAGACGGGATTAGCCTGTCGGTGAGTTGTCCCGTAACTTTGATCTTCACAGAGAGGGTCGATCGACCGAGGGGATTACTCTGATGCTTCATGTTACACTCCTATGACAACACTACAGCAATCTCTCCATCTCGAAATGGCACAGTAAATCTTTATACAAAAACTGTGTAAATTTGCTCAGTCGCTATATCGACACAATGTAAAGACTTAACATCAAACATCTTGTTGGCTAGTCTCAGACAGTTTTAACATTGTTTCAAACCATTAAAACTAGGGTAGCATTTGAGTCCAATAGCTAGTCTAGAGTTCAAACAAAAAATCTTTATATCACAGAGGCAACTGCAGCTTCGTGTACAGCTTGACAATTATTTGCTCGAGTATTTAGGAGCTTATAGGTTATGTTGACAGAAACCCAAACATTAGATGTTTGGATAGACCGCGATGGGATGATGGGATTTATTGATGATTTTGTGGGTCGGTAGGTTATGGCAGGTACGACCTTCCATAATGTAAGATGTGTCACTTCAGATTCCTTCAGATTTGATTGACTTGCTATCCTACTGACAAAGTGACATAAAAAAGCTGGTACAGGCGCACTCTTGCACTGCTTGCCAAATTTTGAGCATTATTGTCACCCTCAGTTTAACCATACTATTTTTATTTTTGATACATTTTCTTCACAAAAGCTTGCTGCGCATCTGACCCTATTCTAATCACTTTATGGCGTGATTAATGCAATGACAGCTGCCAGGACTCTGGTGCATTTACATTTTTTGACGATTAAAACTTCAACTTTTCATCAAAACTTTCCGTTCAACCTCCAAAACACCATGCAAGTTCAGACAAAACATTTTTGACTTCGCTGCTCACTGGTGACAAAAACAGCAACATTCTAAAAGCTGAAAACCGATCTGGTACACCATCAAAGATAGGAACCCAACTCAAAATAGATACACACTCATAAAACTCTATCAATCTAACCAGAATTCAAACCGATATGTGACCACATTTATGACAAATAAATGGGGATCTAAAAGCGTAATATTCCGTAAACAATTAGAAAATTTTATGACTGTTACATAAGTGTTAGCAGTAACATGATGGCAGCGCGAGCGTGTAGCCTACCAATCTACCACATAACCTTACCTTCTGTGGAATCTGGATCTGGAGAACTTTGGCTGCTTGTGATTACAATCCATAAACATCCATATAAAGCTGTGAGTATCGAGCGTCGACAAAACCTTACAGCTGCCATGACGGCAACCCTGTGCTGAATGCCAGTCTATGTAATGCTGAGCTTTACAAGTACCACCATAAACAAGTGTGGTGTGAGTTGTGAGAACTAAGCGATACAGAGGGATGAAAATCCTTAGTTACGTGAAGGATACTGCTTCTGTCTGGTCGTTATTCAAAGACAATGAATAGTTGTAATGTAGATTGTATTCTTCGGGATAAAACAGAAAATTTAGCTTTTACAGTAGATAAGATTCCTTCAGTTATAACCTAGTCAAAGTCCAACCTCCTGCAGAAAAAATATCGATAATCCAACCTCAAGGTAATTTGGGAGAAATACGTCGACTTGGACAATTGACAACTAAAGACTGAATAATGAAGAAACAGTGTCGAGTTCCAGTGACTGAATCCTCATACAGAGAGCACAATCAGCCAATCAGAGCGCAGCTGAGCAAGCACCTGTTACAAGTAGTCAGGCTTCTGATACATCCTATAGTGATATCACTATTCACCATAAGGACTGCTGTTATAGGAGCACCATTGATTATTGGTTTCCATATGAATGCACCTATTGAAATCCTAGGCAGGGCAATTACAATTGTCTCATTGAATTTCTAGCATTATCTATTATGTTAGGAGAGAAATGAATTTCTCTAATATCCATAATTGAGAGTTGCATAGAATGGATGGTAATATCAGCGAACACTAGGGGGCAATATTGTACACAATATGATGAACAATAGGGGCTGGAACACAATACGAGCACCTAAATTCTACACTGAATAAGTAAAGCGCCTTCCTGCCTAAACATCCGTAGGCAGCTGACAAGGTATTCGCCACGCACATTACTGGTCAGCCAGCTACCCTTCACTAACAAGGCTGCTGTCTGATTCAACTCAGAACACCCACAAATCAAACCCCTTCTTAACTTTATTATAGCATCATTTATAACAGGCAGGTCTCGGAATCTCAGACAATTTTTGTTCAAAATAACCTTTTTTGGCTACATAGCATGTTAAGAGTCTGCAAGAGTGAGTCGGCAGCGTGAGTTCTGTGAGTCGGCAGCATTGTAAAAATCCTGGCAGCATCAAGGGAGACACACGATAGGCGACACTGCCACCACTCATTACACAGACAGTGAAAAGCTGCCCGGCCTCATACACTAATTATAGTGCTGTTACTGCAACAGCTCTCTGTTCCCAGCTAATTAGCTTAATTCAAAAACTTGTTTTCAAACAGTCAAAGTAATTTTTGTTGACTGAATTTGTACTGAAGTAATTAGAAAGGATAAACCACTTGAACATTGTAGAAAACCTCAAAGCAAATCAGCGCTAATCCTCCAGGCGGTGTAATAAACAGTTGAGAAAATGAAAGAATTTGCCGCAAAAGCCCCTCAGAAATCTCAGGAACAATGGCGACCTGGATCTGTTACAGCTTCAGAACTGATATGCCTCTTGTCAAGTAGCGAGCTGCTCTGGTTAATTGCCGAACCTCTCAATCCCTGGTATTTTTACAAGCAACAAACACAAATATCATTGAGTGATTGACCACAAAAACTTGTAGAACGAGTTTTGAGGGGAGCCGTTGTGAAGTAGCAACATGTCCCATAAGTCTGCTTTGCAAGCTACTCAACAGTTACTGCCCTGGAGCTACCTGTTAAACTACTCTTCAACAGGATATCTCCCGCCTAGCCTCCCAACCCCAGTGTCTACATCAAAATAATCATTAAAAACATTGTTGGCCAGTTAAGTCAAGGAGTTAGAAGCCATGATTTTTGTCCAGTAAGAATTGTGTTCTCAACTTTTCTGTGATTTTTGTGGATGGAGCTAATTGCCTGTACTTCACATTTACATTTGAAGGTCAGCGGCTTGCAGTCTCAGCAGTTATTCTTATGGGCTCTCAGGAAACATGAATTAAAGCCCAGAGTGGTGCCAGACAAATTATTCATTAGACAGTTCTTGCACTTATCCTGATCTCATTGAGAAAAAAACCAAACATTAATTGTTGAGAAAAATTAACATAGCATTTCCTCAACACATCTCAAGACTCAAACACCTCAAAAAAGCACAACTTTGAAGAGATTTGTATGGGAATATATTACCATTTCACCAGACTTTGTATAATAAGCAGTTTTGTGTTGCCTTGTACATGTATATGTTCGCTATTTTTAGGGAGCAGAAGTTTTTAGAAATTATGAATATTAGATCAACCAATGCCAAACCCACCTGATATAACAACCTCACCCTTCAAACCACAATCTGTATTCAGTTATGAAGTATGTGTGGTAGCTTATCTACTAATCTACAAGTTCTGACACCTCAGTCATTTATAGAAAATATTGCTATCAAGTACCGATAGATAGAAAAACTAGTACACCTACTCGGGCGGGTGTGGCGGGTATCCTTGCATTTTTACAGACGAACCCAAAACTAAAGACAGAAGAAATCTGCTAAAACAACAAGACATTTTTGCACAGCCAGATGCAGATAGGTTTGGTGGCATTCTGCCTAGTCCTAACTCAACTTCAAAAACCTGGATATATCTTATATCGGTGACTCCGCTTGTTTTAAAAGCTGTCAAAACTAATTGCGTATAGCGATTGTAACTTATTAAGGAGAGTGGACACAACTCTGAATATATCTTTGTTGTTGTTATCTGTCATGCCATTACTGCTCCCCATTATTGACTCATTGGCTATGAAAATTCCTGAGAGTCATATCAATCAGACTTTACTAATTTTCTTACCAGATTAACCTAAAAATAGGGTTGCTTGAACAAAGTTGTTCAATATTAACCGTTCAGCCAGAGAAAAAACCTTTACCTGGCAATTTATTTTGCTTGGGAGTCTGTACCAATATTGCATCAGTAATCAATAATGTTTTATTCCTGAAATTAAAATTTTTTGCCAGGATTTATCAGAGTAATTCACATCTTTTTTTACTTCTAGAGGTAATTGCTATGTCCGGTGACCGCCTCAGGCATGACCCGGCCTAACCCTATCTTTCTAACCACAATCAGATTGCCTCAGTTGACTTTCTCTGCCTCCTTATTTTAGAAATGAGCTGCGAGCTTTTCGATGACGTGTAGCTCTGTAAATTAACCTAGATTCGTCACTTTGGTCCAAATCAGAAACCCAGCAATCACACCTACTGTGTTCAATAAGGTGTAGCTCGAGTTCCCAAACTGTTTTGTCAGATGTTGATTGTAACGCTGGTCTTACACCCTCTGACTAACAGTCCCGTACAACCAGGTAAGATATGCGATGCATTTGCGGAAAGGTTTCTGTAATGACAGGACATGAGGTGTGAACAATAGAGGTCAAGTACGCTCATAATTACATGTTTTCTGTTTTATCCCTCTATAGGACGTGAACATCAAGAAATCAATTTTATTGTAGCGTGTTACCCATGGATGTAGCGCAGATCAGATCTTACAGTAATATGATTATTTTTTGTCCGAATCTTGAACTCGATGTCCTCATATGATAATAATACCCTCGCCACCACTTTCATTGTGTTTAGTTGTCAGGAGCCAAAATGTTCATCAATTCCAGACATAACTGTAGCACATTTATGCTTCCAGATCCGTGAGCTGCTATCTTGATTGTACTTTCACATCTGACATGTGACAGCAATTTCTTATCTCCATCTATAAATATGTCAGCAATGCTGCCAATCGCTGCCGACTTTATGACACCAGATCCAACCAACTACATCATAATAAACCATAACTAGAAATACTGAAACCGTATATCAGCATAATACAGGAGCCAAATGGCTGCTCAAGTGTAGAGACATCTAAACCCTTGTTCTTTGGAGACACTAACATTAGTGATAAACACAGTTTGTACCAATTGAAGAAGCATTATAATCATAATAAACATAAAGATGACGCCCAGAACCTCTTTTTTCTTCATCTCCAACAGGAAGAGTGGAGCAAATTCCACTCAAACCATAAATCACAGAAGTGACAGCGAATAGGAGACAGCCAGCACTTTGGAGTTCTCTGATCGGCTGAGAAAAAGGAAACAGTAAAAGCTGACTGGGGGGTGTAATGAGTGTAATCATCAATGTTTAGTGGTCAACCAAAACCCGGCCACAAAAATATTACTGCACTTCATCATCTCCAATTATTATAAATAGTCGTAGTTATAATTAGGCACTAATCAAACATGATTGAGACGTAATTGGAAACAACCCGAGCCCATTAAGTCCTTGACTCAGCGGTGGATTTTCAAGTTTGAATTTACAGCAAGACTGCTATGTGGTCATAATTATCATCAGACTTTTATATCAATGTCTGGTATGAATCTGCCCTAAGCACAACTAGTTTATACTTTTGTGGTATTGTTCAACAATTATGAAAAAAACTTATTTCCCTAAGTGGCCCTATGATTTAGTTTAAATTTGACCGCAAACACAACCAAACTGGTAGAAATCCTCAAATTATACTTTCTAATTATGATGATTGTAAACATTTTTAAACTCCGTCTGGTTTTAGCTTAGTGTTTACCACATATCGCAGGAGAAGATGACTTCAAATTAAAACCTGTATACTTCTCATACCTCTGGTTTTATGTTATGCTGAACAATACACTGTTTTCGAATGATCTCATAATGCCTATTTGTACGGTAAGGCTTGAAAGTCCATTAATATTGATTTCTCGGTTGTGTGAAAAGATTTGTCAGCATTTCAGTATCTTAGCAAAGCAAACACTGAACAATTATCTGATTTTAAGTTCATTAAATCATAGAGCGCTAAATAAAACACACCCAATTAGCCAGAGGTCTTTGAAAGTAATGAAATCCTTTTATTTTCTGTAAATCAAAAAGACCATCTATCTAACTTGTCAAGTTGGCTAGAACAAAATGCTCAGCCAGCGAGTAGGTAAGTGGCCGCTCTGAGGACTTTACCGATATATGTATTATTGTATGTATTACCAGTTTCCAGTTTTTTGCTGGGTGTACAAACAGCTGAAAATTTTAGATTGTCAGCTGTGACATCATCCCAGAGTATCATTGTCGATGCATAGATGATGTAATATTTAGATAGACTTATCAACTTCATCCATCATCCATTTCTAGAGAGCTTGATAGATTCCTGGCAACCAATATGTAAATATACCACTAGAAACTTATTGATAATGAATTAAAAGAGTATAAACACAAAATTAGCATACAATAGTCACTAATAAAATTACCTAAGACTGAGTAAATTAGACTATTGTTCTAATTCCACAGACATCTTTACATACAGCCGTGTATCAGAAAGTCTGGTGCGAAGACTGGAGACTCGGTGGTTGGTGTCTGGGTTTGTCTCGGCGAGCTCATGAAGGATATCCCAACAAGAAGTTCACAAGGAAACCCTGGTCACTGTTAACTACGCTTTAATGTTTTTATGATGATGACACAATGTCAAAGATAAGAGAGTTACGGAAAACAAAATTATTTAAATTTATCACAATTATTATGAAGTTTGACAGGTTGTTGTGTTAAAATTTATGGTTGATATCAAAATGACATGCAGGAAATTTCATAACAGTCCTAATATCGGCCAGCAGACATGTTATTACTGGTCCAGCTAGAGTTAAAGTAATTCTTATTCCTCGATAAGTAGCCAGCTTTTCCTCCCCAACCTGATAGAAAAGTACACAATCCTAGCAAACCAAGAATGTCATTACAAGCTTTTACAGGGGATTGGTACAAGTAAAATCTAATCGGCTTTCAATAATGACAATATCTAAATCCCCATCAACCAATTACCCTCATCATTTAACTGTATACATGATAATAGAATTGAATTGCATGTTTCACTGTGATTACTGCTTTATCACAATGTCAGCAGTGCTCATGTTTGTTGTCCACTTTACAGA
>ERZ1740072.917-NODE-917-length-11668-cov-5.913631_pt1 | contig 11668 bp, 11 predicted proteins | sample MGYA00581733_ERZ1740072 | MGnify/ENA primary metagenome ERZ1740072 (study PRJEB43018, sample SAMN04849741) | marine metagenome | isolation source: floating plastic debris | place: Pacific Ocean | collected 2008-08-30 | study: EMG produced TPA metagenomics assembly...
GCGTGCTCGCCGGCATCGGCCGTGGCATCATGGCCGCCTGTCTGGATGAAATTATGCCCTATCTGGCCGAGCGGCGGCAGTTTGGTCAGCCCATCGGCTCGTTCCAACTGATGCAAGGCAAGATCGCCGATATGTACACGGCGATGAACTCGGCCCGGGCCTATGTCTACGAAGTCGCCAACGCCTGCGACCGCGGCACAGTGACCCGACAGGACGCCGCTGCCTGCTGTCTTTATGCCTCCGAAGAAGCGATGAAACAGGCCCACCAGGCCGTGCAGGCCATGGGCGGGGCCGGGTTCCTCAACGACGCACCGGTTGCGCGCATCTTCCGCGACGCCAAGCTGATGGAGATCGGGGCAGGCACCTCCGAAATCCGGCGGATGCTGGTGGGGCGCGAACTGGTCACGGCGATGGGGTGATGCCACGCTCGGTTCTCATCACGACATCTGTACTGGTGGTGCTGGCGGGCCTTGCCGGCTTCTGGCTGGGGCAACGACAGGTGACGCTGGATGCAAGTGGGATCATCAACGCAGTGGCAGCGCGACACGTGGCAGAACATGGCGGTGACAAGACGGCCTGCCTTGGCTGGGCAGGCGACGGCGCTGCGGTGTTTCAGGTCCGCTGCGGTGACGTGACATATCACGTGGACCGGTTTGGCGGCATTTCCGTTGCGCCGGAGGAGGAGATATGAGGTTTTGTGCCACAACAGCGGTCATCTTGTTGTTCCTGCAAGGTCCCGTTCATGCGCAAGCCACGCAAGTTTCGGTGACTGATTGGCTCGACCGGTGTTATGCCGCCGCGGACATGGCGTTTGCGGACATTCCTATGCCACGGGAACGCAGCCACGACGAGGCGATGTTCAAAGCGCGTCACATCGAGTTTGGCTGCGGCATTGGCCCACTTACGATCTGTAAGTACAGTGTGAATTCCTCTGGCTGCCTGACGGCGGCGCAGGTCTGGATGGAACAGGAGCGCGACCGTATCGTGGCCGCATTGCCACGCACGCTTGCAGAAGGCCAGTCTAATTCAAAACGATCTCAGATACGAAGGTACAATGACTTTATCGCATCGAATGGACAACCCGTTGTGCCGGGACTCGCGGTCGAGGACTGCATCGGCTCTGGTGTAACCTTACCAGAGCTTGGCTTGACCCGGCAGGAATGCGAACTGCAACAGGTATCAATGCATTTGAGCGATGCGCGCCGTTATGACAGGCGGATTGTGGCGGGACTCCTGCGATGAATATGGCGGCGCAATGTCTGGCGCAGGATGCAAACCGGATTGCGATCATTGATCTGACGGCTGAGCGGACGGATGTCACTTACGGCGGTCTATCAGAGATGACTGACGGACTTGCGCGGGCCCTGCTGACGCAGATCAAGCCGGGAGACCGCGTGGGCGTGCTCTTGTCCCAGAGCCCGTGGTGCGCTGCGGCCCATCTCGCCATCTGGAAAATTGGCGCGATTTCAGTACCTTTGTTCAAGTTGTTCAAGCAAGATGCGCTGGCATCCCGTATCAAGGATGCGGGCGTGTCGCTCATCTTAACGGACGCCGAAGGCACGCGGCTCGTCGGGGATCTGGCACCCTGTTGGTCGGCGCAGAGCGTCGGCCTGGCCGGATCCCCGCTGCCCTTTGCAGAGGCCATGCCAGACACGCCCGCGGTTCTGATTTACACTTCCGGGACAACAGGCACGCCGAAGGGCGCGTTGCATGGACACGGGGTTTTAGATGGCCACCTTCCGGGCGTCGGCCTCAGCCACAATGATCTCGGCCAGCCCGGGGATTGTCTTTGGACCCCGGCTGATTGGGCGTGGATCGGCGGGCTGTTTGATGTGTTGATGCCGGGCCTCGCGCTTGGAGTGCCAGTCGTCGGTGCCCGCATGGCAAAATTCACCGCAGAAGATTGCCTGAGGATCATCGTGCAAGGGTCTGTCAAGAATGTATTTTTTCCGCCTACGGCGCTGCGCATGCTTAAGGCGCAAGATGTGCATATTGATGGCTTGCGGTCTGTGGCCAGTGGAGGCGAACCACTGGGGGCCGAGATGTTGGCTTGGGGGCAACGCGCATTGGGTCTGACGATCAACGAATTTTATGGGCAGACCGAATGCAACATGGTGGTCAGCAGTTGTGCGGCGCGTTATCCCGCACGACCGGGCTACATGGGGCGTCCTGTGCCCGGGTTTGACGTGCAAGTCATTGATGATGCAGGGGCTATCACTGAAGGTGAAGGAGACATAGCCGTTCGGCGCGGCGCGCCCTCGATGATGCTGCACTATTGGCAACGGGCCGACGAGACAGCAGAAAAGTTCCGTGGCGACTGGATGCTCACTGGTGACCGCGGCCAGCGGGACGGGGCCGAAATCCGCTTTGTGGGGCGGCAAGACGATGTCATCACCTCTGCGGGCTATCGCATCGGCCCGGCCGAGGTCGAAGACTGCCTTCTGACGCATCCGGACGTCGCAACCGTCGGTGTCGTGGGCAAGCCAGACGCTCTGCGCACCGAAATCGTCAAAGCCTACGTTGTGCGCAAGGCAGATGCCGAAGTATCCGAAGCCAGTTTGCAGGCCTATGTTAGAGAGCGGCTCGCAAGTTATTCATACCCAAGGGAAATCACCTTTCTGGAGGCGTTGCCCATGACCGTCACCGGAAAGGTGATCCGCAAAGAACTCAAGGCCCGGGCTGCCGCCGAAACAGGAGACGTCACATGAAACTCACCTCGCAGGCCCTGCCGTCTTCGCAAACCTTTCGCGACAATCGCGCGGTCCATCTTGAGGCGCTGGATGTGGTCCAAAAAGCCGCACAGGCCGCTGCCGAGGGGGGTGGTGCCGCTTCGCGTGAACGCCATCTGTCACGCGGTAAAATGCTACCGCGCGACCGTATGGCCAACCTGCTTGATCCCGGTTCTCCATTCCTTGAAGTGGGCGCGACGGCGGCGCATGGCCTCTATGATGGCGCGGCCCCTTGTGCCGGGGTCATCGCAGGCATCGGTCAGGTGATGGGCCACGATGTCATGGTCATCTGCAACGACGCCACGGTCAAAGGCGGCACATACTATCCGATGACTGTAAAAAAACACCTTCGAGCCCAAGAGATTGCGGAACAAAACCATCTGCCCTGCATCTACCTTGTGGACAGTGGTGGTGCGAACCTGCCCAATCAGGATGAAGTCTTTCCGGACCGCGACCATTTTGGCCGCATCTTTTACAATCAGGCGCAGATGTCGGCCAAAGGCATTGCGCAGATCGCCGTGGTCATGGGGTCTTGCACAGCAGGCGGAGCCTACGTGCCCGCCATGTCGGATGTGACGATCATCGTGCGCGATCAGGGGACTATCTTTCTGGCGGGCCCACCATTGGTCAAGGCCGCGACGGGCGAGGTGGTCAGCGCCGAAAACCTGGGCGGTGGGGATGTGCACACGCGCCTGTCCGGTGTCGCCGATTACCTGGCCGAAGATGCCGCCCACGCCCTGGCGCTGGCCCGAAGAAGTGTCGCAAACCTTAACCTTTGCAAAACGCACAACGTCACTTTGCAAAGTCCGGAAGAGCCCGCCTATGACCCCGAGGATATCCTTGGGGTCGTTCCGGGCGATCTGCGCACGCCCTATGACATCCACGAAGTGATCGCGCGGATCGTGGACGGCTCGCGCTTTGATGCGTTCAAGGCCCGGTTTGGTGAAACACTGGTCTGCGGCTTTGCCCATATCAAGGGGTGTCCTGTCGGGATCATCGCCAATAACGGCGTACTCTTTTCCGAATCCGCCCAGAAGGGCGCGCATTTCGTCGAGTTGTGCAGTCAGCGCCGTATCCCACTGGTTTTCCTGCAAAACATCACCGGATTCATGGTCGGGCAAAAATACGAAAACGAAGGAATCGCGCGCCATGGCGCCAAAATGGTCACGGCTGTGGCCACCACATCTGTGCCCAAGGTCACCATGCTGGTCGGTGGGTCATTTGGCGCAGGCAACTACGGTATGGCCGGGCGCGCCTATTCCCCACGTTTCCTGTGGAGCTGGCCCAATTCCCGCATCTCCGTCATGGGTGGCGCGCAGGCCGCCGGGGTGCTGGCCACGGTGAAACGCGACGCGATTGAGCGCAAAGGCGGGACTTGGTCGGCAGAGGAAGAAACCGCCTTCAAACAACCCACCATCGACATGTTCGAGGAACAGTCTCACCCGCTTTATGCCTCGGCCCGCCTGTGGGACGACGGCGTGATCGACCCCCGCAAGGCCCGCGACGTGCTGCACCTGTCCTTGCGCGCCGCCCTCAACGCCCCGATAGAGGAGACGCGCTTTGGCCTGTTCCGGATGTGAAGGCATGACGCCATGACAGACGATCCAACTGACACGGGCGGATTGGCCGGGCGCCTCGGCGCTTTGGGCAAAAAGGTGCGCTCGCATCTGCCCGAGATTGCGCTGCCGGACTTACCCAGCCTGGGAAAGGACGTCGCGCTTCCGGTCTATGTGATCCACAATTCGACCGATCCAGAGGACTACTTTTTCATCTTCGACTTTGAGCAGTTCGTGGAGCAAACCCGGGCAGGCGTGTTCGTGCGCCCCAGGCTCGACGTCTGGGCGGGACGAGATGACTTTGACCGTGCCGTGTTTGCACGCCAGTTCCGCCAAAGCTTTGCCCGCGAGTTCGAAATCGCCCGTCTGCAATTGGCGCATCAGTCGGAAAAGAGCGGCGGCTGGTTCTCGTTCCTGCGCGGCACTTTCGGGGATCTGAAATCCGGCTCGCTGTCCGGGTTCGCGGCCAATGTCATCTTGCTGGTTGCCACCTCTGCCGGGCAAAAACTGCTTGGCCAAATCCTGCCGCAGCGCTGGCTTGCAGGCAAAAGTGACACGGCAAAACTGGAACAGAACATCAATGAAACCCAGACCAAAGTGGACACTGCACTGGCAGGTCTTGAGATCAGGGTGCACGGCGATCTTCAGGCGCACGCGTTTCCTGGCAACCCATCCGGACCGCGTGCACCTGTGGATGAAAACGCATGGCCGTTGCCTGCTTACGTGGCTGAACATTTGGGTGACGGAGTATCCGGATCATGGTGGTAAGATATGTTTGACAAAATCCTGATCGCCAATCGCGGCGAAATCGCCTGCCGCATCATTGGGACGGCCAAATCCATGGGCGTGTCCTGCGTGGCCGTCTGTTCCGACGCCGATGCCACGGCCAGACACGTCACGATGGCCGACCAGGCGGTAAATATCGGCGCCAGCGCCCCCGCCGACAGCTACCTGCGCGGCGATGTGATCATTCAGGCGGCCCTCGACACAGACGCGCAAGCAATCCATCCCGGCTATGGCTTCCTTTCTGAAAACCCTGATTTCGTGCAGGCCGTCGAGGCCGCAGGTCTGACCTTTATCGGCCCAAGTGCGGATGCGATCCGCGCCATGGGCCTCAAGGACGCGGCCAAAGCGCTGATGGTCGAGGCGGGCGTGCCCGTGGTTCCGGGTTATCACGGCAGCGATCAGGCAGACGCGACGCTGAGCGCGGAGGCCGACAAGATGGGCTATCCTGTCCTGATCAAGGCCGTCGCGGGCGGTGGCGGCAAGGGCATGCGGCTGGTCGAGGACCCCGCCAGCTTTGCCAACGCGCTGGCCAGTGCGCGCAGCGAGGCGCAAACCGCCTTTGGCAATCCCGACGTGCTGGTCGAAAAATTCGTCACCCACCCGCGCCATATCGAAGTGCAGATCTTTGGCGACGGCACAAACGCCGTGCACCTGTTCGAACGGGACTGTTCGCTGCAGCGCCGCCATCAGAAGGTCATCGAAGAGGCGCCCGCACCGGGCATGACCCCGGACATGCGCGCGGCCATGGGCGACGCGGCGGTCAAGGCGGCCGCGGCGATTGGATACAAAGGGGCAGGCACGGTCGAATTCATCGTGGACGGCTCTGGCCCGCTGCGCGCGGACGGCTTTTTCTTCATGGAGATGAACACGCGCCTGCAAGTCGAACACCCCGTGACCGAAGCGATCACGGGCGTCGATCTGGTGGAGTGGCAACTGCGCGTGGCCGCAGGCGCTCCGCTTCCCGCGAGCCAAGAGGACCTCTCAATCACCGGCCACGCATTCGAGGCGCGCCTTTATGCCGAGGACGTGCCTGCAGGCTTCCTGCCCGCCACGGGCACGCTCACCCATCTGGACTTCCCCCAACAGGCCCGCGCCGACAGTGGCGTGCGGGCAGGGGACGAAATCAGCCCGTTTTACGACCCGATGATTGCCAAGGTGATCACCAAAGGACCGACACGCGATGTCGCGCTCAGCCGACTGTCACAGGCGCTGGCGGACACCGAAGTCGCAGGAACGGTCACCAACCTCGCCTTTCTGGGCGCACTGGCCGGGCATAACGGGTTCAGGCGAGGCGAGGTGGACACAGGTCTGATTGGGCGCGATCTGGAGGCGCTGACCGCCGCGCCAGACCCGCAGCCCCGCCACGCGGTTGCCGCCGCTATGGCGCTCACCGGTTTGGATACGGGCGGTGACATGACCGGCTTTTCCCTCTGGCAGCCGTTGCGCCGCGCGGTGCAGCTGGCCTGTGGGGGCGACGTGCTCGATATCCATGTCGAAGTGCTCGGATCGGATGCACAGGCCTGGCATGTGGACGGGACCACCGTTCAGGCCCATCGACGTCAGGGCACATGGATCATTGACGGAAGGCCTGCTCCCAACACCAGCATCGCAGGCGATGTCATCACCGTTTTCGACCAGTACGGTATCGCCTTTCGCGCAATTGATCTGTTGGATGTGACCGCAGGGGCCACGGGCGATGGCAACCTGATCGAGGCGCCAATGCCCGGCCTTGTCAAAGCGGTGTTCACCGCGCCCGGCGCAAAGGTTGCAAAGGGCGACAGATTGGCCATGCTGGAAGCCATGAAGATGGAACACGCCCTGCTGGCCTTGCGCGATGGCACCGTAGCCGAAGTGCTGGTGTCGACAGGCGATCAAGTCAGCGCCGGTGCTGCCCTTGTCCGGCTTGAGGATGCAGACACGTGATCACGCTGCATCACTGCCCCCAGACCCGTTCGATGCGCACGTTGTGGCTGCTGCACGAGCTGGACGTGCCTTTTCGCCTCGTGGTGCACCCGTTCGACAAATCGCTGCGCCGCCCGGAATTCCTTTCGCTCATTCCCGCAGGCCGTGTGCCTGCGCTGGAAATCGATGGCGAGCGGATGTTTGAAACGGGTGCGATCACCGAATACCTTTGCGAACGCTACAGCCCCGACAGGTTGGGGCGCAGTGCGACCAGTCTGGACCGTATGGCATGGCTGGTCTGGGTGCATTTTGCCGAAACGATCAGCCAGCACGCAGCCGCTTTGACGCAGCAGCATGTTGTGCTTTACGAGGACTCCATGCGCAGCCCCGTTGTGATGAAGCTGGAGGCGGCGCGGCTCAGGAAATGTTACGACGCGATCGAGGCGCGGTTGTCTACACCCTTGGAAAATCGTGACTATTTGCTGACTTCTGGCTTTTCTGCCGCCGACATCTCGGTCGGGCAGGGGGTCTATATGGCCCGCCATTTCGCGGCGCTGGACCAGTACCCCGAAACATCAAAGTGGTACGCGCGGATCACCGAGCGCCCCGCATTTGAGGCCAGCCTGCCTGAGGGTGGCGGTGGTCTCTATTCACAGGATTTCTATCCAGCTTGGGAGGGTTAGGTGGCAGGACCGGTTGAAATTTACGAAGTGGGCCCGCGCGATGGCCTTCAGAACGAAACCCGCGAGATTTCGGTGGCCGACAAGGTCGCGCTGATCGATCACCTGAGCAGCGCGGGTTTTCGCAGGATCGAGGCCGGCAGTTTTGTCAGCCCCAAATGGGTGCCGCAAATGGCAGGCACAGCAGAGGTGTTTGCCGCCATCGAGCGCGCGCCCGATGTCCGCTATTCGGCTCTGACACCGAACCTCAAGGGCTTTGATGCCGCCATCGAGGCCACGGTCGATGAGATCGCGGTGTTTGGTTCGGCCAGTGAGGGGTTCAGCCGCGCCAATATCAACGCCTCGATTGACGAGTCCCTGGAACGCTTTGCACCGGTGATCGAGGCGGCGCGCATGATCGATCTGCCGGTGCGCGGATACGTGTCCTGCGTGGTCGATTGCCCCCATGATGGTCCCGTCGATCCCGGCGCAGTCGCGCGTGTCGCGGATCGCCTGTTTGCTATGGGCTGTTACGAGATCAGTCTGGGCGACACATTGGGTCACGGCACGCCCGAAAGTATCGCGCGGATGCTTCTGGCGGTGCGCGATGTGGTGCCGGTGGGTCGTCTTGCCGGGCACTACCACGACTCGGGTGGGCGCGCGATGGACATCATCGACGCTTCGCTCAGCCTTGGGGTGCGCGTGTTTGATGCCGCAGTCGGGGGCCTCGGGGGGTGTCCCTATGCTCCGGGTGCGGCTGGCAACGTCGCAACCGAAGCCGTGGCCGAGCATTTGGAGCGGCTGGGCTATGATACCGGTCTTGATCTTGATATCGTGCGGGCATGTGCTGCGCGTGCGCAATCATTGCGCAGCTGACATGGGCTTTGAAACCCTTTCAATCGCCGTCGATCCGCGTGGCGTGGCAACTCTGACCCTCAATCGGCCCGAAAAACACAATGCTCTGAGCGCGCAGATGCTGGCCGAATTGACCCAAGCAGCTGCCGAGCTTGGCGCTGATCAGAATGTGCGCGTGGTTGTTTTGACGGGGGCGGGCAAGAGCTTTTGCGCAGGCGGCGATCTGGAATGGATGCGCGAACAGATGCAGGCGGATGCTGACACCCGTGCCCGCGAGGCTGCCAAGCTCGCCCACATGCTGCAGGCGCTCAACACCTTGCCCAAGCCTCTGATCGGGGCGGTGCAGGGGAATGCCTTTGGCGGCGGTGTTGGGATGGCCTCGGTTTGCGATGTCGCCATCGGCGTAGATCATTTGAAGATGGGGCTGACCGAAACCCGGCTGGGTATCATCCCGGCCACCATCGGTCCTTATGTGCTCGCCCGGATGGGTGAGGGACGGGCGCGCCGCGTCTTTATGTCGGCCCGGCTGTTTGGTGCAGATGAGGCCGTGGCCCTCGGTCTGTTGGCCCGTGCCGTTGCACAAGCCGACTTTGCCGCAGCCGTCGAAGCAGAGGTCACTCCCTACCTGTCATGTGCGCCAGGCGCCGTTGCTGAGGCCAAAGCACTGGCCCGCGCTTTGGGCCCGCGGATCGATGGCGAAACCATCGAAATGACCATTGCCGCCCTCAAATCTCGTTGGGAGACCGAAGAAGCGGGCGAAGGAATTGCTGCGTTCTTTGAGAAGCGCCCGGCAGATTTTGTGCGCTCGTAACCCCTGTCCGATCTTGCGCGGTGGCGTTTGAGTGGGCAAAACCCGGCACGCGAAGTTATAATCCACGACATATGTCAACTTTAAGTTGTGGTTTTTGAGGTCTTTGGCGCAAACTTGCCCATGGGGTAATTTTGTTTTGTAAATTGAGGATTATCAGTTATTTCTGCAAATAGTAGGAGTTGGTAAAGTTTACTATGCGTACACAGGCAAAAAACAAAAACGTCGACCGGTCTCACATTTCGGATGATGTTAGCAACATGGCTGAATTTGATGCGCTGGCGCAGTCGATTACGGCCAGACTGAATTGCGAAATGAGCCTGATCAGCATCGTGAATGTAGATGCGCTTGTTGCGTTGGGATACTCCGGCGATCAGTCTGCTGTCACGGGGCGGTCTTTCAAGCTACGTGACACAGTTTGTGCGCGGACCGTCGAGGCAGGCGAGCCTCTGCGCATCGCTGACGCGCAAATTGATCCTATGATCTGTGATATTCCGGCGGTCATTGCTCTGGGCATAGGTGCCTATATCGGGGTCCCTCTCAGACTTGAGGGATATGGGGTCGTTGGGGCCGTCTGTGCAATTTCAAAATCGGCGCGTCTTTGGCAAGAGGGCGAACTCGACTACCTGATCGCAGTCAGTGATCTGGTTGAAAGCAAAGTCGAAAGTCACCTGCTACGCTATGAGCAAAAGGCGTTGAGTGCGGCCCTTGAAGAAAACGATGCCATCCTGACCATGCTGTCCGAACTGGAGGGCAAGGCCCTGACGGTGCACAATGCCGCCGGCGATCTGGTATTTGCAAACTCGGCGGTGCGGACGGACTTGCGCCTGAACACGCGCGAAGTCCTGAGCCTGTCACAAGTGGCCAGCGATCTGGTGCCGGAAAACACTCAGAACGGCGGTGTCGACGTGGCGCTTCCTGTACCGGGGCAAACGGCACTGAACGTGCATGTGGCGGCCAGTCAGAATGGGCTCACTCTTGCGCAATGGTCGCGCAAGGAAACCGGCCACGATTCCAACTAGGCCCCTGCATCAAAATTACGCGGTCTTCGTGCCCCTTATGCCCATTGCCTTTATTGACGCCCTGACAGCGCGCGCGTAGACATATGCGCGATCCCGTCGCCGAACAAACAGGCGCGGCGTGGCAGACCAAAGGAGCACGACGTGGACGGCATGTTGCGGGAATATCTTCCCATTCTGGTGTTTCTGGCTGTGGCGATAGGCCTTGGCCTCGTTCTGATGCTGTCTGCGGTGGTAATTGCGGTACGCAATCCCGACCCGGAAAAAGTGTCCGCCTACGAATGCGGGTTCAATGCCTTTGATGACGCGCGGATGAAATTCGACGTCCGGTTCTATCTGGTCTCGATCCTGTTCATCATTTTCGATCTCGAAATCGCCTTCCTGTTCCCGTGGGCCGTCGCGTTCAAGGACGTCAGTATGGTCGGCTTCTGGTCGATGATGGTGTTCCTTGGAGTGCTGACCATCGGCTTTGCCTATGAATGGAAAAAAGGCGCGCTCGAATGGCAGTGAGCACGCCCTAAGGTACTTAAATGTCTTTTATTTGGCCGTCCTGTTGGGCGGCCTTTTTAATTTCACTTAGACTTTCTAATGCAGAGCAAACCGAACTGTCCTCCAGCATTTGCAACCGACATCCATGCCGAGGCGGGGAGAAGGACGGAGTGTTGTGTTGGAACCGGCACTGCGTGACAGATCATCCGGCGCACCCCGTGGGCCCATTCCTATCGGCCTCAAAGTTGAGATCAGTCAAAAAACCTGTCTTTCCAACCTGCCAGCCGCTGTTTTTCAGTAAGCTGGCTGCAGCAGCGGCCAGGGCGAAAGTCGAAAGCAAATCTGGCGTATAAAGTACGTTCTTCATAAATCGTTCCTCGTTAACACTCGGGGTACGTGGTTGCAGTTTTAGGATGGCGAAGTTCGCTTTGGCCAAGTTAAAATTTACTGCTTTCCGATTTGAAAATCTCCTGCAGTTGAATTTCTGCGTAATTCAGCTTTCCGTCGGGTAAACTTTTTCAAATCGCAAAATCGTACTCGCGCGACTTTTTTCAGCTGACGAGGTCATGCCTGCGAAATTGGCTTTGATTTCCATACGCGACGTTGGGCGATTCGCTTGCTGATGCGGTCTTGTCAGTCGGCGGCCTTCCACACATCTGCGCTCTCAATGGCATCCGGTGCATGGCTGTAAGAGGCAATCAAGCGATCAATCGCGCGCCGCGCCACAAGCCGGTGACTTTCGTCCAACCCCAACGTCGCCACCATTTTCCAATGCCCGTACATGATCACCACGAACAAATAGGAAATCTCGGTACAGGCGGGCAGGGGGATGTCCGGGCATTGCAGGCGCACCTCATGTGCCAGA
>ERZ1740072.918-NODE-918-length-11666-cov-8.020584_pt1 | contig 11666 bp, 5 predicted proteins | sample MGYA00581733_ERZ1740072 | MGnify/ENA primary metagenome ERZ1740072 (study PRJEB43018, sample SAMN04849741) | marine metagenome | isolation source: floating plastic debris | place: Pacific Ocean | collected 2008-08-30 | study: EMG produced TPA metagenomics assembly...
TGTAGTTTGAAATATCATTCATTCCTATGGAAGGTGAATGTTGAAAAAAAATTAAAGGAAAACATACAGAGCTTTTTTACTCTGACTTTGGATTTTTTTCTAAAAGACTGATAGCATCTGAAAATGTCAAATAGAAAACTGAATCAAGGAGTAAGATGGGAACAAAACTCATTGTGAAAAGCATAATCAGCTATTGTTCTAAATGCAGCTGACAATTGTTATAATTGTTGAGCTATGAATGGCTCATATTTGAATATTTGAAAGTGAAGAATAGACAATTTTATGGTCTACGGTACGGTCGTTGTGTATTCATATCGGCATACACATACATTCAAGCTTTCACTGTTACATTTCATGGTCAAGTCAAGTTGCTTATGCTATGCTCTATACATGGTTCTAGAAATGTCTATGCTCATAGTAAAAGTACCATTTCTTTGTTTAGTGAAACCAGTAGTGAAGACCTATAGCCGCCATAAAGCATCCCCAGCTACAACTTCGACTGTTCCACTGGAGACTGCAGAAGATGTGGGTAGTCCTGCTAGTGTAGATAGCAATGACTCATCCAGTAAAACTGATGGCCATGCAATTGTTAAAGCTCTCAAAGAAAAAATGTCAAAAAGTGGTAGGTTGTATTACATTTAAATGCATAGCTGTATTCCAGGGTAATCCATATCATGATGACCGCTTTGGAGTTTTCCCCTTTTTGTGCAGGTGCAGACAATCCTAAACTGTTCTCTACGGCTACATCTGATATGTACATGTATATGCCTGACATTATAATCATGAGATATTGGGTATAAATGCAAAATTTCGATCAGTTTTCAAATTCAGGCATATCAATACATGGACGGAAATGATAGTGCGATTGGAATGGGAAATCTTGTTAGAAAGACTAATCAACTTCATATTCTGAGCATCAAATTACTTGAATGAGTTGATCTTTAACATGGAATTCTTAAAAATATTGATGCACTGTTTTCCTGTTTCCATTGACTAAGCTATATTTGTGAATTGAACCTACACTTTAGAAGAATGCTCGACATCAAAGACTTATTACACAACAAATCTAACCCTACTCACCTTACATTAAATGTCTGTAGCTTATTATTTGAATGCATTCAGCTCCACTGATTTCCACCTCAAATTAGGAAAGTTCTTGGTGGCCTACACAGACCTTAAAAAAGTTCTTGGTGTCCTTACTATGGTAAACTTGAATATTTATTACTAAGTCTATGGTGGTTAATATGAAAAAATGGCATAGTTTGAATGCAAATTCTTTTGCTGGCCCTGGGTGTAATGGAAATATTGGACTCCCATTGTTCCATCCTAGAAAATGTTGAATAAATCTTATTATCATTTCCTCATTGAAGAACTGAAGCGCAAGATGGATCTGAAGTTGAAACCTGCTGCTACGGAGACCAAGAGACCAGAATCTAAGAAACTCAAAAGCACTCAATCCACCAATGACACAACTAATAAACCAGATATAGACCCGAAGGACAAGCAAGCTTCCAAAGCTAAACCCGAAAAGGCTAGCGTGAAGACACCTGCGTATGAAGAGGTCGATTTGTTTGCATCACTTAGGACTGAGGAGCCTGTCAAGAAGCCTCTGAAGAGAAAACTGTCTAAAAAGCTTCAGGAAGACACAACAGCTAAAACAACAGATGATGGAGGTAATAGAAAAATTAGTACTGGTTTCATTACCAGATACTTGGATTAATCCCTCTATAACTGATCTCAAAAAATTATGCTGATTTGCTTTGGGAATGACAGCCTTATTGTCTGGCAAATGCTATGGACATTGAAGATATTGGCTAAGAAACTTGCTGTCCTGGTTGTGAATCAGTGTACAATACTGTGATCTAAGTAAGTCGCTTGGGTTTGAATCAATAGATTGAGTTATGATGCCAGCGCATTTCCCAAAATAATATTTATTCTTTGTTCTTATGGTTGCAGCTGGAAAAGCAGATCAACATAATAGTACGAGTGCTTCTCTCCCAGCCAAGAAAACCGTCCGATTCAACCTGGATAAAAATACTACTCACACATGGGAAATGGACAACTCAGCTCTGATTGCTGCAAAAAAACGTGTTAATCAGGAGAATGTAAGAAAGGAGGCATTGCCTATGAAGTCTCCTTTTAACTATGAGGAGCTGCCGTCAACACAGACTACACCTGCTGCTGTGGCTGCATCTAGGGTTGACGCACAATCTCTCAAACCTGTAATTGACTCTAAAAAGGGTTATGCGAGGATCCCTGACCTCCCTATGTTCATGGAGAAACCAAAGAGGGATAGTTTACCAGGCACAGTGCCTAAAGAACCTGATCAAGTGGGATATGTGCCTACAGAACCGCAGCCTGACTTGACTATGCCTAAGGCTTTACTAGAGAAACCTCCATCCCTGGTCAAACCTAAACCAGCCGCTGAACCCTCACTCACAGAGACTGTGATACCGCTGATACCATCAAACACAACACCAAAGCCTATAGATGTTCTGCCTGCCATCACAAGCAGTGACTCTGCTGATGAAATGGATATAGACGCCATGCTTGAGGCAGCTGAGATACAAACACCAGCAACCACCCCTCAGCAAGCTGCTGCCACTCCACCTACACAAGCTGTCACCACCCCACATGCTCATATAGCTCCAAGTCCAGTACCTCCTTTGAAAGCCAAGCCACCGAAGGCTCCCGCACAAAATGCTCCCCCAGCTGCCATTGCACATCCTCCACCAGCTGGCGTTGCACCTCCTCTACAACTTGCATCATCTCAGGCTACTGCAACCGTTGCTGCTACTCTCAAACCGTCACCTACTCCTCCTGTCAGTCAGCAGTCCACAAAATCTACCAACAAAGCTTCAAAACAAGCTCAGCCTGGTCTCTTGTCAACCTCTGACCCAGAAAAGCTGAAGAAGATGCTTCAAAATCCATCAGAAGAGTTGGTGGAGACCATGACGCACCTCATTTCTAACCTTGTAAAACAAAAAGAGGTGAAGCAATCTGTTAAATCTAGTGTAGCACCTGCAACAGATGTTATTTCCCCAACTGTTCCAACAAACCTTACTTCAGTACAAACCGAAGTGCCAATGGATACAGCGGAAACAACTGAATCATCCTCAGATGATGACTGCTCACGCCTTGTTTCTGAATCAGTAAAAACTCAAAAAGTAGCGGTATCAAGCGCAAAAGAACACCCTGATTATACATGTAATCAAGTAATCAAAAATACAAAGGTTCCTCTGCTGCCAGACCCTGGTCCTGAAGAAATAGAAGGGACAAGAGTAACTTTGTTGCCAGATCCTGAAACATTCAGGGCTAGCAGCAATTATCTACCCAGTGAGCCCTGGTCAGCCATCACTGCATCTTCGTCTTCTGTATCATATGCACATACTGAATCAGCAAGTTCTCCTGGGTGGCCTCTTAGTTCAACGTCACCAGGAAAACAAAGTATGTACCACTCTCATTATCAGCATGGATACTCCAATATCTATCCATTACCCGGCTTCGGATCTCCTGTCAAACAAGCATCTGAAGCATCACAATATAATGAACAGACAAAGCAAGTCAGTCAAGCTGTAGACCCTGGTAAGGGTGAGAATAATAACGCTGGTAACCCACCTTGGTTTGAAAACAACAGGCCAAGTGCGTCAACAAGTGTCCCATCAGCTGACCAGCAGAGCTTGAAGTCACCTATTCAAACAGAGCCTATCTCAGTAATGGAGAATAAAACAGCAACTGTGCCCACAGCTTTTGATAAGACCATCAAAGATATCAATCTCATAAATTTACCAAAATCCCTCTTACAACCTCAACTCGGAAACTCTTCAGAAAGGGAATCTGCCGTCAATAATCCAGTGTCTGCCCTTCCTGATATGTCAAATATCAACTTACCAACGAGCCTTGTTAAAGGTTCTGGTAGCATTGTTTCTGAGCAGCAACTGAAGTCCTCTAGTTCTAATGTTGACAAGTTTGAGGAAAAAACAGAAAGTCCGGTAAATAAAACAGACATTTCTTTGAAGGTTGCAGTTCCTCTTTCAGCTGTACGATCTAAGCGTGCCTCTCTTGACATTGAGCCGACAGAGAACAAAACTCCCAGTGAAAGCTTAGCTCTGCCAGCACTTCCTACCAATATCATATCAAAACTGCCAAAGAGTCTTGTGAATCCTACTGCACCCGCTATGTCTGAGGATGGGCATGTGTCAGAGGCAAAAGACAATCAAGTAAATAAGCCATCAGAAAATGCTGTTGTGTCTGCGGCTATGCAACTGCCTGTAAGTTTAGTTCTGACACCTGCTATGAGATCTAGGACTTCAAAAGACTCTGAACCTATCGGTTTGGAGAAACAAACGAAAAATATCGGTGAATCGGGTCCCACTAACCTGTCGGATTTGAGTAAAGCTGCTGCCGCTTTTAAATTGCCCAGAAGCCTTGTACTTCAAAAAGCTGTGGATAGCTCTAAGGCTGTAGCCCGACATGACAATCCCACAAACACAGCTGTTCCTGAGGAGGTCAGAAAGGAGAACGATAACCCAGCCATTGATGGCCTCGACCTTCTGAAAGGCATTAAAATTCCTGGAAGTCTTATTATATCTGCTGACAATAAAGAAGTACCAAGAAAATCTGGTTCAGAAGCTCTTCCAAAACCAGCGGATAAAAGCCAGAAAGGAGTAAAGAGGGCAAGGCTGTCCCCAGCTGGCTCTGCAATTAGAACTTCACCTCTGCCAAAAGGTTACATTGCATGTCGATCACGCAGCAGATCTCCTAGCCCAAGACATGCAAGATATCGTAGCCCTGTTCGTTCACATAGTCCTAGGCAAAGTATATCTCCAAGAAGAAGGCGATCTAGATCTCCAAAACGAAGCAGATCTAGGTCGCCATGGAATTCTCGCTTTAGATCATCAAGACGAATTCCATCTAGATCATCAAGTAGTAGCAGATCAAGGTCACCCAGGCGAAACAGATCAAGGTCACCAAGACGCAGCTGGTCACGCTCCCCGAAGCGAAGTTGGTCTCGATCTCCCAGGCGTGGAAGATCACATACACCCCCAAAATCTAGGAGAAGGCAATCCTCCAGTCCATCTAGAAATAAAAGGCGGAGGAATATCTCCCCCCAATCCCATTACCGCAACGTTTTCAGAAGGAGTAGAAGCAGAACACCTGAGCGGAGGCAAAGGAGGAGTTTATCGCCATCCTCTAAGAGGGTTTCTAGATCATCCCCATCTAGGTACCGCAGATCACCTAGGAGGTCCTCAGCAAGTCCAGTAAGGAAAAGATCTCCAGGATCTCGGTCACGAGCTGATTCTCCATACAGCCCCAGACGGAAAGATTCCCCATACAGTCCAAGACGAAAAGATTCCCCATACAGCCCAAAGCGAAAAGATTCCCTACACAGTCCAAAGCGGAGGGATTCAACAGAGAGCCTTAGGAGGAAAGATTCTTCAGATGGTCTTAGGCGCAAGGATTCCCCTCTCAGCCCGCATGGACCAAGTCGTCTTAGCCCCTCAGCAAGCCCTCACAATAAAATAAGGACAGATTCACCTTTAGTCAAATCTCCTACACTGAACAGTTCCAGTAAGCAGTCTGAAAAATCTGCCTCCATTGGCAGCTCTGATAAGTTTGATGCGGGGACACCAGTTGATTCTTCACAGACGTCATTGGCATCATCAGCTCCTAGTGCCAGCACAAGCCAAAGCTCAACTGTCGCAGAAAAAGCCACAGATAATGCCAGGTATGGACAACTTCACTATGGTCTGAAATTTTTTCGTAGACCTCTTTCTGTATGTTATGTATGTTCCTATAAGGCACAGTGCGTTGTTTTCATGGATTCATACGCTTAATTTAAAAGAGCCATTTTACAACGTGGGTGTTTTTATTCAATTATACTTCCTTATTGCTTGATAATAATGAATATGGGATTTTGATTTATGCACATATGCATACTGCTGAATGCATGGGTTCTGTTTCCTTTACTGTGCTTCATGTGTGGTGTGTGTACCAGAGGCAAACATTGGAGCCTCCACCTTTGACTTATGCCTCATGTTTTCTTGTTATTTAGAAAAGCTTTGCTAAGGTAAACAGCATTCCTGTCTCTCTATCTATATAGCATTTTTATGGCCACTAGCCAAGAAAAAATATTGAATTAACGCAGGGACTGACAATGTTTTTCTGATGATTGAACTGCCTGTTAATGGTTGTACACATACACGTGCATCTAGAATATGCCGATGTGAGCGTATATCAGACACTGCTTAGATCTAAACCAGTCGAGTCCTGCTCTTAAGTCCTCCCTCACTTTTCAATTATCCTATACCAATGTGTATGTTAGGAGAGGCAACACTAAAAATAGCTAATTTGTGAGCTTTTGCACCTGAAATTTAGCCTTTCATGTGAGGATTTTTTCAGGTGTTGACTGTTTATGAATAGTTTTATGTATATGTGGCTAATGCTGGATAAAACATCCACTTTATACTGTGATGTCAGATTTATGACGACTCCGATTATTCCTGGTCAATGGATAATCTGCTCCATGCTACTCATTAACATGGTCTGTCCACAATAATATCATGCTCTTATCTTGATATGTCCTTTTTGTAAATGAAGTTCAGATTGAATTTTGTTTTTCACACAACATGTTGCTGCATGAACTAAAGAGTAAGAACCTTTAGCAACCCTTTGAGAGTTTCAGGGACATTCATTATATCTGGATAAGGGCATTTGATTGATTTGTAGCCTCCCCCTCCATCTTTGATAACACTTTCCTTGTGTGATATACTGTTATACATTTTTTCTGCACTGTTTTGTCAAATCTAGCTGTCCAATGCGTCTGAAGTCTATGTTGGCTGTGCTTCGCCATGAATTGGGGAATGCGGTTGCTCTACTTTTACCTTTTCCTTATATCAGGGAAAATGTGTTGGCCTTTTGTCCTCAACAAAAGAATGTGTATAGATAGACACCAATTGGGGCACCGTTCCCTCTTCAGCAGTTGGAATAGTCATACCATACATATTAAGCAGATAACATTAAAATAAAAGACTGGTCAAGCCAAAAAGAGTGAAGTCTGTTTAGCATTATAGCGCTAAAGTCTCCAAAATTTGACTTTGTCAGCCATGCTCTGTGTGTCCCAGGCTTGGGCTGAGCCCCAAAGATAAATCTGTTGAAATTTTTCATATGCAATGCACACCACTGGAAGCTGATCTGGCTCATTTCATACCTCTTCATTGTATGCTTCCTATTTCAAGTCTGTATTGTATTTTACCTTTCTTTCTCCATGTATACATTTTCTCGCACATGCGCAAATTACACATATATCGACAGTTGATTTATTTTTAGTAACATAATTCTTTTCCTCTTTCAGTTCTCTGCTTGAGTCGACTAGCAAGTCCAGCCTAAGTTCCATTTCTGAAAAAGGTATGTGCTCAGTCTTCAATACATTTCATTTCTTCACATTGATTAATGACAGGGATGGGAGTAAATTTCTCAGCAAGTCGAGTCATGTAAGTCAAGTCCTAAGTCACAACTTGACTTGACTATGCTGAGCGGTGGCTTGACTTGACTATGCCTTAAAAACTATTGTGACTTGACCTTGACTTGAATTGATATTCTTCGTGACTAAACTTGGCCCAAAAGACTGGATTGACTTGAGGTAAGTCATGCTATTGTCATTGCCACAATTTGCTATGTATGGCATGTATTGTCCAAAATCAAGTTATTATCCACGTTGCATTGCTTTATTTGATCAAAAATATCACAGGCCGGAATTATTTACATTTGTAAATGTAAGATTTTTATAGCGATTTGAGCAACAATGACGAATGTCAAGTGTGGAGGACCTGAGAACTCGAAATTCGAATAAAAAAAAGTTAAATCCATCACAAATGGTCAAAAACGGTTACGTAAGGGTTTTCAGGCATTTTGAGTCCAAAACTGACTTCTATGTTGGGCTTATTCTGTTCTTTCATGATTTGGACCAACAGTTTGTTTGAGCTTGATGCCTCTCAGCAGCCACTGCTACTCTAAACCAGTCAAGTCGTATTTGTACAAGCCAAAACAGACCTCCAATGGCCTCACTTTTCTCAGTTCATCAAGGCCATTGCAATGATAACTTTGTTGTTGTTCTGTGGCAAGCCGTACGGATATTGCATGCTGTGACTTAATTTATGACTAGTAAGTCAACTATTTCTGTTCTGACTTGAGTTGTTGTGACCTGACTTGACTTAGCAATCTTTTGAAATGGGTAGACTTGATTTGACTAGACATAATTGTTTTCATGATTTGATCTAGGAGTTTGATGACTTAACTTCATTAAATACTAAGTTATGTTCTACCACCCCTGGAAAATGATCTGATCAGGAGTACATGTACAATTTATTGTAAAAATTGAGGTCATTTCAATATTGAAATATACTGGTACATCATATTGACCTTTGTATCTATCTGTTAACAAGTCTGTAACTTTGTAGCACTCACAAAATGGCAAAAAAGAATTCAGAACTTCAGTATAAGTGATTTGGAGAAGGTACATAAATGTGTCACCTTTCTCCTAAGACTAAACCACCCGGAAGATCCCTCTAGCTCAACAGGTACCTGCTAATATACTGTACAATACAAGATGTTAGATCTTATGCGCGTGTTGTACATTTAGTCGATATTTGATGCTATCTCTTTCTATTTCATGCAAAGCAATATAAGTTTCATAACTTTGTGACTCTCCTTGTCAACCCCTTCCTATGGGAAGAATGAGAGCACTATCCACTTCCAACCACGTAGGCTTCACAGTACAAAATATCTCCAAATGAATCAAAGTATTGATGAGATAGCTCTAATTGTAATTGTAATCGATGGTTATGTTTATTTTATTGCGAGGATAATATCTATATAAATAACTCAAAACAAGTATAGTGGGAAATGCTTCGATCAGATGTGTTATGTGTCGCTTGTCTCATTTAATTGAAGCAGTGTCCCAAATGTGTACCGCATGGTAAGCATCTAGTTATAGTAGTTAAAATGACCTCATATTTGTTGCAATAAAGACTTTCTTATTCACTATGCTGACTTGTAGGCTACGTGGATGCTTTCCTTGACTCAGCTGAAGAGAGGGCACATTTATTTGATATAAACACCCCTGTGTTCAATCACGCTATTGTGAGAGGAGGCGAGGAAGTGGCTAACCTCACAGTGTTTGCTGAGATGAACTCCGAGCCGACCCCAGAGAAGTCTGTTTTCCCTGATGATACCTGCCCCTCTGATAAAAATTGTATGTGTGTACCGCATACTCTGGCTAAAGAACTGCTTAACAAGTAAGTACAACATTGATCATCTTCTTTAAATGGGGTTTTGGAGGAATGTCACTGTTGATCACTAATTAGACTCACCGCTATTTGTTCTGTACATGAAATTAAATAAAGCATGTTAGCTCTCTGTAAACTCACATTTTTTGTGTACGGCAGTTACCCTACAGGAAGGAAATATACAATGAATATAATTTAGCGACTTGGCTCTGATTGGGCAAAATCACCAGAATTAAATATTCGCGAATTATGGCTTGTGAATTTCCATCATATAAGCTATCATTGGGAGATTTCTAAAATTGTAATAATGAGCCAAATTTAAATTAAGCCAATTTGCCATTAGGGAAATAGCAAAATTTAAGTTCCAATGAAAATTTCCTTATTGTACGGTATATTGGCATAGTGTGCTCTGGATTTCTAACCAAATTTTAAACATAGCGCACTTGTTCAAGAAAACTGGCTTTGAAAATTGAGAAGCACTTGGGACTGATTTGAGTTGGAATTGTATAGCAAACAAAGCTGAAGGAGTAAATTTTAGGAAAAAATAAGTGATGCATATGTTCTCCAATGGAATCCCTGCATACCAAATTGGGTACTGGAAAAAAAATTTTTATTGTTTTATTGGATAAACAACATCTATATTCAGCGGGATTGACTGTCAATGTGGCTGAGGAGCTAGCCTTGGTATCGCCCCATGTGCATGCATTGACTATTAGTAACTGATAATGTTTTACATTAAATTTTATTGCTCTTGCAAAAGAAGATGTGCTTGTATTTTCCAAAACCTTTTTTTTATTCTTCCTTGTACTACTAATGATGGAGATTGACATAATCATAGAGGTAATACAATACCTCTACGTATATAACCACAAACAAATCTCTTAGGCCTATAGTGCAACAGAGATGCATCATAAATGTCATTGAAATTGATGGCATCTAAAGAATGGGATAACTCCTAAATTGATGAGCGTATATCAAACCTCACACAGGCAGGTATCATGATTTTATGCTTTTATGAACAGTACACTCCAGGATACAGTCACTCAATTTCCCCATTTTATTCAGACATTACGGTAGAAGTTAGATAAATACTGTTTAGGTAGCGCAATGAAGTGGCTAATGCCAGTATTATGTGATTTGGAGTTGCTTGGTTTTTAAATTTATGGTAGTTGATAATGATTATGTTTCATCACATCATTGAGAGTTGGATGTTAATGTGAATGTGCTTTTGATTGTGACGAGCCGGGAGTAGTCAGAGTTATCTTTGGTGGGGAGAGCAGGAATTGCACCTAGATCTCACACATGGTCGCTAGTGACTATCATAGCTCCCTCATGCCACTCCATTCGATTGACAAAAGCTACAATTTTTTCTTATTCTCAGGAAAATGGGGGGAGTAAAATAAGTTTGTGCTAAATCTTAGTACGTATCTGTCATGTATGGTTGTGGTTTAGAGCCGTCTGTTTATTACATCAAAAGTCGGTCCTCCTTCCCTGTCAATGTGTGAGATTAATGTGTGAAAGAGTATTTTTTGCACAACCTTACACCATGCTATCATTCGGCAATAGAAATAGTATTTTTAATTAATACCATCAACACATGTCTCGCATAAAAATAAATACATAGGATAGGTCGTCCAGTCGGATTACTTCTATTTGTATGTTAAAAATATATATTATAGCATTCAATATCTCTAGGGTTGTACTGTACATAGTCTGGTCTGCCAAACTCCGTTGTTGTTTTTTGACAATACAGCGGAACGGTAGACGACCAGATGCAGGAGAAGAAACTTGTAACATAGACAAATTACAAAACATTTATATTAATTTATTCAAAGAGGCGGGCCAAAGAAATTTTCATAAAATTGTACGTAAAATATTCCGCCAAAATCCAATCCTACAAAAGGCTTTCATCATCAGTCCCAAACACCATTACAAGTGGCAATCATCCAGTGTAGTGTGTAATACATTCAAATTTCATACCATCAATAACAGTTCACTTCATATGTGTTATGAATTGTACCAAAGATGATAAATTGATAAATTGATTGTACTGAGTATTCTAGAAATTTTCATTGATCCTGATGGGGCCCTGGTACAACTATTTATTGGTAATTTAATGGTTAACCATTTATTGACCGTTTATTGTATTTGAGCAAGTTTCAATAGCCTGTGAGTTGAAAATTTATTGTCCTCTATTAACCAGCATTGAGTTGACAATGATAACAAACTTATGGGGATTCCCTATGAGCCAGCCCTGTTAGCCAATACGATTATAGACTAAGCTTTTTAGCTAATGAATCTATTTTTGGACCAATTGATCACGCGTTGCCTAGTTGACTAGTAGCAGTGTCAACTAGTGCCATTATATTTCTGACAATC
>ERZ1740072.919-NODE-919-length-11665-cov-6.523945_pt1 | contig 11665 bp, 16 predicted proteins | sample MGYA00581733_ERZ1740072 | MGnify/ENA primary metagenome ERZ1740072 (study PRJEB43018, sample SAMN04849741) | marine metagenome | isolation source: floating plastic debris | place: Pacific Ocean | collected 2008-08-30 | study: EMG produced TPA metagenomics assembly...
CTATTCTAGTCTTTCCATTTGGTACTACTAAGTTTTTAGCAGACCTTGCAATTGGTGATAATTGAAACAATGAGCCTATAATTGATGCCATAGTTAGTATGCTCCTATTGCATTTAAGGTTTCTAGATTATTCTGCGCATTATTCTCTCGTAATTTTTCTTCTACTAGAGTGGTAATTTCTCTTGCCTGTTTTTCTGTAGTACCTTCTATTAAGATCACTGATAAGTTGATATTATTGCGGATATTAATAACATTACGATTTTGTATATTATTACCCTTAGCTACTGTATTCGGTGATAGAGTTCTTGGTTGAAAATTCTTGATAGGATTAGAAACAGAGCTTAATTCCAAACCATTATCAGTTGTGAAGTTTTTTACTCTATCATCTACTTTCTTTTTAAACTCCTGAACTTCACCATTAAATTTCTTTAGTCTTTTACGAGCCTTATATACTTTAAGACCTTTCTCAGTTGTATGTACAAGATCAGCATCATTAGGCTCTACATCTTTTGGAAATAACTGGGTTCCATGTTTATTACTTGATATCGCTTCTAGAAAATTATTTACCTTAGTAGTTGCTTTATCAAACAATTCACTAACTTTTTTTAAACTATCAATTACACCACCACGCAATTTTACATCCTTAAATGTATCAGATAATAATGTAAGTGCTGCAACTATGCCAGATATAGCTAAAACAATTGGACTTCGGAAAAGTATCCACTGAAAAACACGAAAAGACTTAGCAAATACCCAAATAGCACCTGTAGCCTTTCCTATAAACACACCAAACCTAACTACCCAAGATAATATCCCAGCACCAATAAAACCAGTAAGGATAGTAGACCATCCACCTATTAACTGAACTAAAGGGTCTAACACATTATAAAAATTCTTAAATGCCTTAATTGCAACCTTTATACTTTTAGTAACACTGGAGATAAATTCATTGAATCTTAGTTTTATTAGCTCCTTGTTATCAAGGAGCCATTTATTAAGCATGTCTAAATATTCCTTTATACTAGGAAGTAATTCTGTAACTAGATTATTTCTAATACCGCTGGTTATGCGCCTAGTTTGCATAAGAGTGCTATTAAACCTATCAACGCTATTTATTTGCTCTTTTGTAAAGCCACCGCTAGCTTTATTAACTTTGCCTTCCTTAAATTCCTTAGCATCTTTTAGAGTGCTACGTATATTCAAACCAATACCACCAATAGCTGCAAAAGCAAATCTACTAAAGAACCGAGAAAATGTCTGATTAGCATTTTTTGCTGCCGTTGCTGCGCGTTTAAATTCAGTGTTTGTTTCCTGTAATTTTGCCTTAATAGCAGTCAAATCACGTAACTTTTGACGATTACGCTTAATATCAGCTTTAGCACGCAAGTTTTCTTGCCGATTTAGCTCCTCAATATCTTTGCGCTCGGTAGTTGATAATTCCTGCAGTTCCTTCTTATAAGCAATTAACTGATCAACATTACTATTTGGTTCAATATTTAGAGCTATCTTTTGCCTTAAATCCTGCATTTGTGCTTTTATAGCAGAAATATTACCACCTAGTTTCTGTGGTAGAGATACATCTTTTTGCAGTTGTTTTTCTACTTTGTCTTTTTGAGCAATGAACTTACCAACCTCAAGTGTTGGTTTAATACTAGAATGTATTTTTGTACGCAAATCCTGAACTTGCGACTTCATCTTCTCTATATTATTACTAAAGCGATCAAGCTTCTTCTCATCAATATTAAAGCCTAGTTTTACTAATAGTTCACGTGCTATCATTTTTGTATCCTGTAATTATACCTTTTCTTTGGCAATATCATTCTGCATATCAAGCAGGTCATTAATTTTCAGCAAATCATTTAGGGACATAATGCTGCATACTTCAGTATAAGTTATAACATTTGCAAGTATCGGACGCCAGATAATCAGCTCCTTCTCTAGCTCTTCGTCTAAACCGCTGCTACATGAGTTACTTTGCCTTTTGCCGCTCCTTTGGCCTTTACTGCTTTGCTTGCCAGACTTCCAATACCGCCTTCCTGCAAAAAATCAGCAAAGTTAAACTCCACTACTACTTTCAATGCTTCAAATAACTCAGCTAAATTACCTGTATAGATATTATCAAAGGTAGCTTCATTTATTGCCATATCATCACGTACAGTATGAGCAAGTATTTCTAGTATAAGCTTGCCATCATTATCTAGCTCATACAGCTTAGATATAGAGTTCATACCATCTGCAAGTATTCCGACTAGCCTGTAAGCAATACCGACCGCTTTTCTTGCAGGTATGCTATTTGTAGTATAGCTATGGCCTTTAATTGTAAATGTTTTAGAATTCATTTTATACTCCCTACAAAGTTAGATACATTAGTTGCCTTGATTGCCCATTCCCTAGTTTTTGCTTCTGCGCCAAACTCTACTTGCGGCACTTGTTCTACATGTGCACTAGTGCTGCTAAATAGTGAAGTACCATTTGGATCCTTTATCATTACTGGAAAAGAACCTGCATCATTTACTCGGTCTAGCTCTACATAGTTACTAAGCAAATCATTAGAGCTAGAGCTCTCAGTTAGAGTAATAGTAATCTTTGCCGTATTCCTATTGACCTTATAGCGCGTAACATTACCATAAATATCAGTATTATCATTATACTGGGTATCTTCGGTCTCTATATTAATCATCGTATCTTCAGCAAAACCAATTATTGCAGAAGTGCCAAATACTACGCTTATTTGGGCTGGGTCAAACGTCTTATGTGCCATATTCTTAAAACTCCTATAATTCTACTGTTCCTTGTATTTTTACTTTATGGATAGCACCTGATAACCTAGCTTCAAACTTAACATCAGGTAGCTTTCTTGCCTGTTTATCAGCAAGGCTAATATTCCTAACATCAGGCATAGTTACTCTTATGCTTTCCTTATCTATTATATCCCTATCTGCTGCTGCATTTAGGCTGTTTCTAAGCATACTCTCAATTACAGCAATACCCGGATTTGTATAAGGTATTTTATCATTTAAGATCAGACTATTAGCTATTTGCGTCTTTATCTGATTAGTGAGCCAATCAAGTCCTGCAATAACATCTAAATACTCACCACTTGCAGTCTTACCATCTAAAATAACATTACGGCTAGATAATAGCGTATAGTAATTACCATGTTTTGCTTCAATAGTTTGTATATCTTCTAAGGTTAGCTTATCAGAAGAAAAACCAGTAAGAGTCTTATATGCCAAAGTAGCAGAGACTGCATCCTTAGAAATCATTAGCACAAACCATGCAGCTTCAGGAAATATACTATCGCTAACTGTCTTACTATAAATACAGAAGCTGCGCTCATAACCAGCATCTTTTAGCTTTGATAAAATACTAGTTGCATCATCAGAGTCTAGTATCTTAGCATCCGCGCTAGCTGTGCCAAATATCTTTTCTTTAGTTTCAATATGAGCAGCAAGTGCTAGAGTCTTAGTAAATGGTGATTCTTCACGAAATACAAGCATTACGCCGTAGAAATTATTATTTTCCTTTTCTATAGCATTATAGGCCTTTACGTAATCATCCTCATCAGCAACTAAAATCTGACCAATCAGTATTTTACTTAGCTTAGTAGTCTGGCCAAATGCAAAAGTAGCGGACTTGTATTCAGGAGTATCAGCTCCATAATCAGCTAATACCTCATCAATAGTGCCATATTCCTTTACTCTATGTACTTTCTTACTACTGCCAATAATAAGCAAACTATCAAAGCCAGCGCTAGTAATTCCAAGTGTTGCCTTTTTTATGCTTACATCAATTATATCATCTATTAAACTCATCTAAATAATCCCCATTATATCGCTATTCTTTATATTATTTCTCTATAACCAGCTCTTGGTTGTAATCATTAACTACGCTATCTACGATAACAGTCTCAATCAAGCTTCCAGTATAGCTAGTAGTCTTATTAAAGCCTATTTCAACTTCTAAAATACTTCTACTCTCATTTTGCTCATTGAGGGCTTTTGGAATAGCAGTTGTTTTAAGTAATGCATTCCTTGCAGCAATCTCGCCTTTAAATATATCATTACTAAGCTCTGAATATAGCTTAATATGCAAAGTCTCAAGAGCATCTTCTGCTGCGTGCACTTTATCTGCATAACTGTTAAAAGAAGCAGTAGCTCGCATAGAAATAGTTAAGTCGTGCTGACCTGTATTGTGTAGCGTTGAAACAGAAGGCGTGCCAATATTCTTAAAGTCCTTTAGCTCAATAGTAATAAATGGCTTCTTAGGACGAGCGTTACTTAGCTGATTGGCAAATACTACTTTGCTTCCAGCATAACCAGTTGCAGCTATGGTAAATTCTCTAATTCGTTTATATAGTTCCTTTATTTCCATCTATTTCTACTACAATCTTAATTTCGATTGCTCCTCATCAACATTCTCACGTACAACTACTACTTCATAATGTTTAGTCGGGTCTAAATGCTGCCAAGGACTAACTCTTGCTTCGATAAACTTGTCAGGTGTTCGCGTGCCAGTTAAGGCAGTCTTTAGCTCAGAGTCCGTAAACAAAGTATAGCTTTCTCTTGTTCTATAGCCTTCAGGCAAAGTCTGCAGCACTTCTGCATCTGTTCCTTGCACGCTTGCAAGGATATTAAAGCTACTCTCTTCTCCGTCCTGCCAGTAACCATCAATAAAGCTACCATCGCTTTTTCTATAAACATTTAGCTCTCTCCTAAATACATCAAACATTCTTTTTTACCCTAGCTTCTATACTCTGGCGAAGTGCTCCTGTATCAACTAAAGTTTGCGTCTTTAACTTACCTTTACGCTTCTTTGTGCTTTCAGCATTCTCTGGCTTAATATTACTATCTATCTTATTAATAATATCTTTCCGAGCAGTTTGCCCTACTTGGTGCAGCTCATTTTCTACCTGACTTTCACTAGCACCATCTATTACACTCCCTACTACCCTATCCATAGCATTTTGCCATTTTTTACCTTCATCCTTGCTCGTACTTCTAATAAATGAACGCTTTGGTATATCTTTAGTACCAAACTCATTAGCAATTGCATAATCAGCTACGTAACTTGCTGGGCTACTATCATTATTCCGAGCGTCAGCAAATACACCAACTTCCAAGCTAATATTTTTCAGCTTCTTTAAACTTTTAAAAATGCCTTTATCTATGTCCTTCATAAGAATATATCACTCATTCTTGTTGTTGGCGTAATAGTATAGCTGCGCATTAGCCGATCATATATTCTGCCGTAACTAGTAACTGCCAAATCAGACTTTATATTACTATAACCACTTGCATAGGTTATAGAGAGCTTACCTTCTGATACTGAAGCAACCTCACCGCCTGCACCTTTACGCTTTTCTGAAATAGTTAAGTAATGCGCTGTAAGGTAAGCAATAAGCTCTTCCTTTATATCATTCTTTAGCTTCGGATTAGTTACTTCCTTTGCTGTAAGCGCAAGACGTTTAGATACTACATCATCACTTAAGTAGTTAAATTCAGCAGCTATAATTCTAAACGTCTCAAGTGCGCTCATAAAGAAACCTACTCTTTAGCTGACTTTTTTACTTTAAAAGATCAACTTCTTCAGCTACCTTCTCTACTGAAGTTGATTTTCTTTTGGTTTTTCCTAGCATATTCACTACAGCCTTACCAATATCATAACGAATAACAAACATCTTTGGCTGACGAATAATAACACCACCATAGCGAGAACGGCAATATACTGTAAATGTCCAACCTTCTTGCTGCGGATCAGTTGTTTCAAAGAATGTTGGTACTAACTGCTCAACAAAATCAGGGTCATTCTTAAAAAATATAAAACCATCAGTACCACCTTGGAACTTTTTATTTAGTTCAGGTAATCCCTTGACCCTAACACCAGTCATATTTACTACTTGCTGCAATATAGTCTGTCCATTAAATGTATTAAATATACGTGTTGCTATATCATTATAGGAAGTCATAGACATAATCAGCGTATTTGGTCTGATATTATTGCCAGTTGCAGCTAGCGCATCATTATAAGCATCCATAATATCTTTGAATATCTGATCAGACGTTTTATTTGCCCACGTCTTACCATCAGCATTGTCTCCAGCTACGCTTTGCTTATTGGTAATATGTTCATTAGATAGTAATCCAGGTATTCCAAGAGGTGCATACCCTTCAAAACAGGTCTTGTTCATCATCTCAAAGTTAGAGCGCATCGCTTGCGTTCTAAGTCTGGTAATAATGTTCTTGCGCACCATATTAGATGCTTTTAAGTCTTGCGCAGTAAATTGCATTGCTACATCAATATTACCAAATGGAGAGGTAAACTGCTTACCAGTTGCTCCTACTATCTGAATATCTTTTGCACCATTTGCACTAAACTTAGATTCACCAAAAGCATCATATATATTATAGTTGTAATTATTAGCACCAGGGTCAATATCCGTTCTAGTAAAGAACAAATCCTGCCAGCTTAGCTCATTCTTAATTACATCATAGTCTTTTTGATCATAGAAGTTTAGCTCATTAGTAAAAAATAGCACATCATTAGCATCAACTCTGCTTCCTCTGCTGCTACTATTACCACTCATTGCGCTATCACTTCTAAACATTTTACTTGCGCCACTTGGCGAGCTATTTGTATTAAAACTACTCATTATTTCTTACCTATCTGCATTATTACTAAATTATCGGCTGTAGGCTGATTACTCATAAATGTTCCAATTAATAGCCCATCTGTAGCAGTCTTATTAAATTTACCATCTGCATGTACATAAGCCTTATCGCCAGCAACTACCGCTTCACTTGTCTTAACTACTACTCTGCCAAAAGTTAAAACTGAAACCATATTATTTGCTGGGTAATCGCCTGTAGCCTCTCTTTCATTTCTAACAGCAATGCCTAGAAAGTCAGTTATATTATCAAGCTTCTTTATCTGCTTTGCAGTATCAGTTCCTCTTTTTACAGCCTCACCAAAGCCAATTGCATTTTCTGCAACATAGCTATCTATTTGAGCTAAACTTGTATCAGCTACTTGTCCTATCAGTCTTGGGACTGAATATGTTAAAAAATCCTCAGTTTGCATTTACTTATCTCCATATTGTTTTTTGTGCCAATCTGCATGAGCCTGTTTTGCTATCATGTCATGTATAGAACCACCTGCTGCATCAGTATCGTTTCTCTGCTTTATAACGCTAAATACCTTATTCATAGTTCCATTATCTGCGCGTCTTGTATTAGCACCAACAAACAGCTCAAACATACCTTGTACATGCTCATCAGTTCTATCTGAAAAATCCATACTATCAGACCTTGCTGCATTCATAGCAGCTTCCATAATCTCACGGTCTGTATGCTTCATATAGCTCTCTATATCTTTTAAGAAAGGTGCTGCATTTAAAAATAGCTCTACCCTATCCATTACCTTTTTATCAATAATGTCATCAGCCTTTTTAGCTTTTTCTGCGTCATATTCTCTAGATAGCTTATCATACGCCTTCTCACGTAAATCAATGCGCTCTAATGCCTTATCTAGCTTCTCTTGTAGTAAATCATGTTCCGCCTTTAAAGTATCATTCTTAGCTATAGCTGCATCAAGCTTAGAACTATCAATTGTGTTCTTATCCTCACTCATATTTTTATTACCATTATTATTTACATTTAAATTACTATCAGATTCTATCTGCTCACATGCATTATCAAACCTGAATCTTGCCTCACTCCCCGCTCTACCTTTTTCAACAATAGCTAAGTGGTTATAGCGTGGAGATATTTGCTTAAAATCATATTTTTCAGAATTGTAAGTACCACTCTCTTCTTTCAATGAAACATCATATCCCATAGAAAGTTCTAACTTACCATCTAGTATTGCATCTATTGCGTCCTGATGGGTAACTGTCATTGATACTATTACCTTATCATCCACTACATCGTAATGCTCACCCGTATAACCAACCTGATATTTATGTGAATTGGTACTACTGACAAACTCTGGTGGATGATTATTAGTAATCGGTATCATTTTAAGAGTCTCTAAACTATCTGTCTTAAATATCTCATCAGGATGGCGCAACTCTCCGCGCACAGTTCCATCATTATTGCGATACTTAAATACTCCTGCGCGTGATACTACTACTTCACCGCGCAAATAGCCTTCAGGTGTCTTTACCACCTTCGGCATCTTTATTGAATCAAATCTTATAATCATGCTGCTGCCCTCCCTTCTACTTTAGCTACTAAAAAGCTAGTACATCTGCATAATATGTCCTGTCCAGGGTGCAAAGATATACCACCAATTGAAGAGCGTTTTTTCCAAGAACTATCATTAAAACTGTCTTTATAAATATCAACGTCAACCCAAGAACATATTTTCTTATTCATCTCCTTATGCGAAGTTCTTACTGCCTCATCACCAGAAGTAGACCATTCATAGTATAGCACCCCTCTAGATAATGATTCATGGCGCGCAAGTACTCCTCTAAGCTTTGATATCTGATCGCGAGCAATAACTCGCGCTCTTCGCTTGGTAATATCAGTAAGCTGTAATATACGCTTCTTTAACGATTCTATACTCTCACCATTTGCTACCGCTTCAGATACACTTCTTGCTACCTTAGATAAAAGCTCATCAGGAATAGACCTAATTAAACGAGCATTCTCAGTAGCCCAGCTTTTGCGTAAAGTAGCTATTGTAGGTAATTTAACAGAAGAGTTACCTATTAACTCAACATTACCAGAAATACTAGTTTCAATATGAACAATAGAACGTTTTATGCTTCTTTTAGTAAAGTCTCTAACTTCATTAAAAAGATCAGGCAGTAATTTAACTATGGAAAGAACTTGCCTAGCAACACCAGTCTTTATAGCTTTAGTAGCTAATTCTAGATCATCTATAATGTCATCATTCCTTACCGACCTATTATACGATCTAGCAAAAGCCTTATTATGCTCTATGTTTTCTATAGTAAGATAAGTTAGCCGAGTTGATAGCTTATCAAGTAACTTTAGATAAACATCTAAAGTAGCATCAGGCTCATGCAACTTTAATCCTCTTAACATAGGTGTAGTAATAGTCATAAAAATTCCTTTAAGTTTTTTTAACCGGCAAAGTACATAATTTATCTACATATTCCTTAAACTCATTTAATTTATCAGTAAACATTTTTATATCTTCTGAACTAGGTGATTCTCCTATAATCTCCTTTATATAAAGCTGCCTACCAGCTTGCTTTAAAAACTCTGATACTAAAGTATATCTATCCATCTTGTTAGATATCTCAAGACCATCCAATAAACTTTTAATTTCTATTTGTTCCATTTCATTCTCTTAATTATTTACATTATGCATATTCGAGCCCATCAACAGCACTATTAAAGCCAGCTAGCAATAACTCCATATCATCATTAGCCTTAGCTTCTGCAATTAATTCAGGGCATACCAAATCATTGATAGATAGCACTCTATCTAAATTGCCAAAATTCTCTGTTAAATATTTTAATAATTCAGGATGGTTTAGTATTTCTTTATCGTAGACTACTTCATCTATGTTGAATATTGTACAAGGATTAAAAGCTTCCCCAATTGCTTTAACTAGAAGCCCCGCCCCTTCTAACTCATCTTGATATTTTTTTTCAGCAACTTCATCTCTAAGTGTTTCTTCATCTATTTGATATGTTAAAGTTTGCTTGTAAATCATATTTTTAATATGTGAGTCAGCTTTATCATTATCAATATTTATTGAAATATTACCTATAGCTAATCCTTGCTTATATATATCTTTTGCTGCTTCTCTAGAATAAAGATTTTCATAAATCAGAGCTTTTTTAAAATATAACATTGCTACATGTGGATTTAATTCTATTAATTTATTATAACACTCTAGTTCTTTTAATTTTGCAGATCTCCATTCTGGTTTTGCTTCTCCCAATAACTTTTTACCAATACACCATGCTTTATTAGCATAGTAATCAGGTTGATTAGGATTTAGTTCTATTGCTTTATTATAACAATCTAAAGCTTCTGATTTTCTTCCTAAAGCAGATAAAGCTACTCCTTTATTATTATAAAATTTTGCTTTATTAGGATTTAACTCTATTGCTTTATTATAATATTCTAAAGCCTCTTTATACTTCTTAAATTTATAAAAGCTATAACCTTTATTTGAATAAATATCTGATTGACTTAAATTCTGTTTTATTTTTATTTTCATTTTATGTTACCTATTTAAATTTTAGCACCATGCTTTGTTAAAATCTCTACAACTTTATTATTCTGGTGCACCAGAGCCAGTGATAAAGCTGTTTGATGTTTCTTATTCTTTCTATTAATTTCAACCTTTGTATTTTCTAATAAATGATTGACCATGTAGATATTTCCACTTTTTGACGCTAACATTAAGGCACTATTACCTTCACAATCAACACTATCAAGGGAACTTGATTTTGATAATATATAATCAAGGGTAGTAATTTGACCATATTTTGCTGCAATCAACAAAGCTGTCTCGCCATATTTATTCTGCCTATTTATATCAAACCCAGCTTCTTTTATTAAATAATCTATCACTGTATAATTACCAACCATTGATGCTAGCTGCAAAGCACACATATCATTATTATCAGTAATTAATTTATCTGTAACCCACCTAGGAGGAAAATTATGTTGATATATTTCTTTCCATCCAAAATTTAGCATTGTCTTAATTATATCTATATGACCATTTAAAATTGCTAGCATAAAGGGGCTTCTGCCTAACTTATCAGGCACATCAAAACCATCATAGCCATAATAACAATGTTCATTGAGTATACTAATAGCTTCTACATTACCTGTTATTGCTGCATAATGAGCCACATCATTGCCAAAATGGTCTATTTCTTGTGGAACATTATGACCATTTACACATAAATAATATAATACTTCATTTTGTCCAAAAGCAACTGCCCAACTAGATGTACTAGTGTTGTTTATATCATAAGAACTTTGGCTATATTCAATTGTTTTTAAAATATTTAAATAACCAAACCTAGCTGCAATTAATGCCACATCTACTTTATTCTTATCATAAGAATAGTATTCTGCTCCTTTGTTATATAAAACCTTAAACATGCCCATTCTATTATACAAAGCTGCATACATAATAGCTGTGCGACCATCATTAGTTTTTTGATTCAGATCTTTATCTGACATATCTTTTATAAGAATATCAAACAAATCTTTATTGTTATCTATAATAGACCACATTAATTCAGTTCTATCTAGATCTTGAAAATCAAAAAAGGAATTGTCTAATGGTAAGTTTTTATTCATCTTCTACATCTTCTGTTGGTGGAGTATATTCATACGCTTTTACAAAAGTTAGTAAGTCTTCCACATGATCTTTCAATTGAACCAATGAACCTTCTGCTGTTTTTACTAACTGAATACTTGTTGGCTCTGATACATCAAAAGGACCTTTAAATAACCTTTTTAGCCAATCATAGTTTAAATTAAAGTCATTTCTTAATGAATCTAACGACAATAATGCAAAAAAGTTTTCACCCTTTATATTATCTTCAGGCGTAGGGTCTAGATTACCATCAAAATACTCTTTAAATACTTTTGATTGATTTTTTATTTTAGTCATTTTTAGCCTCTAATTGCTTTATTTTATTATTAGTTTTTTCTACAA
>ERZ1740072.920-NODE-920-length-11658-cov-7.448849_pt1 | contig 11658 bp, 5 predicted proteins | sample MGYA00581733_ERZ1740072 | MGnify/ENA primary metagenome ERZ1740072 (study PRJEB43018, sample SAMN04849741) | marine metagenome | isolation source: floating plastic debris | place: Pacific Ocean | collected 2008-08-30 | study: EMG produced TPA metagenomics assembly...
AGCACCACAAATTCAATTGTTATCTGTCTCACGACAGGAAATGTGTAATTTATTGCTTATTTTACAAAAATACATTGTGTATGCAGGCAAATGTTGAAGTTACCAGTATGTGCAAAGTCATTTGTGGTAAAACTGGTTGATCCTTGCTAACACCTGGGACAGTAGGGTGCTTCTAGACTTGTGGGAAAACATGGTAAAAGGTGTTGAGGTACATTCCACTGCAAACATATAAAACGCCATTACAGCTGATTGCAATGGTACATAAAATTAACAATTTTCATGTCATACTTAGGCCAAACTAATTTATTCAATGGTGCAATGTTTAGCTGTATAAAGGACATTAAAACCAAATAAATCTTTGGCATTGGCATACATTGAAAGCCTAAAATGGCTAATATTGATGTCATGTCATTATATCTATCAAAAGCATTCCCATCTAAAACATACACTCTGCAATATGCTTCATACTGTCATTATTTAAACCTGAAGTATGACTGGACCGGTTTTACTGCTTTTCTTGATTGCAATAGTTTAGCCGTGCATTCCAGTTCTTACATAAAATCTGCGTTTACATGTAGTGTGAAATAATAAACACCCATGATTCGAACGAGTCAGCAGCTGGTGTTAAATGTCCGTAATAAAATAGCAACAAGGGCGATGTCCTCATTGCAGCTAATGTGCAGGTAATAAGTAATAACTGATGCTGACACGACCATGCAGCAGCTAAAATCAGACCACAAACATCTCACAAATCGTTTGTTAATAAAACGATGAATGATTTCACCTCTCTGAAAGTAGTAATGTAGAGCCAGCCTGCTGGCCTGCCACACAAGAAGACAAGGTTCTCTTCTGCTGCAATGTTGATTTGGTGTCAGGTCACTCCACCCAGGCTTATCAATCGTGAAATCAAGAAAACGAAATCCGATTCTTCACTGTATAATCATATAGCATTCAGATCACTAATGAGCCCTACCTATCAAGATGTGTAACCCATAATTATGTCTCAGCATGCCTCGAGACAACCTACAATATTCCAACAAAGCTCCCTTGGATAACATTTCATATAAAAACATATAATTAGTGGTATTATTATTTTGGAAGATGCCTGAATTCCATAGCCTTTGCAGGCATTTGAATGGGAGCCACCCAACATAGACCCAACTTCAATTGACCCGGATGTATTGGGCACTTGGGCCCAGCCGTCTAGATGATGCTGCGAAATCTCGGCAACTCAGAAGTATCATTATGCAGCATGTGGTGCATCATGTCACTGAGATGGGTTCACTTGATAATGTAAGCCCTAGTACCTGCCTCATTTTTATAAAGGATTCATGCATAACATGCGATCCTTCCCGCAGACATAATCCATTTACTCAAAGTCTCAGACTACACTTTTGTATGTACTCTACATCCACAGTACATCTCAATCCCATCTGTCAATACTCACTTCACTCGTGTGAGAAGATGATTCAGAACTTCTCAAGAGCAACTTGTGACATCCCCGCCTCAAACAACCCTTTGGCTAGCTAGTAATTAGGTTTGACCAGTTATTACATAAGGCTAGGTACACTCTGAATTCATGTTGCCCATCGGCGCGAGTGCCGAGCCTACTCTAGCGAGTGCTCATAGATTGTTTCTGGTTGCTTGAATCAAAAAAATTAGCATGTACGTTTATATTGAGCTGATTGCTTTTTAAATATATTTAAACTAGGATCATCTCTAAAAAGCCTCTGTGGATACGTCCCAGAATAAAAATACCTACGTATGATGAAGTTCCGTCTACTAGGCCCTAATTCCTCCAGCTTGTAATATTCTACATTAACATCAGAGCACTCAAAGGTCCTCAGCATAGACATTGAAACGCTAATGTCTATGGTCCTCAGACCTATTATGCATTTCTGTAAATTGGTCACCGATAATGAATGATTACTCATTTTCTGGTCATAACTGATGACCATTTTGGTACCGACCACCACTTTAATGATTCACATGGACTTTGTCACAGATGTGACAATAATCTTCACAGTCTGTCACCTTGTACTAACACTGACCGTGTCGTCTGTAATTTTCTCAGCTTGGTTGAGATTCAAGGAGCCAATCCTATAACAATCAAAGTTGTTTGGGCATTAATAACGTGACAATTATATGAAATCAGATCTCTTCCTCCTTTTATTAAAACACGGAGGTACAACAATGTAATTGCTAGCGTTGCTCTTTTTGTGTTGAAAGATTTTTATCATCGGTTTGTAGTCCCAAAGTGACAATTATAGGAGCCGTTGGTCACATAGTTTGAATCATATAGCATACACCAAGATAGGCATGATGTGATGGTGTTACAAAGTTAATGGCACTTGAAATAATTCTGTGAAGATAATGATCCTGTTTTTTTCTACCAACTAGGGAACACATGAGGTGTCACTCTGGGGTTTGACATTTTTAAAAATTTTTGATAAGTGCTCAACAAAAGTATGATCACATCGCAACATAAAGCAACATAAAGCGCACCTGTGTGCTTCAATTTGCACTCAAGTCTCCGTAATTTATGGCAATCAAGTGGAAAACCAAAATATCTTTAGGCGTCAAACTATTATGACAGAAGCCCACAATAAGTTTTAAGTTGTCAAGTCATGTAAACCTATAAAATGCAATTATGAGGAATAGCCTGGCTTGACAATTATCGCACAGTATAATTTCTGAGTCAGAAGCCTGATTTTTAGTTTACAAGTGGAGCAAATGTTATACTGATCAAGAAATTAAATATTTTTTCTCTGAAGACATAATAATCCTGACACATGTACCCTTGTTGAATGCACTTGTGGCATCTCGATTCTTTCAACTTTCAATAACCTTTGCTTGTAACATTATGAAAGCTTGACAATATCAATCTAAAGACCTAAGTAAACAGGCAATTCTCTGAGGTATCGAGAGTTAATTGTGCGTTCATTTTGGTATTCTGTCAGACTGTTATAAAGAAAGCTGAGTCCCCTGTGAATAACAGCTAGTTTGATACGATATTTAACAGGTACTGATTGGAACCTAGCAGCAGTTGCTGCCAGTTAGTTCTAGCACCATGTACGGAAAACAATCACTTTTGACATGTGCTTGCGCTCAGCTATCGGTGAGAAAGGAAAATCTGTACAGGTCTAACAAAGAGGTAGTGAAGGAAATTCAGGAAACAATAAATATACGATCAGCTGTCACTGACAATTTTGGCCTTTGACTTCATTGCTGATCACAATACAACCCACCAATTATTCATGAACAGAAACTAATATCCGATTCAGATTCATGCATTATGTAGAATCAGAGCTGTGTTGTACCGAAGGTGTTCAATCATTATCATTCCCTAATATTATATAACGCAACTCAGTGCAGAAAACATAGTGAAATTTAGGAAAATTTCATAACATGCTGATGAAAATGAATGATTGGAATTGCTCAGTGCAACATCTTAAATATCCAGCAAGGGAATGGGTAAATAATGGTAACAAAGATGTAAAAATACGAGTATCAGGCGTTTGGAAAGTCGATCACGACCATGGACTCCTTTGTTAAACCATGGGAGATCAAGGTTAGCAATTTGATCCAGCTGCCGTTGCCAATCGTGAATATCATAATACAGAGGTTCAGAAGGAAGCTGTTTGGATTTTAAAAAGGACTTGAATCAACCATAAAGATATTTAAATAAATTATACAAATTAGGCAATAAATTAGTTACTGTATGGCTTCAGCGTACTATAATCTTTTTAAAAATCGGTAACTGTTATTTATTTTAGTCCTATGGACAACCCGCAATCAGATCCTGTCAACCATACTGCAATTTTCCTACCATTTTCCACATTAATGTCAAGAATGTTGGTTTTTGACGTTATGTTTGTTTTGAGTATAGCCCAATGGCATGGCTAACTTGAGTAGGAACAACATTTTCTGTTTCATGAATTACAACTTGCAATTCCGTATTTCTTTTACAGTAAAGACATGCGGCGAGCCAGTCATACCAAACGCAGATTATGCTATACCCGATTCGACAAGCTACTTGAGTAGCTTCTACTATAGATGTAAAGAAAACTTCAGCCCTATGGGATCTCTGTTAGCTACTTGTAACCTGAACACCACCTGGACTTACACCCCTTGTGAAGAACCAGGTAAAAAACAACAAATTTTGTTGTATACATTACATACATTTGGCATATATGTATACAGAAAATGTATACACTATCCCCATGAATGATAAAGTGGAGATGGTGTGGCAATAGTGATATGTGACAGGTTTCTCTCCAGGCTTTGATGATTGCGGACGATATTTCTTATTGAACCTTATTGGAAAGAAGAAAATTCTTAGGATCTAAGAACAACTTTGTAATGATAGCATCTACAGAGAAAATGGTTGGTTGGACTTCACAAGCATTTGGCAGACCACCAAATCAACGAAAGTGGAGAGAATCCTAGTATACGTCATGTAATATGTCACAATCCATTCATATCAACCTCAATTAGGGGGTAGTGTAGGCAGAGTAGAGATTATTGCGTTCCGCCACGCTGCGAAGAGCTGGTACAAGTAGAATACGGACTGTCGAAGCCACTCTCAGACAGAACTCAGATCCAGCCACCATGACCAATGTTTTACCAAAGTAGTAGAATTTAGGCGAGGTATTAAATGTGAAATCCGATTACAGTGACAGTTATCTTTTCTGCGCTGGCGCTTTTTTCCTCCAAAAGATCACAGAGGCTTGTTCGATCAAGAATGGGAAGTCTAGACCAAAAATTCTGCGAAATTATTGATGAAATATGGATCTGTCTTATCAGTGATAATGATCACAGGATTCCATGCAGAATAAAAGTGAGACAGCCGTAAAACAGTTTGACAAGTTATTTTCGGCACTTTATCAAATCAACTTGAATCGATATCAGAAGTTATTTATTTAAAGCATTAAGGGTAAAGAATAGAAAAGTGATGTTGAAGATTACACTGCCATTTATCAATACAATGCTGATTTCTGTCGATAAGATCTTGGGATATTCAGCCATAACTTAACGCTTGCAGGATCACAACATCACAATGCTTTTATAACTAATACGTTGACACCCGACATAACCTCTTGATAAACCCCACAGCTTAAAATCTGAGCTCAATCCCATAAGCCCTTGGTGATTTTGATTGATGTATCTCTTCCAACGTATAATCGTCTTTGAATCAGCTTTTGAAGCCTACAGCTCTTTGCACAACCACTGTTGCCACTATTTGACCGCTTATTATTTTGATCTTGTAGAGTTTTTCTGCTCAGAACCACCGCTGGTTTCTAATGGCCAGCACAACACCAGCCAGATACGTCAGCAGGCTGGTATTACCGTTAAATACAGTTGCAATCCCGGCTACCAGCTCGACGGGGAGCAGACAATTACATGTGAGAAAAATAAGTGGGTCGGCACTCCTCCTATCTGTAAAGCACACGCCGTCATAAGCGGTGGGAATAGTCAAGCAGATGACAAACTCCCAAACTCTGATCCTATTACCGATAAAGGTGGGTGTAAGGCGTACCGGGCACCCTCTTATGTACAGGAAAGCCGAAGACTTGCAGATTCATTGAAATACGCAAAAAACCAGTAAAATGACTATTTGTATTTCGTCATTTCTGGTATAAAATAATAGTGGGAATAGCTGAGTATGATGGCTAAGTGGTTAATTTCATGTATGGACAGTTTTTGCGGCTTCCTACACATGTAGTGTAGTTGGCGAACCAGAAATCGCAGAGAGTTATACGGTCAAAAATCGTTTTCTACCATTGTGGGAGGAGGTCAAAGAACCTGTAAGTAGGACATAGTAAAGTAGGGATGGAAGCTTTGTATTTCTGACTTCCTGCTAACTTTAACCAATTCTGGGTTCAATTTTTTGACAATTCCATGCCAGATTGTTGTCTGTAGCCATTGGCTGATTATCCCAGATAAAAATCTGAATTGAATGGCAATAGAATTATGTGCCTATCCGTGGATTATTAACCATTGTATACCTCGGAAAGGCTGTGGCCAGATTTGAAGTGTGTTCTAATTTTATGAGAATAGCTTTGCTGATTGGTAATCATGACAGTTGTCTTAATCCCTGAGGACAATAAAATAACTGATTAAGCAGTAATTTCATTTTGTATCATGACACCATCTAAATTATGATAAATAAACTTTTGTGGTGACATTTGAATAAAAAAAGTTGGCTTTCTGAGTTTATTGTAAACAACTCTCACTATTGTGTTGAGTAAAAAACAAAGATTCTTGAACAGTTTGATTTTCTATTTAACACAACGTTTTGAACCCGAAATTACAATAGCTGGTTTTTAAGTATGGAAACTTTACACCGCTTGCTTTGCGTCAGACCAGCACCATTATAAAAAAGTAAACTGTCAATGCTCAAGCCTCTAAGTCTCACTTGATATCGATTGTAGGGACGCTGATTAGTCAAAATATGTTTCTTTATTCAATTAGCGATCGGCAACTCACTTGCAAAAAATCATGTTAGGGGACAATCAAAAGGGGACTCAAAACAAATAGCCTCCGCCAAAACAGCGTAATAGTAAAAATCAAGTGCTGATGAAATTGAATTAGCGCACTGCTCATGTGAATTGAGGATGGTCATTTAGAAATTAACTCAAAGGTTACGGCGCCAATCAAGAGCCTAAAAATAATTGAGAAGGAGGTCACATTATGCCTAGGTCATACTTTTCCAAATACAATTTCCGACAAAGATTTCATCTGATGGCAACCATACTAAATGGATTTTCACAGATTTTGCGCTAGCGAAAAGCAGAAATATGTTTGCAGTGGTCAATCGCTGCTTCCCATGATATCATGTCATGCCAAGTGTTTTCTTCTGCAATCTTTAACTCATGTTTCTGTTTGTATTTTGCAGTGCTGCCAATAGTTGCAGGAGTTATGACAGCTCTAGTATTGACAGCTATACTCATAGTAACAGTGCTGTGCCTCAGATATAGACAGAGGAAATCCTCCTCAAAAAGATCAGAGTCAGCGGACAGTGAATCTTCTACCAGTCCGGCAGCAGCCTCCACACCGAGACAATCTCACCTCGCTACTATGGGATCTATACGCCTAGCCAAACATCCTAACAATGGCAGTGTGGGCAGGGAAGCGGGTCTGGTATATCACAGAATATGTCAGCATGTAGCCGCCCCCGGCAGTGTGGACTATGGTAAGGGGGATTACGGTATGCTGCCATGTGGTGACTCCCCGTGTCATTTCAGACCTGTTATTTTATCTCAACAATCAGACCATATACACAGCTCGTCACCCAGCACAGTGCAATCTGATGTGCCTTCTGTAACAGATACAGAGTTCCATACCATCAGAGAGTGCTTAGGCGACTTCAAGAACAATAACAATCCACCGACCTCGACTAGTGGAGGTGTACCCCCACCAGCAGGACCGCCCCCTCCTGCACCACCAGCGGTAAGCGGTCCACAAGCTGCTCAGCCTATATGTCCTGTAGCCCCTCTGACATTACAAACACTACCCCCACTGGTGTCCCCACCACCAAACTACCACCATATACAACACAATCCTCACACCATGCCTCCACATGAACACCACATGTCCCATCATCATCCAGCAGGTTTGAGGACACGGACATTATGGACACCAGACGGACGCCCGTACGAAGCGGTCACATGTCCTCATGGTGTAGAACACGTCTACCAGCCACTAGAACACATCTATGAAGAGCCAAGAATGTGGACTCGGACTGTTCCAGCCCACACCTTACCCAACCATATTGCACCAAGCCATCCCAATGCTGTATAAAACTCAATATCTATCAATTAATTAGGGTTAATGTGCTTTGTTTCCATGGACGTGATATTTATTGCTATAAGACCCATTTCAAGTCAATACTGTCCTTCTTGTCACTACTCAAAGGCCTGGTCAAAGAATTAATCACTTTTGATTTTCTATAAGGATACACAGTATTTTTTGTATTTTATTTTCATTGAATGTATAAAATTACATTGATTTCTCCGTCTATGCACAAATAACTGCTGGACATTAATACAAAATACACACTGTTTTATTTGCTTAAAAGTGTTTGTTTTCATGAGATGGAATTGCATTATCAAAATTAAATATGTTAACAGTATTACTGTAAATAGTAAGCCTATCGTTTTTATCTTATTTACATTTTTTTGAGATTTACTGACAGTAATTAAAATACCTGACGCGGCGACACGACTATTATGCCACGCCAGGAGCTTATGTAAATCTCAGCTTCGTTTTTTTATTATTGCCCCTTGGAACCGTAGTGATATTACAATTACATTGTAAAATAATAAAAGACTCGGAAGAACTTTACACAAGCTGTGATCAGTCCCTCCTTCGTTTGCTGTCTGTGTCTCGTTTGTTCCTCCTGTCCCTGTCTCTATCATCTGGTGAGCTACTTCTCCTAGTCCGCCTTCTGTCGTCACGATCACGCTTCTGTGAACAAACAAATAAATCACAAAGTTAGAAAGAGTTAAACCGTAGCAAAACAACAGGTTTCTACTCTGCACAGCTGTTAATAAGGTGCCTGGTGTCAAAAACACTGTCAATGTCAAAAATGCTTCCTTGTTAAATGCCAGTTAATTTAAAATGTCAAGAATTTGAGTTGAAATATTTTTCTTGTTTTCCCATTGTTATTGCAGTTAGATTTCATAAAAAATAAATACACTCTATCGCACAAAGTTCATGACATGCATACCAGAAACATGAAGAGTAGAGAAATTCCCATGGGAAACAAAAGACTTCACTATGTCAACAACACTGATAAGGCTTTCTACACTTTTCCAGAACTAGGTAATACTGTGTAATGACTAGACCATTCCCATAAAACATGCCACCTGCATTTCGCAACCAAAAATGGGTTACTTATTATGCCAACGAGGAGACAATTTCTTATCAAATATATCAGTATTGACTTGCAAACGCTTGCAACGTGTTGCTATGATATTCATGTATTTTTTTAAAGACTACCATGACACATTCACCACCATTAAAGATGATAAGATTATCAACTTAGATTATTGCTAAGCTAAAATCAACCCTGACCAACAATGTCACCAAAAACTAATTAGATCTCCCACCATTGTTTGTGAAAAAACTACATATAATATTATTTTGTTACCTCATCGTCACCGTTACGTCGGTGTTCCGTATCTCTGTGGCGTCTGTCAGCAGGACTTCTATCCCTGCGTCTGTCGTTATTGTCTTTTCTGCGTGACTTGTCTCTCTCCTCTCTCTGACTATCACCATTACTTCTACTCTTATGTTTCTCTTCCTCTGTAAATAGAATATCAGTACCAACGAATTAATGATAATATAGAGAACATCCAAGCATACCTCATCCTAAACATAAAGCATTAATTGTTAGTCATTTCTAAGAAAAAAACTGCATTTTTTGATGAAAGCAAACCACTGTTTATAGATGCAGCTTGGCTTATCCAAATCTGTTGACTGTTAATGTATGCTATATAGCTGAACTCGCTACATCTAAAGATCTTACATGTATATTTACATTTTCAAGATTTTTTTCCAAGGCTTTGATTATTCTTTTCTCACAACATACATGAACACCAAAAATATTCAGAGTCATGGGTGACACAAAAGTGGAATAAGAATCACCACAAATCGGTGAATGAGCTACTAAGAATGCAAGTTTGCTATTCCAAAGCATAGCATAGCAATTCTGATATGGTGATGGGGTAAGGCCACCTCAATTCAATGCACTGAAGTGACCGAGGAACGCTTTGTTGTACAGTTTACTGGTACCATCATAATATTAGTAATAAACATGAGCAGATATGGACATGTGGAGACACGCATTCTAAAGAGGCTGACTCCTACAGAGTAAAGTGCAAATAAACATCATAATAAATGCTTCCCTTTCAAAAATGTTAGCTTCAGATGCAAAAAAATCAGTGTTTCATGGTACCACATCATTCTATGGGTCTGCGAATTTATGGACAAGAGCCACTAATGCGAAGCAGCGGTTTGATCTGGGATGTTATGATCAGGCAGCATGAAACTACCTAGATAGTGTCTAGAAACAGTATAATGTGTACTTTTGGTACTCAACAGTTCATAATGAAGAGCCAAATACTTTCATTAGGTGCACTAGTTCATACTATAATTATTATGACAAAATCTACCAACTAACTTATACAGCAGTAAATTCTTCATTTGCCCTTGGTATCCAACTAAGTGAATATCATGATAAAAATGAGGGAAAACACATTGTTCAGTAGCAATGTGGAGGAGGCTGTACTACGAATGTACCAGCAAATAGCAACACGGTATGCACTTATGACTTTCTGAGGCATTTCCGATTCCTCAAATGGCCTCATCAACCTCATTCATCTGATGCAAACTATAAAAATTCGCTCAAAACTTCGGGAATAAATTGAAGAAAGCAAAAATGAAACATCGGATTTGTACCAAAGAACCCAAGGATTAGCCATGAGGCAAGGATACATTTTATCAAAATATAAGGGTGTTTTCCAGTTTATTTGGTGCAATCCTTATGAGCCAGAGAGGTGTTTTGCAAGTTATTGCCATATCCAAGTCTGGCATTAGTGACTTTCATTTTATCACCCCACAAAGTTAGATGGGGGAGCTGACACAGATCTTTTGTCTGATCTCTGCTACCCTAATACAACTTTTATTCCGTTGTAACTTTAGTTTAGTAAAAGCTATGCTTCATTGAGTTGCTAAAACTCTTTTTCATAAACTTGTGACACTGCCTGGTTTGACAGGAACGGTGACACGCATATCCATCCATATTACAAAAGTAAATCTTAATTTATAGGCATTCATACTATCAAGGAGTAATAGATACTATTTTAGATCAAAACGGGGTATATGGCAAACAACAAATTACCAGCAGTTTACCAAGAATTTAGGCTTTTTCTAATTTTCAGTCGATCAACAACTACAAGCTGCAGTGATTATTCAAAGGAATTTTCACCCTGAGCCGGCAACAGAGATTTGATTGAACTCATTTGTACTAGAGAAAACCAACATCGTACTCTAATTCTTATATCATAACCATTGCCTAAAACTCCGGTCATGATATATCTTGAAGCGGAATGAAGACAGGTTTAAAAATTGGATATCATTTTCCATTTAACCGTAGAAAATTATCTGCAGAGGCAGAATAATGGTGATCTTACTCACCTTTTTCTTCAGACATTTCCCTGGATAGTCTGCGTTTTCTTTTGTATGGCTGCTTCGGTTTGGCTGTAAATAAAGTAAATCTAAGTGAATGAAATGGATAATAACATATAACACTACAAATGTAATTTCGGAAAAAAATACAGCTTTTGGAATACAATGTCTTTCAATTAGCAAACTGCAATTTCAGGCCTTTTCTCGCACTCGCATCGCTAAAAATCCTCACTTAGTTGGTGTTTCAATGAGGCCATTTAACTCCTAAATTGTTCACTCATGATGGTATGGCACAATGATGGAGTGCACGATTTGGGAACGATTTTCCCATTTTCTAATTGAAAGACTTCTGTTTTTCATTTACTGCGGAAAAAGCAATTACCGCTTCCGACTGATTGCATTTGTACACCATGTCGGTGACCTCAAAATGTTTGTCTGCCTTATTGACTAAAACAAAACACCAAA
>ERZ1740072.921-NODE-921-length-11656-cov-9.407637_pt1 | contig 11656 bp, 8 predicted proteins | sample MGYA00581733_ERZ1740072 | MGnify/ENA primary metagenome ERZ1740072 (study PRJEB43018, sample SAMN04849741) | marine metagenome | isolation source: floating plastic debris | place: Pacific Ocean | collected 2008-08-30 | study: EMG produced TPA metagenomics assembly...
TTTGTATCGCTGGCGATGACGCCCAATATCAAAATTATTTGATATTGGGACGATTTGCTCAGCGATGAATGATAATGACCTTGTTTGATTAGTTTCGCCCGACTGAATCGCGCTAAACAAACCCTTTACAAATCGCTAGTGTGTTTCTCCCTTAAAGGTGAGAGTTTTCTGCCCATCACCACATTAAAAATGTTATAAGCACAAGCATCGAGTCAAACATATAAACCAGTGCGTTTTATCAGCTTGATTATACTACCTCACGATTTTTCACCAATCGAACCCATTCCTGTAGATTCACATCAAAAATTGTAAAATTATAGCGGCGTATTTCATCAGCAAGAATGCAATCAGGTACAAGCAGCTGATAGTATAAATGTTAGGAGTGTAATATCAGTAATCAGTGCTAACAAGAATGAAATTTGTGGAATGTAAACCCAGTGTGGAACTTTGAACTTGGTTGAGACTAAAACTTGGGACAGACGTGAGATTGAGATGGACAGAGAAGTTGATCCTTTTCATAGATATAGAAGGACTTTATAATATGAGTAACACGAGGAGCAACAAGTTGTTCATCTAACATTTGTGAAATTAAGTAGTGAAGAAAATCAGATGTGATTTGATTTGCCTCGATTATCAAACCAAATATGCACAGGGCATCTGATCTTTAAAAGTCAAATAGCCCCATGATGTTGGCATGAAAACGAGGTTGAGGGTTGGTAGGAAAGGTTAGCAATTCTAGTATAACCAGCATCACTTCACATACAGCAGAGTTTTTCTGCTTAGCCCGAACCAGTCTGACCCATTCCTGTGATGGAAACATTCAAACCATGTTACAGTAGAAAATAACACCATTAATATCAGAATGTAGCGCAGAGCCACACCGTGCCAAACGTGAAAAGAAACCAATTATGATGCATTACACAAAACTACATCTCCAATTTACACCTACAATGTGGGGCGCTTTCTACAACACAAAAACAGGTAGTATGTGAGTAAAGAGTTGGCAGCTCAACTTTTCAGACAGATTCCTAGGATGTGATTCACCTGAGATAAATTCTTGAAGAGTTAATTAGATTGGTCCAGGTTGAATTGTAAACAGCTGTAGGTAAATTACGTTAAAGCCATAAAATGAGATGAGCAGCTAATTGACTCCTACATACACACAATCTGAGACTCTCTTAATTATCAGTAACATTAGACAATGGCCGACATCATAGTTATTCTGTTATTCCTGACTTTTTTGTGAAAGGAAGGCCAACTGACATCTTAAATACAGCCAAATATGTTTGATATTTCTGATCATTTAATTGGTGAATGGACCTGCAACATTACATGTATGTTAGGTACATAAATTGAATGGTGGTTCTTTGCTGGCGCTGCAGTTTATTCTCAACTGGTACACAGCATCTAACAGGCCCTAAACTTAATGATTTATTCCAAAAAGTATAGATTTAGATAACTAACCGGCTCCGTCTCCTCCTTAATAGCAGCTCGCTCCTTCGCTTTCGCTGCCCAGTCAATATTGAGCTTCTTAGGAGCTGGTTTAGGTTTAGACGTCTCAGTATTCTCATCCTGCCTGCAATGTATGAACGGGATGCGACTATTGGTCAAGCATAGAGTTGTGTTCACATTCCTTGCAAAACCAATTTCAATGGTCTTAAGATCTCCAGACGGACTTAATAAATATTATTATTAAATCTATGATTGACCCCAAGTCTACCTTCTACCAAGATGTGCAAGAAGATCCACATAAAGTAGCAGCTTCCTAATATAACGGCCATACCAAAAGAAGGGATTGATAGTAAAGCCTTACCGGGATGAGACAGGTTGCCAACCCTTCAGTTTACCAGGAGTATTCTGCTTTTGTTGCGGTTCTACGTTAGCGGGTTTCTGGAAGAGCTTAGATTTCTTATACTCAAGTGATATACTTTCCTCTTCCACGCCCTCATCTGAAGAATAATCCTCGACGTCAGACATTATGTCACCAGGAGAAGACTCGATAATCATTGAGAGCAGAAAAAGCAACCCAACACCGAAACTATAATATACGGTAGCGCTGACACAGAATATCAATGATCAAAAATTACTGTGCAGACAGCCAGCGAGATAAAATCACAACTGCACTTTTTTTTGCTGATTGTAGGTGAGATGCCTCCGCAGGCAGGCAGCACTCTTATAATACGCGGTGATGAGTTTGTTAACTAGAGGAAGTCTTCGACATTTCACTTAACATTCAGCTATTGTTCATTAGGCAGAACCGTTAATGCTAGCTCTGTATGTTGGTAATAATATTAATAACAAAAACACGCAGCAGATATTGTTAACAGCTATTGGCAGCAACATTATGTTTCACTGGAACTAGCAATCAAGCATGGCAAGTTAGTTTCATAATTAAGAGGTATTTGCAATATATTTCATTTAGCTCAACCTTGACGCTTCTACCCAAATGCATCATACCATTGATCAGCAAACAAAATGCTCCACCCATACCGAAGCAGATTATTTTTAAAACTCAGACCTGATTCAGAGTACTACTGCACCACTAGTATTTTGGGTTTGGTTTAAACATACAAAATCAAAATCTGACAAACCCATTGTCACAATATGTTTCATGCCTCTGTAACTGTACTATCCATGTTGAAGCAAAATTAGTTTGAAAATGACATATTGAGTGGGGTATAAATATAATTTGGCTAACCTCACTCATCTCTGTTCTCACGACATAAGCATGCAAAGCATACCATGAGTAGGGCCTCTATGTAAGCAACTACGCCATATATCCTCAATACCAGGTAAGCATAATTCTAATGAGCCACTCCTAGAGGCTAGGGAGAGGACAGACATTACTATGAATTATGGAGTTACATTCTTTTTAACAAAGGGTATACAACTCAAAATGCTATCAAATTGCCAAGGTGAGAAAACTTTCAGCCAACGTCCTTGCAAGCAGCATAATGCAGTAGTATGCAGTGGGAAATTTCATAAGCTTTGACCTGGAAAATGATTTATTTGGCAGTAAAAGCACCTCTACATGGAATGATTGTTACTTACCATTATTTGAGGTTTTAATTTAACACCAACTAAACAGGTTGTAACAATTATCTGTTATTGATTACCCAAAGTAGAGACTTCATCACACCCTCAATGTACCATGAAGAGGCGTTGTATCTCGTTTGACTGATGTCTTGATATTTGTCATAATAAAGGTGGCAGCATGTCAGACGGTTATGCTCATCAGGTGGGCATAGGGGGTCTCAAGCATGGTTCACATACAGAATGGTGGGGTCGATCTTTCACATGTGACAAGAGGATACACCATATTCACGATGAATCATTGACAACTGAAGGCGGTAGAAGTGAGATGCTGAGTGCGTGGAAGCATCAGCACATAGTAATTATCCCGGAGACGCAAGATTAGATGTGAGCTGCCCAGACAAGCATAAAGTGAGGCCTTGGTGCACAAACAATTAGATCATATCACTGGTAGATGTAGAAGTGACCGCAGTAACCCACCACCGTAACCAAACGATAAGCAACACTGCAGCAGCTACGCTCTGATCTCAAGCACAAGATGAAAGAATCAAATTATTGAACGATAATTCGAACACCATTATGTAGGGAAAATTAGTATCTCTACGCTAAGCAAGAAATGGTGCAACTCACTATAAGGGGCCGAAGTGTTTGCAAAAATCACTGTTTGTAAGATAGAACCCGAAATTATCAAGAGTCACCAAAGCTTTTAAGTATATTATACTGCTGGGGATAGCAAGCCAGTAATGTGGGTTCGAACATAAAGACAGGTCGCTCAAACCGAAGCGAAACCTATGTGAGAGTGAAAGGAAGTGAACACAAAGCACTGTTAGATTGTAAGGGATGGCAAAAAGAAAGCACAGACCAACAACTTGGGCAATGGCAGCAGACTCATAGATACTTGCCTTGTGGCTCATGCTCCCTATGGCCTGGCCCGGTGGCGAGGAGGCCATTCTTGGAGGTATGGTTACCATTGGACACTGAATCAGTGTGATCCATTGAACCAGATGAACCATTCATTGCTGCGACTTTCTTCACCTCTAGAAAATATCAATTGTAGGCAAAGCATATTAGTACAGAAACCTTTGCAACTTGGTGTGCAAAAAGCTGAGCAAAATCTCTGGTGCAGCAAATGAATCAAATGAAAACATGGAGCGAGTTATTGATGCTTATCACAGCTGGGGAAAAAGTGAGCACAATGTGTAAAAGCATGGACATGACAATATCTTAGACTATATTTATTCTGAGTGTATTTAATCAGCCAGTACTAAAGGTTGTTTCAAAGATTGGTCACACAACAAAGAAAAGATAACTCCAAATTTACAAATAATATCATGTTTGCATTAAATCTGCCGATTTCAATCAATTGAATGAAAAGCAAAAAATTAATTTGTAACATATTTGTCCCATGGAATGTGAACAAAAATGTGTGAAAAAAACCATCTTGATCAATTCGTCTCCATCCAGAACGTGACATAAATACTTCACTGTTGGCTGCAAAACCAGCCAAATTGGTCACAAGCAACTTTGCAATGTATGAATAGTTTCAAAGAATGTGAATAATTATCATGAACTTTGAAGATATTACGAAATAATATGTTAAAATCAGATGATCAGACAGTGGCAAGAGGTTATCAAACACTGCAGGTTTCAGCAAAGCATAAGGGTTGGATTGTGATGTATGGTAAGAGCTATTCAGTTGAGTGTCATTTCTGAAGATGTTTTTCAACAGCATAATGATAAGTGTTGATGTTTTGGTGCATAGCGCCAGGAAATACAAAACTCTCATCAACTTATCCATGTGCTGCTGATACTTTAAAGCTTCACCAACAGACATGTGGCCTTGTTGTTTAACATGTTGTAATTTGAACCCAATTTGGCATAAGGGATCTACCACTATGGCATCAAATCATATGAAACGAGTAAACTACTGTCTGCTTTTCCCTCTAATTTCGCTGCAATTTGGTCACTGGATAAGCACAGCAGCCTGGCTGGAACATAGTCCCTGAACGCTAGAGCCAGTGCGTATAGCAGCCTCTAGCGCGCTCACACAGGAATAGCTCAACATCCCGACCCGACCCACATACTCTGCTGGTAGGATAACCTGGTGTAACTAACTCGGCTCATTATAAATAAAACAACAGCTTTCCCTAGGACCACTAACTCCACAGTCACTTTAGTCGATATGGGCATTAAAAGTTCAACAACTACGGTAAAGGTACAATAATCGTGGTAAAACACGCAGTTTAAATTGCAAAAAATTCTAGAAAGAAGTTAAAATCTGCAGAAGGCAAACACCAGCTAATAAAAGATTGCATCTGATCAGATGACAGAGCAAGAAGACATATGATTGCTGCTGATTGAAGTCATTATAAGAGCTTCTGCTGCCATCACCACATGAGTAGCGGCTACTACTGTCACTAATCTGTAGATGTGTATCATGAGCCTGTCGCTGTTACATAGCTAGCTATCACGTGACTGCAGCTGTGACTTACAGATCACTGCTGTTTGTCGTCGCTGATATGTTAGTTCAGTTATACACATTGACTAGCAGTAATGGTGTATCAGAGGTATAATGCATATATAGAGTGAGATAGAGAGAGAGAGCTTTAATTTGAGCTATTACCTGTATCTACAGCCACTGTACTGTCATTTACTTCTGAGGACGACAGCTGCTGACCTCCGCTGACAGCTGAAGCATTCTTAGCTGTCACCGTCATTTGGCCATTGGCATTAATCTCCATGGTGCTGTTTGGTCCATTCCATTTGTTCTTATATCTCTCCTTGCCAAATCCTTCTTCATAATTTCCTAAAGAGTAAAACTCAACATTGTGTACGCTAAACTGTGGCCATGGATTATTCATGCAATTGCACCGAATGCCATAATGAATCAGTAATTATTTTGTCAGAATTTTGATGAGAAGCACTCATTGAAATGTTGACATCTAGTGAGAGGAAAGAGTTTTGCATCATGATGTTAAGAAAGAGGACAATTCCAGCCATTATTATCACCAGACGTCACAAATAAGATATGGCGATATACGGTACTGTATAATTATCTCATAGCTGGTAAGTTGACCGCTTTAAATGATTATTCTACGGTGGCTCAACGCAGCAGCCCGTCAAACAGCGTGCAGTAGATGTTAGCACTAAAGCACTAACAAACCTCCTAAAATTGTGGTCATATTCATTGAAACGTTCTTAAATCTTTAACATGAAGAGGAGAGGGAGAAAAGGATAGTGACTAGTGAGAAATGAGAATAAAAACTGAATAGTTCATTGAACCAAGCGCAATCTTGTCCTATTGGATCCTATGTCTATTGAAGAGCCAATGGTGAATATCGGCGTTCCTAAACATCTCCTCAACACCCAGCAGAGCGATTAATTGGCTTAGGACTAACCCCAGTGCAGTTTTAATAAAAGGAGCGGCCAGTTGGCATTGATACAATATACATCCTTCCATGGGTTTGATTATCTCGTATTAATAGAAGACTGATATGCTGTTAAAATGTGCAGACAATTTGCAACATTGTCAGTAGGCTTTGTAATTGCCTGCAGCAACAGTGGTAATTTGTTGCCTAATATCAGGTTAGCGACTGAGTTGCAACTCTATGGTGAAACACTTCCAGCTATAATATTCAATGGTATAATATATCCTAGAGAAATATCCCAATAAAATAGGTCTGAATATCAACAACCTCAATAACACTACCTAGTAGTAGCACACACCATATAGGTCTGTGCGGATTTATGCAATTACCAATTACAATGTGTATGATGAACATTCGCGGCTAGCCTGAATTATGGACTGGCAACTCTAACTATATTAGGAATCATTAGATTACATATTTTGAATCTAAATACACTGGACTGTGGGCATCCACAATTGCCATAATGAGAATCTACCAAGCAAATACAGTACATAGGTCTACGCTAAAGAAAAGTAAGCTTGTCAGTGTTCAAGCCATACAATCTATCATGAAACTTGGGTTACATGACCAGTATGTTTTGATACTTCTCAGATGTTGACTCCATTGTCATCAGTGCAGTGCCCCCTATTTTGAAAACTAGTTTATTGAACTGGCATGAACATAGACTATGGGCATGAATAACGATTAGCAATTCTTACCTTTCTGCTTGAATAACTGTAGGAAGTGTGGTTTACAAAATATAGCACCATCTAAGGAGGCATAGGATCCAGTGCTGCAAAATTCAAGTATCAGGTCAATGTCTGGGAGAGTTTTCTAAGGTAACCATTAGTCTTGTTGATGAGTCATAATGAGTTACATGTCACTGATAAAGCAATTAAAAAACCAAAGGACTCCACCTAAAGGATAATTATTATCATTATTATGGCATGCCCCAGTGTAGGGAGCGCTGAATAAGAGGATAGAATCCACACTGTTGGCAGCCCTGCCCTATTGCATTGCCTAGGGCATTGGGCTACTGGCCATACAGTGTTGCGCTCTTTGAATTGAACATGAATAACCACTCTGATCACTGATATTACAGGCAAAGGACTAAATGAATTCAACGGTATAGTACTTTGGGCCTATCTATCTCACAACCCTGCGCATGTTATTGCAGCTGGTTAAAACTGAAATAATAAATACGGTATACCAAAACTACGGGTGAATAAGAAAACAGCATCTTAATTTAACCAGCAAAGCTGAATCATTACATTGGTGTCAGAGAAGGCCATGTTTAGCCATGAGGCAGGAGGGCATTTTATTTTAAAGTTTATTTATCGTCATTTCAACCCTGATGAGGCAAGTATTATTCAAGGTTATATTTGGAGATAGTGGAAAATATGAGTCAGGCTACAATTACAAAATACACATTCAACCTCAGCGTCAAGTCTTCATGAGGGAAGTGTGATATGACGTTTTATGTCCTTGACCTCAAAGGTATGCACAGCCTACAAAATTTGAGTTGAAGCTGAAAAACTGTTGTGACCACTTGTTTAGTGTATTAACATAGCGTTATTAACTTTTTAAATTTTTCTTGACTGACCGCAACGATACACCTTTTTCATATATTGTAAACATGGTCTCATTGGCATCCTAGATGCATCGATCAGTAAATAAAGTGTATAATATATATAATATAAGGAGTCATGATTTTTAGAATACATAGCCTCTCTATGCCTGAGGAGGGAGCCGCAAATAAGTTTGATCAGTTTTTCAGTTAATTTTTGACAACTTTGATAGCGGCACAGAGATATCAGATATCAGCGTATGGGGTGCGGAGAGGGGAGCAAGGCGGCTGACACAGATATAACATCACAGTTTTGCTGGATTTACCTCCCAACATTTTCAAACAATGACTAACTATTTCTCAATTTTATGTCATTATGATATCATCTGTCACAGGAAGGTCTAATAAAATAGCCATTTTATAACAGCTCTATATTGCACACATCCCACCTGATTACAAGATAACTACCTGATTACATGCAATTGAGATGCTAACATTTCAGTGCATTGCTGCATTCACTCAGCTTGGGTGATACATTACCTGAGGGTTCGTTTACATTGATGACATCTAAAGCAGGATTTGTGAAAGTGGTCATTGTCAGCTAGCAACTCTTCCATAGGGTACACTGTCTTCTCACATATCTTACACTTGTTCACTACAACCTGCAATAGACATAGTTATCAGGGTTAGCAAAACTCTCGATCTTCTGAGACACACACTGGTACATTATCAGAAGCAAAGGCTGCTGTCTGGCTCTGGTAATATCATCATTGTCCGGAGAACAAACTGATATATTCGATACTGACCTTCTACTGCCAACTCATGATCTGCAGATCTATCCAAAAGAGCCAGCCTGACCTACACAGCACACATATTCGCAAAATTTCTCATACCCAATATTTCAAATTTTCCAAAACACAATTGATTTTGTTATCAAGGTTGGCCTATGGCTTAGGCTATAACATCAGTAGAGGGCTTTACCCAGACCTATCAAACCAATGACTCAAAGAGAACTATAAGAATGTGGTGGAGAGACCTGTGTTTGACCAGGTCACACAGCCTGTGTTTGACCTTCTTAACACTTTTGTTGATTTATTAAACACATACACGAAACCACCATATTACCACCATGTTACCGATGTATTTAGCATCTTTGATTTTACCATGCTCATGATCTTTTTGCAATTTATATAGTAAATTAGGAATGTGGTTCAAATTACCAAAAAAATTGGATGATATACAAATATTGGATGGCTGTTGCAGCATGTAAGATGTACACACTAGTAGACTGGATCAATATGCAGCGAGAAAGCAAGATTTGGCCTGGTAGCATCCATACTGGCAGTAAAATCAGCATCAGAGATAAGCGGCCAGCGGTAGTTCGATGATAAACATCACAGAGAAATACAATAAGGGCAGTGAAACAGTAATATTGCAGCATCGAAGACAATCACTAACGCTTTAGAAAATACAATGAGTTGAAAGGTTGCTGTGAACAGCTGATCACTTGTTTCAGACGCATGCATTGTGTGTTGATTAGGTAACAATTGTGTGACTGAGGAAAAAAATTATGTTTGAACTCTTTCAGCCTCATAAAGCAAACAAACACCCCTTCCTTTGCAGCAGAAATGACATGAAAAAGACACAGATATACATTACAAGACTCACTGTATGAACATAGTACCCAAGCTGCCATTCTAAATTTTTATATTCATACACACAGGGTTTAGGATCATAATAGCAAACATGTGCAGTAAAAGCAATCCAAAAGAGACGCTGCACAAGTGATACTAACCTGAAATCGCGGCATGGTTGTTTGATGGTGGTTTGTGAGAGGGCAGGACTGCCAAGACAAGTCTTCTTTACCTTCAAGAAGTAGAATATAGAACATAGGTTAAGACACATCCGGCCAGACAATAGTGAAAAACACTTCAAGCAAAATGTCAAAATTAATGCAGTATTTGGTCATCAATCACCTACACACATTCTGAGCAAGTTATGTGTCACCACAGGAATTTCAATCGGTTTAAATGGTGATAATTGTTCCAGATCGGAAAATTGTTCTGATTGATGCTAATCAAGTTATGAGGAATAGAAGGACATGAAGGCCTACTTGCAGATTATTTTCCAGTCAGTTCTACTATAGAACCAGATTACCAATTCACAGCCTGACAGTGCATACTGCCAGGAATAAGACAATTTGTCCAAGATGGATTCATCTCTGGAGTTTCCGATCATTAATTTGTGGTTGGGGTTTGGGTTCCCTCATTTGTACTCAAGAAATTTACGACACATCAAGGAGTTAGCTTCTTAGACACACCTACCCACAAACTCTCATTCAACAACGCTCTGCATATGGACAATGAAGCCATTATTTATGCAAGTGGACTGATTTTGAGAGAAATAATTATTGAGCTACACCGATAACTTACATGTAGGTCTATACCCTAAATAATACCAACAACTTACATTTAGTTCTATGGGACAAAAGTCAAAAGTATTATGGACCAGTCAGGCTATGTAAAGATGTTCCACTCTCATGTCATCCGATGTGAGCGGTTGTGGGATTGATTCAGAGTCATCTTCAGGACTTAGGGGTATTGAACAATTTTGTAATGATGATATCGTATAATTTTACCTACGGAGAATATGATTTGGGTCACATGTTGGTCTAATGGAATTACACAAGCCCACCAAACAGGAGAGAATCCTGGTTCAAGCATTGTCTGCCTCCTGAAATTACTCGGCTTTCTCATACCCATTCATTACACTGCACAGACTCACCAAACCACTTGAAGCAGGAACAGTAGTATGATACGGCACATACACTTCTTACTTTAGTAAAGTAAACTTACAGGTATATAATACTTGTGCTTTTCATGGTGACTGTGAGGGTTCTGGTTATGCTAGTTTGTGACTTGATTTTTCGGTTGTTACTAGTTTGAGAGCTTTAAAGGTTGTGTCACATTCACAGGGGCCAAGCAGTAGCTTGTTTCATCCGATCTGATCTAGGCAGGCCTAGAATTATTAATGGGTTCGGATTGTAAACTAACCATTATAAACCACTTTTAGAGAGTATTGATCACCAGTAATTTATCCCACGGACGAACTCAGACCGCTAGGCCTACTGACAATCCTACTTTCTACATCAAGACTGCACACCAATGGAATAAGCTTTCAGCATCATGCTCTCTTTGACGCTGCCAACTGTTCCCGGTTAGCCGATGCAGTATTCAATGGTTACCGTTGATGACTGGAGACTAACCATTATAAACCACTTTTAGAGAGTATTGATCACCAGTAATTTATCCCACGGACGAACTCAGACCGCTAGGCCTACTGACAATCCTACTTTCTACATCAAGACTGCACACCAATGGAATAAGCTTTCAGCATCATGCTCTCTTTGACGCTGCCAACTGTTCCCGGTTAGCCGATGCAGTATTCAATGGTTACCGTTGATGACTGGAGACCCATTTCAGAAGCCGTCAGAAGATGATGTTGGTTTGTACCTCGACAGAGGTCCGCACTATCAGTGTAAATAAAGGTAGCCTATGAGAGGTAGCACAGGACAGTGAGAGGGAAGGTCATGACTTAGATCACTGGAAGCCTACTGACATTGACAGAAGTCCCCAGAAGAGGAAACCAT
>ERZ1740072.924-NODE-924-length-11610-cov-5.962354_pt1 | contig 11610 bp, 6 predicted proteins | sample MGYA00581733_ERZ1740072 | MGnify/ENA primary metagenome ERZ1740072 (study PRJEB43018, sample SAMN04849741) | marine metagenome | isolation source: floating plastic debris | place: Pacific Ocean | collected 2008-08-30 | study: EMG produced TPA metagenomics assembly...
CTTGGTTTTGGGTTTCAGATAACTCACCAATAATTGTTTGTATCCACCAAGGTGTACTAATAGTCATAAATGTTAAATGTAATACCAATTATTAAGCATTGCAAATCAAAATTGCTCTCGCTGTAAATTTTGCAAAATACATACTGCCTAACTTGTCCCATCAGGGATATCATTACTGCAACGTCACGGCATTACAAAAAGTATTAGTTATACTTATCACCCAAAATTGAAGTGAGTTAAAATCGTAGCATTAACAACATTTACATGAGTAAAATATATAAAACGTATCTGCGATTAACTACGCAGAAAGACCCGACGAAAAAGTTTGTGTTGTTAATGGTTTATTTTCTTATAATGTCATCACACACTTCTTCGACTTTTTCGCGGTCTTCCTTTTCAACATTAGGGTTATTTTTCAGGAAATCCGATATCAAATTACAACTGTGTGAAAGTAGCTCATCTAAATCTAGTTTTAAATTCCATAAAATCACTTCATTGTCTTCACTACCGGAAACAATCATTTGACTATCAGGGCTAAAACTAACACTATTTACCCAATTACTATGTCCTTCCAAGGTCATTAATAAAGAGCTATCATTTAAATTCCAAAGTTTTATTGTGTTGTCATCACTTCCCGAAGCAATCATCTTACCATCATGACTAAAACTGATGCTTTTAACCCAATTCTTATGTCCCTTTAAAGTTTTAAGCAAAGTACCGTCTGACTTCCAGAGTTTGATTGTTTTATCTGCACCACCCGAAGCAATCATTTGTCCGTCAGGACTAAAAGCTACTGTAGTAACACGACTTCCATGACCTTCCAGAATTTTGAGTAAGGAACCATCTCCTTTCCAGAGGTTAATCTTACCGTCACGACTTCCAGAAGCAATTAAATTACCATTCTTGTTAAAAGCAACTGTTGAAATCCGATCCTTGTGACCTTTCAGCTCTTGATGCAAAGTACCATCCAAGTTCCAGAGTTTGAGTATTGTATCGTCACCCCCTGAAGCAATTAATTTACCATTAGGACTAAAAGCTACGGTATAAACTCTGCCTTTATGACCTTCTATTTCTTGAAGTAAAGTACCATTTGAATTCCATATTCTCAGGCTACTATCACGACTTGCTGAAGCAATCTTTCTGCTGTCAGGACTAAAGGCTACAGCAAAAACTACATCTTTATGACCTTTGAGTTCTTTAACTAAAGTACCATCCAAGTTCCAGAGTTTTACTGTTTTGTCATGACTTCCGGAAGCAATTAATTTACCATTAGGACTGAAACTTACTGAGGAAACTGATTTAATATGTCCTTCTAAATTTTTCAGTAAAATGTTTTGAGGTTTCCACAGTTTAACTATGTTGTTACCACTCGCCGCCGCAATTAACTCACAATTGGGGCTAAAATCTACAGAATAAACTGGAGCATCATGTCCCTTTAAAGTTCCAAGTAAATTACCGTTTGAATTCCAGATTTTGACAGTTCTGTCTCCACTCGCTGAAACAATTTTCTTACAATCAGGGCTGAAACTTACATCAATAACTTTACCAGTATGATCTGTTAGAGTTTTTTGTAGACTACCATCTATATTCCAAATTTTGATTGTTCTATCATTACTTCCTGAGATAATTTTCTCTCCATCAGGACTAAAGGTAACAGTTCTAACATTATCTTTATGACCTTCGGAACCTTCAAAGGTATTCAATAAAGTTCCATCATCTACATTCCAAAGTTTTACTGTTTTATCATTGCTAGCTGAAGCAATCATCTGACTATCAGGGCTGAAACTGACATCCCAAACACCTCCACTGTGACCTTCCAAGGTTTTCAACAAGGTTCCATTTACATTCCAAATTTTGACGGTTTTGTCTTGACTTGCTGAGGCAATCATCTGACCATCAGGACTAAAACCAACACCCCAGACTTGTTTTTCATGCTCAAGGGTTCTCACAAAAGTTCCATCTCGTTTCCAAAGCTTGACTGTGTTGTCATCACTTGCTGAAGCAATCATCTGACCACCAGTTCGGAATTTTACACTTTTTATCCTTTTTCGATGTTTGTTCAGTGTTCTTACATGAGTTCCATCTTGTTTCCATAGTTTTACTGTTTTATCACCACTTGCTGAAGCAATTATCTGACCATCTGGACTGAAAACTACTGAACTAACTACACTTTTGTGCCCTTCCAAACGGTTATATTCTTTAACCCCGTAAACTGCACGCCTTAATATCCTGTTAACCTCACGCTCAGTTTCTGCACTGTGCCAATACAGTTGTTGCATCTGTCCCCAAGCTTTAATAGCTTCTTGCAGCGCTTCTAGCTGTTGATTAGAAGAGAAATAAGCATCTGAGGCTTTCCCAGATGTTTTAACTTCATCAATGATTGCATTTCTCCGACTAATAAAAACAGCTGTAGTCAGACCCAATAAAACAGTCAAAATTGACAGAATTAAAACATTAACTGCATGATATCGCCTTGAACTTACCCTAAATAGTTGTTTACCATTTTCATCCAAATTGAGATACTTTTTGTATTTTCTCAGTTCCTGAAATTGATTGCGAGGAATAATAGAACGATAAAGTTGCCAGTTAGTTAGGCATCTTTCAAATAATTCAATCGCTCTTTTAATTTCTAATTCTTGTAAACTATTCCATTGATTAATTTGTTTAGCAAGATATTCATGGGTAATTGAGTATTTTTTGGCTTGGGGTATAGTTTCAATTAGACGACTCCTATCTAGTTTCTCAATAATCTTTTCAACTTGTGTTTCTGAATAGTGCAATTTTTGAGCAATTTCTTCAATAGATTTAAAGATGCGAGTCCCTTGAGAAGTTGTCATTTGTTTGAGAATAGACTTCACCTCGTCCCGCTCATTTGGCGAATAATTCTCAGTCAAAATTATATTGATATATTCCTGTAAAATCCCCTCGACACCACCCAATTCTTGATACAAATCTTCTTTGATGATGATGGTTTCCCCTGCTTTAATTTGCTGTAATTTTCTAGTTTTTACCTCATCGAATAAACGATTACAGACAATTTGTAAATGAATTGGCTCAATTTGTTTTACTTCCTCTTGTTCACTTTTTATCAGAAGATTAGGTACAAGAGTATTTTCTAAAAAATCTGGGTCGTAAACTATATTATCTTTAAGAATTTGTAATGGCTTCTTGATAGCATCAATAGCTTCTGCTATATTCAATGGTTCTAAATAATATTGATAGCTCTCAGTATTAAACTCAGGTATTGAATGCCAAAATTCTCCCAAATTTCCATAGAAATCTTGGCGCACAGAAATTATAATATTCAAATTCTGGGCATTCATTACCTGTAGACATTCACAAAATTCCTGAATAAAATGCCCTCTTTTAGTTAAAGGAAGATTTAAAAAGAATCTTTCAAATTGGTCAAGAAAAATTGCAATAGGACGCTGAGTTTGGCGAGAAATTTGTTGTAAACACTCCAAAAGTGTATCACTATTACTAAGGTCAACATTTACATTGTCGAGGTTTTTTATACCAGCCTTTATTAGTTGAGTGGGATAGCCATAGTCCCGGAAAACCATTGTAAAATAGCCTTTTTTTACCAATGCTGGAATAATTCCTGCATTAATTAAAGAAGTTTTCCCACTGCCAGACTTACCATTAATCAAAATTAATTTATGACTGGAGACTTTAGAAGCTAGTAACTGAGAAACCGCTTCTCGACCAAAGAAAATATCTGCATCTGTGGTGTCGTAATAACTCAGAAATTGGTAGGGTTCTTCAATCTGAATCTTATCTTTTGCTCTATATTGTCCCCAATTGATTTTGTCATCGAGAGCGATGGAAGCTAGAGCATAAAACTTAATCTCGTATTTACTCCCGCCGATAACATCTCCTGTGACAATTGTTTCGTCTCCAAAATGGATTCCATCGCTATGACCATCAGTTTCATTATTCTTCATCATCACCTCCTACATATTTATTTCCATTGAACACGTCTCCATGAACGTTTGTACTGTCTCCAAAGTGGATACCACCACTGGGCTGTTCGGGAGCAGTTTTTTTCTCCTGCTGTGATGGCATATTTTCTTCTGATTTAATAGGAATAAGATGCTCTTTTTTTTGCAGCACAGGAATTAGGTGTTCGGGCACCTTAATTGCTTCAGTTTCACCCACCACTGTCCCTTTGCGAGTTTCTGTTGAGCGGTTAACTTCTAATTGAATACGATTGCAACCGAATTCATAAGCAGATTCAATTGTCTCGCCAGAACCTAATGCTTCGTAAAAGCCTACCGTAAAGGCAATTGCAGCATCATCTTGAATCTCCTGCCGCATACCAATAACATAATTAATGTGTTTGACAATTTCTGAGGCTTGCTCCTGAGAATAGCAAGCATTGAGTAGCACACATTCTACTACTTTCCACTTGGCAACAATCCGAAATAAGTCTGTTAGGACTTCCGTTCCCACTAACTGTTGTCTTCCCGCATCGTTTTCTAAAACTAGTCCCTCACTTCCGCTACCGTGTCCGCAAAAGTGAACAATCCAAGGTTTCACCTCCAATAGGGCAGCTTGCAAATCTTTGACACGTACAGCTAATCTAATTTTTAGGTCAAACTGCTCGCGGCAAGCTGAACGCTTCAGACCTTCTTCTATATCACGTATTTCTTGCTCTAGCTTGAGATCCCCTCTGGGGTTTGCTGCCAAAATCAGGATTTTCTTAACCATAGCTTAATACACAGGAGTACTTACGGAACTTGAGGTACAACGCTCCGGAAAGTGAGTTCCAATTTTCTTGTCAATTAATGGAGTAAATTCTCATTCTTATTAGACCAAAATGAGCTAATATTCACGGATATTACATAATAATATCCAAACAGTAAAGTGTTTAAAGTTACCTAAAAAGCAGTTTTAACTTTTTCGTATTGCTTCCAAAAGCAACTGTGTATTTACAATAATTGAAGATAAATTGCAATGCATTATATAATACATAGTTAATTATAACTATTAGGTTTTCACGGCTACTTCAACTTGCACCGTTGTCCAATCATGGCTAGGAAAAGCAACTGGATTCGCTTTGCGAGTTATTGGCTGTTCGGCTGCAAACGTCATCAAAAATTCACCTAAAGGGTCGCCGCTTCTTGATATTCCCTTCGCTTGTGGTGACAGAATCGGTTTATCAAGAGATGGTAATTCCAACCAACGAAAGTTAGCCGTACCAATGGTGGCAAACACTTTAAAAATATCTTTACCTTCCTCTTCGCCTTCTGGAAGACTCATGTTTACCGGAATTAATTCCTCTTGTTCGGGGTCAAGGGAAACGAACTGGCTAGTTTTGGGATACATCTGGTCAATCGCCCAATCACTCTGTAAATCCAACACTGCAACATTAACTACACTGGAATAATTGTTGCGAATTTTTAAGAATACATATTCCCCAGCCTTTACTTCTGGATGATTGAGGTCAGCAAATGGTTCGGGTTTCAATTCGTCTACTGGGTCATAATCCTCCTGCTTACCCAGCAATTCCACTACAACTTTTCCTCTCAAAGGTGAACTTGCATCATGGTTATCGAGTTCTTGTATCGCCTGATACTTTGCTAAATGCACCAAACGCTTCACTACTGTTTCAGCAGAATTATTTTCGCTTATCTTAAAAGCTGGTCGAAGAACAATTGACGCACCAGTGCGGTCATATATCTCATAAATTATCTCGTTAACCGCTACCTGGTACGTTTCTGCTTCAGCTTTAGAAGAGATTTTTTTGATATCTACTTGATAATCAGCAGCTTCATCTTTTCCGACTAATTCCACCCAGCCGTTACCAGTTAATGCTACTTCCACAGCTTGCAAGGCTGCATTTTTTTTCTGGGATGAATTATTATCTTTAAGCAACCGTACCTTTCGTACTAACTTGACGGGTGCAGAGGTCAATACTGCTTGCGCTCCTTGTTCGATAACCGATTCTGGATTCAGTATTTTTGTGGCTTCTGCCCAAGAATATGATGCTTCTAACTCCGTAATTTCTGCTACTGCTACTCTTTGTTCTACTTCGCTAAAACTAGTTAAACCACGAGGATAAATAGCAAATGTTGCTCCCTTACGCAAACCCTGTGCTTGACCAGCATCAAATTTAACTCTAGTGGTGTTTCCCTCCACTTTTACCTGCATTACATTAACTGCATACTCCGTTTGAACGTATTTACTACCAAATACTAAACGTTTATCTTCACCCATTAACATCGGTGTTTGTTGGGGAAACAAAGTTTTGATTTTGGCATTGATGCGGTCATGCAGCATTTTGTAGGTCATTCCCGGCATTGGTTGATTTAAAGTATCTAGCAACCAATAAGTAAGCGCACCATTGCGTTTTTTACCATCAAAAGCATATTCATAAGCTAATTCAGAAGGACGGCAAGCAGCTAATAATACATAACCTTTGACGGATGGTAACATACTAGCAACAGCAGTTGCTTTACGAGTTACTCCTGATGCTTCTGATTCTTCGGGTGTAAAAAACAACCAATTTTCAGCTAATTCATCCGCAGAAGCAACTAGGTTTGATATTGGTCTGGGAGTTTTATCAATCGTATCCAAACCGCGAATATCTGCATCTTCTCCCCGCACCGCACCACCAGAGTGACAGCAATCCAGGACAACCGTGACCAATAACCCCTTATCTGCCATTTTTTTGAGAAGTGTTGCTAATTCCAAATCACGCAGATATTGTCCTTCTTCAGTACCAATATCAGTAGGGACTAATGCTTCATCAATACCATTTTTTCCTTTGATTTGGGGATAATTTGTAGTGGTTCGTCCTCCATGACCTGAATATTGGATATATACTAAGTCTCCTGGTGCTGCTGTTTCTGTAAGATACCCGAACTGTGCAACGATATTCTTGTAGGTGGGTAATTGTGATTCTGGTTCCTTTGGCTTGGGTACTTCACCAATTTCCAAGGTATCCGGGTCTGGATTTGAAGCCGTTAACTTAAAAATCTTTGTGGGTTTTTGGGGTTGACGTGAAAGAAATTCTTCTACATGGTTAATATCGCGGACGCTACCTCCTAAGCTTCTGTAAGATGTACCATCTGACAAGCGATTGGGTAAATAGCAGTCAATACCAATTAGTAAAGCGTATAAGTTGGGATTTGAATTGATTTCTTCTGTCATTATCTGTTCTCTTAACTCTTAATATGTGGCGTTTCTATGATTCCTAACTATGCAGAAAAACTTCCGTATTGCTACATATCAAAAATTTCTAATAATTAACTAGAAGGCATTAACAACTTCAAACAAATCATGAACGGGAGTGGGAGCTTGTTCTCCAGAATTTTCCGTTTCTACTTGCAATCGGTAAAGCCCTGGTTTTAAATTATCAATAGCTAATACCCATTCTTTTTCTTGTTCTTCAAAATCGAGATTGAGTGCAGTTTCTGAGTGAGAAACAGATGTAATTGTTGCTTTTAATTTCTCATTACTTGGAGAGGAACTAATTACTTTACCACGCATTTTTATCGGTTCGGAGGTTAAGTAAAGGTCATCCAGAGAAAGACTAATAGCTGATTGTGGCGCTCTTACTGTTCCTAAATCAAATTGACTAAGTTTAAGACGATTCAATAAATCTTCTAAAATTTGACTTTGATTTTGTAGTGAACCGTGGGTTTCAGCAATAAAATTATTGTTTAAACTATTAGATAATTCAATGGGTATTGCAGATACTTGTGGTACTGTCCCATCACCATCACTTAAATCTGGTCTACTTTGCAATATTATTGGTAATTTTTCACTCACTGTCAGCGTTCCATTTGCTAGCAATGCAGATTGCAAAGTAGGTTGTTGTACTCCGATTATAGGAATAGTTGTAAAATCATTTTTGTAGTTTTCATTTTTAATATTTCTATCAACAGCCGCTTCAATTTCTCGATGAAATTTCAAAGCATCTGCGACTCTTGTTTTAACAATATTAGGAATATTATCAGTTTCTGCAATTCTATGATAATCATTACCTATTTGTAGCATTTCATAAATAGGTAATAATTGATAAATAGAAGTCAAAGAGCGCATGATTTCTGTTAAATCAAGAAATAGTTTTTTGTATCCATTTGCGAGGAAATTAACTGCTTTAACTGACCCTCTGTAGGGTGTTCCAAAGGTAAATAAAGCTCTACAATCTCGCCATCCTTCTAATACTTCCAAGTAGTAGCGAGAAACTAATCCACCCATACTATGAGCCAGGAGAATTACCTTAGCATCTTCAGCACCGCTATACTCTCTCCAACGTTTTAATCTCTTATCTATTAATCTTTTAAGTAACCTTGCATTAGCACGATTATCACGTCGCCAATCGTAGGGGAAATGATAAAAATTAGCAGCTTTATCATCCGCATCTTCGTAGATATTACCAGGAATAACATCAAAATTGTCAGTAATTAAACGTGAAGTTTTTGTATAACCATCAATTTTTACTAGTCCAGGAATAAGATGAGTATCTTCTATAACTCTAGTTGCTTTAATACAATCTCCCAAACTTTCTGCTTCTGGGTCATCCTGGGCTAATTTTAGCTCTTGAATTGAATTACCACTACTAGTTAAAACTTGCCAAATAGCTTGACCAGAAACAGCCCAAATATCTTTTCCATCTTTTTGTAAAACACTGCCTAGTATTCCCGGTAGAATTACTACCATATCCCGCATCTTTACTTTTTCTGACATTATTTTGACCTATGTAACTTGTGAGATATGGCTGTTATCTCTCATGGATATTACATAGCAAGCATCAAATTCACAAGTAATTGAAATTACATTTTTGACAGTTCTCACTTTTTCGCGTTATTACTAACTAGAAATTCACCATATTGTTGGTATACGTCCGCGCCGAAGATACAAGTGATGATTGATAAAACTTGACCGAACACAGGAGCAGCAATTATGACAGATGAAGTTTTTTATACTAAATGCTCAGTTGGTACAGCCAGCAGTTGTGAGTTGATGCGGTAGGAGATAGCGGTTCCTATAAGGCATTGAGCCGAGATACGTGTAAAAACCTGCAAGATGGTCTGGAAACCCTTGCCATCTATACGTTTTAGGATTTTTGGTACTCTTTCCAGAATTTATGCATAAATGTATTGACAATTTCACCTCATAATTGCTTTTTTCTAACCAAAGAGAATTAAATATACTCTTTGGTTGGACATAAAACTTGAGGCTGTAATCCTTTACATACAAGGCTTTCAAGCAATATGGAACAATACAAGATATGGTTCAACACAGTAAAAATCGTTAATTTTATTAATGAAAACTTCTGTTTTTGTGGCGAAATATACTTCAAAATTGCTCTTTGAGGTCAACTTTACTTAAAAATCGCTTAAAGCCATATATAGCAATCTTTTCAAGACCATCTTGCAGGTTTTTACACGTATCTCGGCTCAATGCCTATAACCCCCGGCCGGGATTGCATTTCGCTCGTAACCTAAAACTATTTTCAAAATTTCTCCAAAATTTTCCTTACACGAAAGAATTGAGGATTAAAAACGGAATTATCACTAAAAATAATTACGGCAAGCATCTTATACCAAAATTACCCAATTTTATCGACTCCCTTCATACAGTACCCCAAACGTACCCCACGGTACCCCGAAAGTACCCAACAGTAACCAAAAACCCGGAAAGATAGTCGAATTGTGGCAGTCAGGCACAGCACCCCACAGTAACCGTACAGTACCCCACAGTTACCATTATTCCTACCAAAGAATGCTACTACTGTAAGTGGACAAGGTATGCGTACAGTCACAAAATTGATGTACTTTATCCTATTATCCCAGGTCTTTTACCAACTAAAACAAAAACAGTATTATTTTTCAATTAAGTAGAGATTTACTGCACCTTTCGCTATTTAAAATTTTATAGCCAACAAGGGTAACTACTCCTTCATGATGATTGGTGTGGCTCACCTGAACCACTCCGATAAATTATCTATCACTGTATTCTTTTTTCTTTATTACTGGTTTGTTATCAACAGTTTCTTCAGTTGAAGGTTGTTGTGTCGCTACTTGTCTACGTCGAGGTGAAGGTGTCAAGTTATAGAAGTTAGAACGGTGACGAGTAAACTTCTCTAGCAAATCGCGATTCATATTATCTCCCACAAGAAACACAACCACCAATATTAACGAAGCGCTGCTAACAATAGCAAATCATTTAAAGAAATATTTAACCATTTATTTACATTACGAAGAACGCACCCGCATCTCAATAGCAGTTACATTTATGAATCACTATAATACGCATGTGGTGATTATTAATTCAAACTGCCAGTCATGAAAAAAGATTGGAGAAATGTAGAAAGAACTTTCTTAGAGTTAGGTATTGATTATCAGTTAAGAGAATGGTATTACTGGTGCAAAATAGATAATCGAGAGTTTTATTATTCCCCACAAAAGGATAAATGGAGACTTAAGGGGTGCAGAGTTTGGCTGCAAAGCCAAGGTACCGCTGACTTTATAAATCAAGCTAAACTATATTCCCCACCCAATCGAACTAAGTACAATCAAAAGAAAGCATCTAACAAATCAAATTATAATAATCATAAGAAGAAACAGAATAATAATAGTAGAAAGTATAGAGAAGATAGTTACAAAGTAAGGGAAACGTTTCTCGCTCGCTTTGAATACTATCTTACTATTCAAAGGAAGCAAGGTTACAATACTGCTTGGATTTGGCGCTCTTTGATAGATAATTATAAGTTAACAACTGCCGAAATCTGTTGGTTATGTGTGGTTTTTGATTATTCACCTTGGTGGGCTTATTACAAAGCCTCATATTATGGTGTCGGGTTAAGCAAAGATGAAATATTTAGAATAATTGAATTAAACCAAAACTATTGGTTAAGGTATTTCTGCAATCGTTGGGGTGGTTGGAATCAAGAAACTAGCAATTCAAGTAATTCAACTACACCACCCCCACCTTCTCCCTATCAATACCACCTTCAGCTATTACAGTTAAAGTTTCCTTTTACTAAGGAAGAATTAAAAAGTGCATATAGAAGGAAATCTAAAGAAACCCACCCAGATGCTGGTGGTACGGCTGAAGCTTTTAGACAAATAAACCATGCTTACCAGGTTTTATTGAAGGTTTAGGTGTCAGATAATTTATATGCAAATTCTATTCCCAATTACCAGTTACTAATTACTAGTTAACACCACCAATTACCAATTACCCATTCCCAATTCTCCACCATCAAGAGTAAAAATATTTCTGCTTCAAAGTCATTTTTAATCTTCAATTTTGAACAGGTAATTGATATTATTACGTCGAAGCTGCTTGAGAAAGTTTTCTAACTGCACGAGCAATAAGGGGAGCTTTCTTTTCTAATCCTTGTAGAGTTAAATCTCCATCCAAATATAATTGATACCATGATTGACGCTGGCGCAAAACTCTTTCATCATCGCGCAACCGCAACCGTTCCAAGGTAAATTGTGCTTTTTGACGTTGTTGAGAGGGAACTTTATCTGTTAACACTAACTGTAAAGAAGGAAGCAGAATTTCAAACCAATCTTCTCCCAAATCAAAGGGGTCAAGAACTTGGTCATCAAGCGTACCTTTACAACTATTAATCCAACCAGAAGCAAA
>ERZ1740072.926-NODE-926-length-11601-cov-7.941885_pt1 | contig 11601 bp, 9 predicted proteins | sample MGYA00581733_ERZ1740072 | MGnify/ENA primary metagenome ERZ1740072 (study PRJEB43018, sample SAMN04849741) | marine metagenome | isolation source: floating plastic debris | place: Pacific Ocean | collected 2008-08-30 | study: EMG produced TPA metagenomics assembly...
CCTTCACCCAGTGGCATGCATGCTGCACCTGCTCCGGCTACTATGCCAGGTAAGTGTGTGGTATGAGACAGCACCCTGGTAAATGATGAACATTGAAATATAACATACATGTAGGGTAGATTGGTCACCACTTGTGAAACTTATAGGATGGAGCAATAATAATCTTTTTGTCACCACTCCCGTAGCATATTTGGGATCGGGACACGGGATGGGGTTCTGTCTATTTGTTGTGTATACCTTCAAGTGGGGAATTTGTAGCTCAGATAAAGTCAGATATCTGCCGCTTTATACAAATAGGTGACTAAAATCACAAGATTACGTGGGATCAGTCGAGTTGTAACTACAAAGGCAGGCAAAGTTGTCATAATCCTCTATTAACAGGTATTTACCTTTGTACGCTCACATTATAACAACAAATCTCAACATATCCCAAGGCCTGGGGGCTCAGCTCTTGTTCAAGAAAGGAAATTCAAAATTAATGTTACAAGTACAGCCATTAGGAATTAAAGGGCAGGGTATTGTCTTCTTAAATTTACCAGACATTTATACACTCAATAATAGAAAAATATTTCTCACTATGCTTTTGTAAAGTTTCAATCAATCCTCAAAACATTGACGATATCTCATTTGCGAATGCATAATGCATGTACACAAACTCAAGTGCTCTGAACGAAGAATTGAAGCTTATAACATTTATCTAACACATTTTCAATGGCTCTCGGCCTTTACAGGCAGGTGAATAAATCCTTCCACTTGAGTTGAAGCTTATCAAAATAGCGCTTGGTCAAGTTTGAAGTAAAAATGTCTTTCTCTAAAATGTACCCTCTCACAACCATTCCATAACTAGTTGGTCCCAGTGGTCGTCATACATGAAATTTTGGGACTGAAAGTGATACCATTGAAGTGATCACAACCTTCTACTATTTTGTTTGTGGGACAAATTGTTTGACTTGTGACGTAAACCCACGCAAACCTTTGCAAACCCATCTGCTTTCGCTGCTCTTTGTTGGAAACTCTTTGTTTTGACGGATTGATTTCTGTTAAGTTTTATCAATATTTAAATTGGTATTCAACTCTTAATTGCTTCATAATGCATTAATATTTACAGTATTTGACTGGAGATCAGCCTAATGGAGCTTATGCAAGCACTACATGTGTTTGCTGCCAATATTAAATTCAGTTTGAAACACTCTTATGATAGGGCAATTAAACACCAAAAGAGTCAGCGCGGCCCTGGGGTCCAAACGCTTCAAATCCTCCTGACCCATTGCCAGTCACAGCCTGAGTGCTATATGAGCAGCGAATCGGGTAACACGAGACTATACACACGAAATCATCCACTCATATTATGTTTAGGGTATTGAATATCATGGCATGCTTGCATAGGCTAGAATAGTAAAATATACAACGTAAACAAACTTACGCACCTACTCCATTCTCCTTTTCAAAGAAACCAGCGCTACAAGCCTGAATGTACATCCCAGAATAGGAGACGATATTTGAAGTATCACCCCTCATAGAACTGACAATTACTTACCTCCGCTTTTGTATCTAATTGTGTAACACAAGTCATGATGGAATAATTGTATGGTTGTGTAAACGGTGCAATGTGGCTGTTGACTAGTTTGAGCCACATTTTTCCAAAGGATATTGAATGCAGTGGGTGGGTGAGTTTCACTTTTTTTACTTTGTCGAACTGAGTTTGATTGCGAATTACTCATCTCAGCACAGTTGTTTGAATTATCCTCAATTTTGACATTTCACAAAAGATTTTTGCATTATTGCTCCATCCCATTAGTAGTTGGTGGCTGAGTATTTCCCTATTTTAAAAGTAGTCAAATTGAACTTCACAACTGTCTTGTTACAAACTAATATACCAGCATCATATCACACACCAGTTTTTCCTCATTCTGCACATATAGTGTTCGGTTGGTTGGTGACAGTTTTCTCTTTTCTCTCTGTTGTTCAGGTTCATTACCTAATGGTGGTATACAGTTTGCACCACAGCCTGTGGCTTCCATCGCATCGTTAGCACAGGCACAGGCCGCTGCCGCAGCAGTAAACGCGGTCAGCATGTCAGGTCTACAGACTATGCCCTCTAACCCGGCTGTAGCTGCTGCCACTGGCTTTCCAGCGCCTATCACTTATCTACCACCCACCGGAGGTAATGTCACAATCACTCTACTAACAATACTCATTCTAATATATACTGTCATACAATATCTGTCGCTGTCTATTTGCGATAGCCTGTGTCTGACCATTCGTCGTGGCTCAGGTTATTGCAGTGTATGTGTATGTGACTAACCCATGTCTACGCTAAAGGTACCCAAATAATTTTCACTTGACACTGATTTCTAAATGTAGCCCGAAAGTTTTAGTCAAAGTGGTGTGGGATTTACGAAAGACTTTTAGCTGGCCTGCTAGTTCTGGGCTTCATAGCTATTGGGCGATAATATCTAAGCCGGCATACAATTTTGAAGAGTTGTCTGCCCTTTTTCATTCAAATCTTATGAAATCGGACTCTAGGAGATGATGTGAGAAAAGCAAATATCATATTCTGGATCAATTTTATTTACATAATATAAGCAATGACACTCGGCTTTAAGACCTGGTGAAGAAGATAAAAGAAAATAGCTGTCGCTAAGATGGGAAAGAAATGAGATGTGAATATCAGATCTTAGTGAGAATGCGCTGAGTCTGGCTCATTGTCAGTCTTTATCATAATCAATAAATAATTTAGGCATTCAATGACCTAGAACAACCCAGAACAAATCATCAAATGGAAATAAGAGTTCTCTGATCTTGGTGTGTTTGTGTACATCACTGATAGACGTGGCATAAATTAATATCGTGGAAATGAATTGTCGCAGATGTAATATATGCGCGTTTCGAGACCAAGGCTCAACAGCTGGTGAATTATTAATACATCTATTAATGTAGTGACAAAAACATTATTACCATGGTATTAATGGATTTGTTGATGTCCTGTGGCAGCTGGTGCAGTTGGCAGAACGGAACACGCTCAGTTCTGCTACCTCAGTGCTGTCATGTCAAATTGACCAATATTTTTTTCTGCCATTTTGGTCTGCCGGGACCAGCTTGAGACAAAGGCACCCGTATGCCTTTCCTCGCTAAATGTTTTGTATTTATTTCATAAACATTAGTATGTGTTAGCCCTTTATAGCCATTTTCAGTCTCAAACTTTAGTGGATAATGGGTTCGCAATTCAGAACTAAAACAGTAGTGGGAAGGTGTAGGATGAATTTGAACTTGACATTTGACTACTACACTAATTTTCACCAACTAATTATGATATACATTGTACATGTGTCTGATTACAACCTTGCTATATTATAAACTGCCCTCATAAACATTTGCACTCCTGCGTCATGGGTTGAGAGCCATCCATCCACGATATAATATATGTTTTTTCTCAACTAACCCACAGCTTTACCTTCTAACCCTAATTGTCCTCCTGTTTTTTGTTGCTTTTAGTGCCACCAGCTATGCACCCCATGCCATATCAAGGTTAGTAGAAGCAGGATTTATATTGCACACTCTCATCATTACTAACTCCTTGAGTTTTAACAGGAAGTTCACATCTATGATTTTGAGAACTCACCAGAAGATAGACCCTAATGTTGCAATACTTTTGTTCCTAGTTCCTCGATTGCATGACTTGAGGAAACTTTGTTATTTGAATCATCTTACACAATGAAAGCCTAATGTATAGGGAGAGTTCATTGCTTCGTATATGTGACCTTCTCCTTTGACAGATAGGTCAGGTTTGATACAATTGTTCTGTGTTATGAGCTACCCTTCTGGGAGAAGGTTAGCGACTCCAACGCTACAATGTGTCCCAAACCTGATAAATAGACAAACGCTCTGAAACAGTAAAAAACTGTTCAATAAAAACGCTGTTTGTTTTGTGATGTGAAAATTTGATTATTTTTACAGTTCAGAATATACCGCAGCTACCTCCAGCTATGAGACCGATGTCGATGCCGGGACAACCCCTGGGACTGCCTCACTCTCTGCATTCAGCTCCGCCAGGTCTGCCACAGTTCCACGGCCTCAACCCAGCCGCCATGATGAACATGGGCATCTCACCCGCTATAGCTAGTCAGATGGCTGCCAACATGGCCGCCCATCTACCTCCCGGCATGCAGCAGGCTGGCTGTGTCGTCCTCGTATCTAACTTAGATGAAGAGGTGGGTGCTTGTCTACGTGACGTAAACCAAATAAATTGAATCTGCAGTAGCAGCAGGTGATATCTGGTCTGCAGATTCAGTTTTGGTTGTTGAAAAGCGCTTGTCGAAGTATTTGAAGTTTTGATCAGCGTTTCAAAAATAAACTTTCTTCTCTTACGACCGTTGTGAAAATCATTAGCAAGATACGAGAATTGATTGATTTTTTTGTTGTTGCTTCTCTCAACTTGAACTATAGAAACCCAAACTTTTGCGTGCATCGCACTTCTTGGTCAGGGAAGAATCTTTTACCATACCAACCAAACCATTTAGATTGTTGTATGTCATAAGCTCCTGGCCTTGATTGAACTCCAACCTGGACATGCTTTGGGTCTGTTGATTGCTGTTCTGGCATCGCTATACAAACCATCTCTAATGGCCCAGTGCATGTAGTAGACAAGGATGATACGCAATGTTACGAAGAAAGGTTGGATTACAGTTTAAAGGGCCAGTAATTGACTTCTATGATATTAACAATATTTGTTGGAATGGTATAGACTTCATGGCATGGTATCCCTATAGTAAATAACCACTAAAGGCTAGTAGATTTGGCTGCCTGTGTTTCTGAGAACGTTGCGTAGCATTAGCTTGGTTGGACTACATTCCAGTGACTTATAACCCTAATATGTAACTATGTAAACAAATATTCTGCAACATGATCATTCTTTTGTTTTTTCTTTTCTCTTCTTTTACCATTACCTCTGCCATTTACTACCAATAACCAACACTGTCACACTGAATCTGTGTACTACTACAATACTGTACTCCTCCTGCGCGGTGGACATTGGTCACCTGACTACTTTACCTGCTCTGTTATGTTCTGGACATTTCTATTGGACAACTCTCCAATATCTGTCTTATAACGGATGATATGATTGGCTACTGGCTGCTCTTTATGTTCCTTCCATTCCAACAAGTAGAAAGCTACGCCAGATGATCTGTTCACCCTTTTTGGTATGTTGATTTCATTTTCACACATCGAGTATTGAAATTAGTGAAAACAGCAATGATGAGCCTTTTTGCTGTGTACTGCCTGCACTGCCTTGTACTTACTGATATACAAGTAAATGAATAATCAATTGTATACTTAACTTTTAAATTTTAACGCTAAAATTATAATTGTTAGCCATTGCTATACTCTTTAATTTTATGTTTTTCACTTCAATATTCAGTAATAGTGTACTATATTTCACCAAAATAAACACTGCCGCTACTTTTGACGATGTTTAAGAGAGTAACATGCAAATGCATTTTTTCTCCACTCAACTATAACTTTTATTTCAATCATCAGGTGTGTATGGAGACGTCATAAGAGTCAAGATTCTCTACAACAAGAAAGATAATGCTCTTCTGCAATACAGTGAACCTACTCAAGCCCAGCTCGGTTAGTCTTTACTTTAGTCTTCTTGCGTTGAGAATGGCCTTCTATTATAAATGTGATTTTTGGGATTGGACTGCTACCAACCAAACCATCTGATTTTATTGGAAATTGATAAGTTATCCATTGTAAGCCATCTCTCAATTCCTAAACCCAATATCGAACTAGGAAGCCTCACTCTATTTTTCATTTTGTTTGCCTCATATGATGAGATAATGATTATTCAAGAAAGCCAGAAATAACACGAAAACCAGTGCCTGTTCCTTTAATTGAAAGGCTTATTTGAACCACCATTCAATAACGCTTTCAAGAATGGCTGGCCGATTTGTGTCATGCCAAAATGATTTTCTCTCAAAGAGGAAGTGATGCTTCCACGTTACAAACTACCGCTCTCATATACTTGTTGCAATATTCTTATCATCGTCCGATATTTTGTTTTTGAAGCTTTGACACATCTGGATAAGATAAAGGTTTGGGGAAAACAGATCAGAGTGGCTCCTTCTAAACATCCCATAGTACAGATGCCTACAGACCTGCAGGCTGATGGAGCGAAGCTCACTAAAGACTATACTAACTCTCCACTACACAGATACAAGAAGAAGGGATCAAAGAACTACCAGAACATATACCCACCTTCTGCCACTCTACATCTATCAAATATCCCGTATGTTACACTACCCTACACCAGGCTTACCTTAACCTTTCTGCACAACCTCTGTGATTGTATATTGTTTAGTATGAAAGGTCATTCGATCACCTAGGACTGGTTGATTAATTCAAATGTGAACTTGTTGAAACAAAAGAGTCTTTCTGATGTGCTATTTTAATTTGGCTTAAGTTTCTTGCAAACCCGATATTTGAAAGAAATCTTTAAAGGTGTTAGAAAATTGTCATCCCAGTTGTGACATAGGTCCCTTATCTTCATCGTATACTACCCTGGCTTGTACAATGAAACTCAATATGTGAGATAATTGTATTTTTAATGAGTTTTTTCTCATTTCTCAGTCCGGATGTTCAAGGCGAATTGCTGAAGACTGAGTTTGCCAAGTACGGAAAAGTGACAGCTTTCAAATTCTTTGAAAAAGACCACAAGATGGCTCTGATTCAGATGGAAACAATCGATGATGCAGTGATGGGTCTCATTGTGAGTATCTGCTGCGACCGTCATACGCTTGTAATATATTGTATGGTTATGGCTGGATCGCATTCATATATTGGTCGAGGAGTAATGGCGTCAAAGGAGTTTTTAGTGTAAAAATGAAGCTTCCAAAACTTCTCAATTCCATTCCATGTTTGCATTCTGTTTGTCTATATTGTCAAATACCCAGCTCTACTAAACTTCCAATCTCTCACTTCTTCCATCATGAGTGTTGAGACATGTATAGCATAGGAAACATCCTGAGTGTACTATAAGTACAGTAAAAGATGCATGAGCCTGGAAGAAAAGTGTTGTCTATTAGCTTAACTTGAAGTTGTCACTTCTCTTAACGTATGACTAAAGACAATGAACTTACCTTGAATATTGAATATATTTGAAGCCCACTAGGTGGTATGCATGAATCAATCCCGAGGAGTGCTCCCCTGTGTTGTCAAACTATTGATTGAACCCATTGATGTTTTGTTTTCAGGGCATGCATAATTTTCAGCTTGGTGAGACCAGTCATTTGAGGGTATCCTTCTCTAAGTCGACTATAACCCCGCCTGTAGCACCTCCTCATTCTATAAATCCAGCAGCGGCTGCTGCTGCAGCAGGGGCCGTAGCACTGACGCCCGCTGCCATGCTGGTCGGAGGTGTAGGATTGGAGGCTATGACCGCCCCGCATCTCGCATAGTCTATCAATGATTGTAGTCGTAGCCTGTGCTCTAGTTTGTCCCCAGTCGTCTGTTCGCCATGTGACAATCTTTGCAATCGCAATCTATTCATCTACATTAATTACCAGAATGCAAATCAAGAATATTTTCTAAAAATGATATTTGTTAAAATCCGGCCACTCTTAAAACCCTTACTATTATTATTCTTCTGTGGTTGTGGTTTAATTCATGAGCACATAGTCAAAAGTTGACAACTCCAAAGGAGTTATTGTAAAGTCAAAATTATCCTATGCTCAAATTGAATAGGCACACGAGGTTGTGTTAATTATGCAGTGTTATATCTCTTACTATTTTAACTGTGATATAATTATTATTGTTGGTTAACGAGTAAATATTATTCGTATGGTAATATGTAGTTATATTTATCATATTACACACTACCCCCTCTTGTAGTAGGCATTCAGAAAGCCAGTATAAATTTAGTGAGGGAGGTCGGGTATCCTTTGTTTACGTTAAGAGGCTCAATAATTTTCTTGGCTCTGTGATTAGCGATCATGATCTGATGTAAAAGAGGTTTTGGTTAATCCTCTTCTGATTATTGATAACAGGGTAAAAATTATTATAAACAATTATTATTTATTTCATGTAATGTCCGTCGTCGGAGGCAGTTGCTGCTCAGCTGTACAGTATATGATGATACTGGTGATGATTGGTGGTCCATCTTTCTGTTTAATATCTGTTGTAAAGCACCTTGGCTCAGTGGTTTGTTGTTCTCTCTCTATATATTACCTCTTTCTCTATTTGTTATGCTTTTCTACTCTCTACCTAATACCAACTACTGTACACTATTATTTGTGGACATTGTTAACCCTGATTGACTTTCTTGGGGAGGGTCGTTGTAGGGTTCGAGGCTGAAGCTTTCACTAATTCTTGATGCCGGCTGACAGCAATAACCAACAGCGGACCAGTTACTGCTTGGTAACTGCGTCTCACATAGAATCTCTATTTGTTAGATTATGCATTCCGATTAATCTTGAATCTCAAGCATCAAGTCTCTAGCTGAATAAAGAAAGCCTGCTGAAGATCAACAAATGACCTGTTACTTTACTAACCCCTGTTTCTTCACAGCTGTTTCAGTTTCTATTACCAGACTTTGTGTCAGGCTTTGAATTATTCACCTATCCCATTGTAGATGTAAGATGAAGCTTGTTGTGTTGTTAGGAGTTGTTCTCTTACAGAACATTGGAGCACAACTCCTTATCAATTCAACTGTTATTTTGCATTGATTATTCTTGTTTCTTGCAAAGCTCACATATATGTGTATCTTTCAAGTATTATGGTAGAGAAACCGCTAACCCTACTTTCCCAATTTTCATCTTTCACAGGGTATGCACAACTTTGAGTTTGGAGTCAACAAAATGCATTTGAAAGTGGCCTTTTCCAAGTTCTACATCTAATTAAACGTTGTGGTGCACAGCTTGCTATAAAACCTATGAGTTTGCTCCTACTCACACACATACAACACTATCAAACAATGACCCAGAGAGAGAGAGAACCACTGTTAATATTAACCACCTGATCATCAGCACTTAAAGGGTCGCTTGACTGGCTGCTGAATGATCCCCTATCATTTTTCATAATGATATTATTTTCTATGATATTCACTATTTCATTTCTGTGTTGGAATCTTTTGCACAAATTTATATCTGTGTACATCCTTTAGCATTGATTAATGCTTGATACTAATTTATGCCTGCTGTTGTTAGGGGCAGCGTATTTGTGACATCAATGTACACAAAAACTTGCTCACAGTCGCAGACGCTCCGATATCTTTCTGTATTCGGGTGATTTGTAGGCACCTTGGTATTTCCTCAATTTAACATCTACTCCTTTCAATGTAACAAATCTGCACTTGAATAGAGATTGCTTACTACCACAATTATCCGTAACTATTATATTCACCAATCTTTTCCTGTGTATATAAAATTTGGACCATCAACAACGCAACATCTTACGGATGTCGGACTTGCATACATATATAGTAAAGGGGAACTGTGTTCATTTTTTGTTATTTAAGGATTATCTTCACTATGTTAAGTTTACCCTAGGGGTTTTGACCTCGTTGCAGTGCATTCCATTTTTGATAAAAATATTTTTTGATTAATTTGAAATATCTCATCATAGAACAGACAATGATAAGATTCATTATTATCATCGCTCATAGACTATACTATATTACTGTATTTAATAGAGTTATTTCATTCTACGTTGTTCATTATCATTATGTTTTTTTAAATGAAATCCTAGCCGAACAAACGCTGTAAAGTCACCAGTAGTTTAATTATTATGAAAAGCAGCCATGACAGGATTTACATTTATGGCAAGATATTGTCCATTATGGTTGGCAGAAATGGGAATTTTTCTGTGTAAATTCATGTTCGGTGCCTTTTTTCTCATTTGTTGATAAAAAGCAAGGTAGCAGAAACGCTGCCCACTATTGACCTAAAAGCTGCGGTGTCGTTATTATTTTTGTCATAACTAGGGATAGACAATTCATAACACATTGTTGAATATTTAATGTTTTCAATTTTTGTTGAGTTATATTTATAGCTTTTTTGTCTATGGTCCATAGACGTAAATATAATGTACCATCAGAAAATAAGCCCAAAAAGTCGAATTGGATTCTTGACATTGTTAATAGTTCTCTATCTATAGCGGAATGACTTCTTTTCTTGGCACCAACACAGTTCATATTGCACAGAAACTTTCCTCAATGCCTAGCCCACTTATTGAGTTTTAGACCATATTTCTTTGTTCAATCTACTTCTGTGGGGGGACGCCTGACCACCCCCCACTTTTCTTTATACTAATCCCATAGGTTGCTAGATGTCAGCCGCAAAGTTGGCTGGGTTGCAGCTCGTATTAACCCTATCTTAGTGATATGCATTATTTTAATCATTCTTGGTATGATTACTTTGAATTTTACTTTCTTCCTTTATATATTGTACACAATATTTTCTTTCAACTCTATATATTCTTTTTACTGACTTAACTAGATTGCAATGTTACTTCTGGTCTTTCCTGGTCTTTTCTTCGCTAACAACCACATCTTTGAATTCCGCTAACAAAAAGTGTCTTCTGATTACTGGAATCAGTATCTATACACTTCAAGGTGTATGCGATTACCTTTGTGGCAGGTTGATTGGTGCGTGATGAACCAGGAAAAGAGCAAAGGTATAGTTTTCAGTCAATTCACTTTATATTGTTCAAATCCCGGAATTTTCCGACCTCCAATACTATTGTAGTCCTGATTTCAACTCACATTGATGTTGTAGTAAATCTGAAGTTATTTGATGCACCATCATCTATTTTTTCAGTAACCCGATGCACTGTGATGTTTTATTATTCTATCTGTATCTATCTGTGTTCGACAAATTAAAATTGTAATAATCCAACTCTCTCTTTTCTTTATTTTCTTTCCTTCTATCTGCTACTATATAATCCAAGGTTATATTATTTTCCTTCTCTTTTACACTGGAAGTGGGTGTTGGGTTTCCAATGTGTGGGTGATGCTAGTTAATTGTGTATTCCTAATAAGTCCTGGTTAGGTTTCAAAATCACCTGGTTTTGTCAAAAAGTTATGTCAATCAACCAGAATTTTTGAAAACTATGGTTTATTAAAGCCATTTCTTGCTCACTTTCTTGCTGTACAAAATGGGATACTTTTTGAGGGCGGTGATCCAAGTTGTAGATTGGGTGTGTAATTCTAAAAAGCTACCAGATTTGGCTATCAGCCTGTTAACCATTGATGGAAATAGACCTCTCACAAAGCTGAGGGTCTTGTATGATGATCATAAATGGTTGCTAATTTTGCTCAGTTTCATGTTCTGAAAGCAATTAAATTCCTCTACCTAACAGTCATATTTTTATGGCTGTAATATATAGATCAGTTCCACTGTTTTTTTTTTGGGACAGGGATATGAATTAGGGTATTTGCCGAGTTGCTCAATAATACCCATAATGCTGAAAGATTCTTGGGCTAGGGGAAATTTGCGGACGAATAAGTAGACGCGTTATTCTAAATCTTTGTGTCTATGAATAACTTAGCCAGTGATGCAAGTGACTGAAGGTAGCTTTTTACATGGCCCAACACCTGATTTAACC
>ERZ1740072.927-NODE-927-length-11599-cov-4.681480_pt1 | contig 11599 bp, 13 predicted proteins | sample MGYA00581733_ERZ1740072 | MGnify/ENA primary metagenome ERZ1740072 (study PRJEB43018, sample SAMN04849741) | marine metagenome | isolation source: floating plastic debris | place: Pacific Ocean | collected 2008-08-30 | study: EMG produced TPA metagenomics assembly...
GATTGCGCTATCAGCGGCTTCTCACCTTACAGTCGCTTCAGGGTCGCTAGTTCTGAGCGGCTGGCCACGCCTTTTGGCCCAGCGTTATCAGCGTTAGGATAAACACTCACCCGTTTAGCCAGCCAGCTTGCATGCCTTCTCTCTCTAGCGCGATCGCCCTGGGCAGTAACCTCGGAGATTCTTTGACAATCCTGCAGGGGGCGATCGCGGCGTTAACTCAGCCCCCCCACATTACCGTCACGACCTGCTCAAGCATCTACACCACGGCACCGGTCGGGCCACCTCAACCGGATTATTACAACGCTTGTGCCCTGCTCAAAACCAATCTCGCCCCCGAAGCACTGCTCCGCACCTTGCTGCAAATCGAAATGACCTTTGGCCGCGTGCGACGCCAGCGGTGGGGGCCGCGCCTGCTCGATCTCGATCTGTTGCTGTTTGGCAACGTCGTGATGACGACTCCCACCCTACAGCTACCTCACCCGCGCATGCATGAGCGGCCCTTTGTCTTGGTGCCCCTAGCCGAAATCGCCGCTCACTGGGTGGATCCCATCTCAGGTAAGGCGATCGCACAGCTAGCCGCTGGGGTTTCCCATGAGGGCGTTAAGCGACTCGCTACGGCGCCGCCACTGCTGCACCACAACGGCAAATAGTATGCTACCGTAGCCGCTATCGGTTAGTCCGGCAGCGTTCTCACCGCTCTGGCCGCCGTCATCCTCACGATTCTTCTGACTTGGTATGCCGCTCGGTAACGAACCGCCTCAATTGCTTAAGCAGTGTCTTTTAGTAAAAGGACGCAAGTTTGATTTTGAAGTTAACAGTTTGCGATTGCCCAACAAATCGGAAGGTGAGTGGGAATGCATTCGCCATCCGGGCGGCGCGTTGGCGATTCCGCTCACGGAGGATGGCAGATTAGTTTTAGTGCGTCAGTATCGGTTTGCCGTGCAAGGCAGACTACTAGAATTTCCCGCTGGTACCGTTGAACCGGAAGAAACGCCCGCTCAAACAATTCAGCGCGAGATTGAAGAAGAAATTGGCTATCGGGCTCACACCTGGCAGCCGTTGGGCAGCTTTCCGCTGGCACCGGGCTACTCTGACGAGTTTATTCACGCCTTTATCGCGACCAATTTAGAGGCGATCGCCCATCCCCCAGCAGGCGATGCTGACGAAGATATTACCGTCGTATACATGACCCCCGATGAGTTTGAGCAGGCCATCCATCAGGGGGAAGGCATTGATGCTAAATCGATCGCCAGCTACTTTTTGGCCAAAGCCTACCTGTCTGAGCTGACCGCAAGAGCCGCAGACAGGGCTTCGAAGTAATAGCGCTGTATTTTGGGATAATTTATCCAACAATAAAAATCCCCGCCGCAAAGGGGAAATCGATCAAACCATCAACGCTCCAACCAGGCCCAGTGCCGAGCTGGCATTAACTAGAAGCCACAACGCTCGCCGGGGGTTCAAATTTGTAGCCCACGCCCCGCACCGTTTGAATCATGGCCGGTTGGGTGGTATCGAGCTCAATCTTTTTACGAATTTGGCCGATATGGACATCGACTACGCGCTGATCACCGACATATTCGTAGTCCCAAACTTTTTGAATCAGCTCTGCCCGCCGCCACACTCGACCGGGGTGGCTGGCCAGAAAATGTAGCAGGTCAAATTCCAACGCCGTGAGTGGTACCAGCTCGCGCTCCAAAGTGACTTCTCGCCGAACCGGATCGATCTCTAGGGTATTGAAGCTCAAACACTGTTGCTCAGCAGTGGTGACGGGTCGCTGGCGTTTAAGAATGGCCCCCACGCGAACCTCAAGCTCTCCTAAACTAAAGGGCTTAGTGAGATAGTCGTCAGCCCCTTCAGCGAAGCCGCGAATCTTGTCGGCTTCATCACTGCGACTGGTGAGCATTAAGACAAAGACACCCGTGCGCGTCTGCATTTCTTTGCAGAGGTCGTATCCATTAGCATCAGGGAGGTTGACGTCCAACACCACTAAGTCGGGGTTGAGTTGCTCAAACACCGCAAGCGCATTTTTGCCATCTTCTGCAGATTCGACTTCATAATCTTGCTTCGACAAAAAGCGCAGTACAAGATTTCGGACAGCTGGGTCGTCGTCATCGACAATGAGCTTGGCAGTAGCCATAACGTAAACGTCTTACCAAAAGGACACAGGTGGTTGCTTTACATTAGACCGAGTACACTAAAGCCCTAGCGGTACCGGCAATGTTTCTTTAAAATCTCTTTTCGCAGGAACACGATGAAATCAGCCTAAACTGCATCAATTTTTGCCCAGCCACTCGGTACTTTCTGTAAAGTAGTTATAAAGCTAGAACAGTCGTCGATGCTAACTCGGTTGACTCTAATGAAGAATACCCAAACCGAGCTGAAACTTCTTCACCATACGGAACAAGTTTCAGTAGTGTGAGCCTAGTATAGTTAAACTGTGGCTAACACGAATGGCCCAAAAAGGATCGACGTCAGCAGAATTAAGGTTGACTTGCTCCGTGGATTTAGTCAGTAGACGCGCCAGGCTATCGAAGGGATGTCGATGAGTGACCAGAACTACTACGATACGTTAGGCCTCGACGAAAACGCCTCTTTTGAGGAGATTCAGGAGGCTAAAGAGCGCTTGTTAGACGGTTGTGACGACGATCGCAAACGGATGGATGCGATCGAATCAGCCTATGACGCCATTCTGATGGAACGTCTCAGACTGCGTCAGGAGGGCAAGATCAAGGTACCTGACCGCATTCGGTTTGCCGAAGAGGTCCCTGAGAAGCCAGTGGTGAAGGCCAACAGCGGTGATGTCTCAAAGCCCGGTTGGCTGGCTGACTTTTTAGACACGCCTTCTCGCAATGATGTGCTGCTCCCGGCGGGCATTTTTGGAATTTTAGCGATTGTGAGTCTGGCCGGGCCGTCACTGGCTTTGGCGATCGGGGTCGGCGTGGCAATCTATTTCCTCAATCGTAAGGAATATCGGTTTTGGCGTGCGCTGCTAATCACTGTGTTAGGGCTCACGGCGGGGTTGACCGTGGGCATCTTGCTGGGGCAGATTCTCGGCCCGCAGGCAGCGGCGATGTCAGGGGCAAGTGCCGATGTCGTTACGCAAAAGGTGGCCGCGATTATCACGATGATCGTATTGTGGGCCGTCAGTAGCTTTTTACGCTAGCCGTCCGCGCCTGCGGCTCGATTCAACAGCTTCCTGCAAAATCGAACGGACTGAAGGCGGCATTCTACGTGCCTCCAGCCAGGCTATGACTGGGTAGCTCAATCAGTGCACCACACTAGCTTTGCCGCTCTTTTGAAACCTGACCGAACGTTAGTTCAGCGAGCCGACCAGGTTAGCGAGTCCCTGCACTTCGAGTGCGCCGAGGCCTCCCCGTGGGGCGAGGTTGAAAAGGCGTTTTGTGGCGATTGCGACGTTTGGCTCGGGGCGAGAGGGTGCTTTGGCGGTAGGTGCTAGACATCGTCATACCTCAAAAACATTAACTTGATGAGGAATTCACGGAAAAACCCGGCGCTTCCGGAAAAGCTCGATGAATCCAGCAGGCAGCCAGATAAATCCGGCGGGAAGAGAGGATTATCCGTTGGGTGACTGTTGCCGAGCAGGTAGAGCCATGCCAAGCGTGAGGCCATTTCTCATAACGACGAGACCGAGCGGGGCGATATCTCGTAGCGTCGAACGGGAGCTAACTGTCATGGTTTCAGCGCGATCGCACTCAATTGCCGTCGTCAGCGATGATAATGGAGAGTACCAGACCGCTTAGCTTGAGCCCCTCGCCGACCGCGATCGCTAAGTCGGTGAATCCCTCAATCTCTGAAACACCAGGATTCATCGCTGAGGGCTGGCATAGCGGCTTAAAGGGTTCAATCATCGAGCCTGTGGAGACAGCACTGAGATGGCAGTTCGGATCAATCAATTTTTAACGTGGAAACAGCAGTCCCAGACAGTCGCTGTCCTCACCGCTTGGGATTTTATATCGGCGCAAATGGCCGATCAGGCCGGAGCCGATCTGATCTTGGTGGGCGATTCGTTAGCGATGGTGGCCTTGGGCTATGACACGACCTTACCCCTGACGCTAGAGGAGATGCTGCACCATGCTAAAGCGGTGCGCCGAGGCGTCAAAAACGCGCTGATGGTGGTCGATCTACCGTTCTTGAGCTACCAGGTAGATACGGCTGAAGCGCTGCGCTCGGCAGGGTGCATGCTCAAGCAAGCGGGCGCCCAAGCCGTCAAGCTAGAAGGGGGCTATCCCCGCATGGCCGCAACCATCAAAGCCTTGGTGGAATCGGGCATTCCCGTCATGGGGCACGTCGGCTTGACGCCGCAGTCGGTGCACCTGACTGGTGGTTTCTATAAACAAGGCAAGTCCCCCGAGGCCGCCGATCGCATTTTGCAAGAGGCGATCGCCATTGAGAAAGCGGGGGCCTTTGCCATTGTGTTAGAGCACATTCCGGCAGAGCTGGCCAAGGTCATTACCGAAACCCTCACCATCACCACCATCGGCATCGGGGCCGGGCCGCACTGTGATGGCCAGGTGCTGGTCACGGCTGATGTGCTGGGCCTGTCTGACTGGCAGCCCCCCTTTGCCCCCCGCTATGCAAACTTACGAGAACAGGGAATAGCGGCGGCCAAGCAGTTTTGCGACGACGTGCGATCGCACCATTTCCCCAAGTGAGCATGCCAGTTGTGATGCTGCGGTCATCCGCGATATCGTGACGGCTCCATTAAGCGTTACCCAGCTTGCTGGAAGACGCGCTGCTGACAGTCACCAAAGCGATCAGTTCCCTTTTTTGATACTCTGCTAATTTCCCCTCCCGACAGGAAATTTCCCATGGCACTCCAGGTTTACGGCATTCCCAACTGTGGCACCTGCAAAAAGGCGTTGAGCTGGCTCGATAACAACCAAATTGCCTATGACTTTATCGATACCAAAACGGCCCCACCCACCCGCGACATGATTGCCGATTGGGTCGAAGCCCTGACGGCTAGCCCGATGCGTAACACCTCTGGGCAGGCCTATCGCGCTCTGGGAGAAGAGAAAAAAGACTGGAGTGACCAGCAATGGATCGATGCCTTTGCCGAGAATGCCATGTTGCTCAAGCGCCCTTTGTTTGTCAAAGATGGCAAAGCCGTCATGGTTGGGTTTCGCGCTAAAGAAGCCGATCTCCAAGCGACTCTCAATAGCTGATCGCCCTATCGTTTGAGATCTGTTTCCTTGGCATGCCCCCTATTCATTCGTCGAAAGCCGGAAAAAGTCATGTTTGGCGAGGGTTCTAGACTAAGTCTAAGAGGGTAAACCTCACCGCCTGCGGCACCTCTCCTTATCAAGGAGAGGTTTATCTCAGCGTCCGGTTCCTTTCCTTAGATAAGGAAAGGTGAGGTCACACAGCCAATCCCCAAACAAAACCAATCCTTAAAAGCTTCTCTCAACGCACGATGTCGCAACTTGGGTGTATGGGAATCGAGCATTACCCAAGGGCGGCAAGTGTGGTTGTTGCAATTCGCGAAGTCGTTAGTCCACACCAGCAACGGGGCGAAAATCCTCGCTATGCTTGGGGATATCGTCTGTGGTTCATGAATCTGCCATCGTGTATTCAGAACGCCCCCCCCTCGTCAAAGAACCGGAACGCCTTGAAGCCTTTTTGAAAGAGCTTCCCCTTGAACCCGGCGTCTACTTTATGAAAGATGGCCGGGATCAGATTCTCTACATCGGCAAATCGAAAAAACTGCGGAATCGGGTGCGATCGTACTTTCGCGATACCCACCGTCACATGCCGCGCATCGCGATGATGGTGATGCAGATCGTCGAGATTGAGTTCATCGTCACCGACACCGAAGCCGAAGCGCTGGCTCTAGAAGCCAATCTCATCAAGCAGCATCAGCCCCACTTTAATGTGCTGCTGAAAGACGACAAAAAATACCCCTATCTCTGCATTACCTGGTCAGAAGACTATCCGCGCATGTTTGTTACCCGCAAGCGGCGCAAAAACCTTAAAGATCGCTACTACGGTCCCTATGTTGATGCGGGGCTGCTGCGGCGGACTTTAAGCATTGCCAAGCGCACTTTTCCGCTACGACAGCGACCGCAACCGCTGTTTCGCGATCGCCCCTGCCTCAATTACGACATTGGCCGCTGTCCGGGAGTGTGTCAGGAGCTGATTTCTCCGGAGGACTATCACAAGACGGTGCAGCGGGTGGCCATGGTGTTTCAAGGCCGCACGGATGAGTTGGTTAATGCCCTGACCCAACAGATGGAAAAAGCGGCTGAAGACCTGCGGTTTGAGCAGGCGGCCCTGCTACGCGACCAGATTCAAGGATTAGAGCGGCTGACGGCCCATCAAAAAGTGGCGCTACCCGATGACACCGTGTCGCGCGATGCGATCGCCCTCTCTAGCGATGAGCAGTTTGCCTGCATTCAGCTCTTTCAAATTCGGGCGGGGCGGCTGGTGGGGCGGCTCGGCTTTAATGCCGACGCCCAAGCCGGGACACGGGGCGAGATTTTACAGCGGGTGCTCGAAGCGCATTATCAAATGGTGGAGCCGATTGAGATTCCGGCAGAAATTTTGGTGCAGCATGAGCTGCCCGAGGGCGATATTTTGGCGGAATATTTGACCCAGCGGCGTGGGCGCAAGGTGGCGATCGAAGTTCCCCAGCGGCAGACCAAGGCAGAACTGGTCGATATGGTAGAACGCAACGCCCAGTATGAGCTGGTACGCACCCAGCGCGTCGCCGATCGCAATGCCCAAGCGATGCAAGATTTGGCCGAAGCGCTCGACCTACCCGACCAGCCCAAACGCATTGAGGGCTATGACATTTCCCATATTCAAGGGTCGGATGCAGTGGCCTCGCAGGTGGTGTTTGTGGATGGCATGCCCGCCAAGCAGCACTACCGCCACTACAAGATCAAAAATCCTGAAGTGCGCGCGGGCCACTCTGACGACTTCGCCAGTATGGCTGAGGTGATTCGGCGGCGCTTTCGGCGCTATGCGGCTGACCCCGATAAGCAGCGGGTCGGCAATCCAGACTGGCCCGACCTAGTCATGATTGACGGCGGTAAGGGGCAGCTATCGGCGGTAGTTGAAGTGCTGCGAGAGCTGAATTTGCTGGCCGATCTGCATGTCGTCAGCCTGGCTAAAAAGCGCGAAGAAATCTTTCTCCCCGGAGAATCGCTGCCCGTCTCGACGGAAGCGGAGCAGCCGGGGGTGCAGCTTTTGCGTCGCCTGCGCGATGAAGCCCACCGATTTGCTGTCAGCTTTCACCGCAAAAAACGCAGCGATCGCATGCGGCGCTCTCGTTTATCTGACATTCCCGGTTTAGGGCAGCATCGTCAAAAAGAACTGCTGGCGGCGTTTCGCTCTATCGACTACATTCGCGAAGCCCCGACTGAGCAGCTCGCCCAAGTGCCCGGCATCGGCCCTCATATGGCACAGCAAATTTACAACTACTTTCACCCCAATGCCAATAGTGACGGGGCGATCGCCACAGTGGAGTCTGCCAGTGCTGCCAGTGTCGAGTCCCAAAGCGGTTGAATGATTTAGTCAACGATTCGAGCATTTGCACTGAAGTATCCTTGGTGCTGGCCCATGTCGTGACAGCTCAACCGCAAGTCCTAGTGGCGCTATATCGCTGATGCCGGTTGGATTTTGGGTAAATTAAGCGCGCCGGCCTTTCTGCCAGAGATCTGATATCGATATGCTCATGCTGGTTTTTCGATTAGGAGACAACCGTTATGCAATTGCGACGCCAGCCATTGTGACCGTGCTCCCTCGGGTGAATTTGCAGGCCATTCCTGGCAGCTCTCCGGCGGTCGCAGGCATGTTTAGCTATCAGGGCCAAATTGTGCCCGTGCTTGACCTCAATCAGCTTTTGCAGGGAGCAGCTAGCTCAGCCTTATTAAGCACGCGCATTGTCCTCGTCAACCAGGGGATACCTGGTGAATCTGCGCGGTTGCTCGGGCTATTGGCAGAGCAGGCGACAGAAACGCTGGCATTGCATCAGGTTGAGGAGATTGCTGAACGCGTTGATTTTTGCCAAAGTCCGTATCTGGGCGAAATGCTGGTGTCGCAGCAAGAGATTATTCAACAATTGCAGATTTATAGCCTGCTGTCGCAGCCAGCGTACGATGCGCTGATCGATCAAGCCACGACAGCATCTTAGAGTGAGGTTCTGACGATGGAGGGTCGTTTTGAGCAGACTGACGCTGGGGGCAACATTGCAGCTTTGCTCAACCAACTGATTGGCCTGAACGAAACCTCAATTGGGTCAGCCGGAGTGCAGCGCGCCATCGCGCAGGCCATGCAGGCAGCAGGATACGGTAATGTCGAGGCATATTGGCAGCATTTGCAAGGATCTCAGGCCGCGATCGCGGCACTGATCGAAGCCATTGTTGTCCCTGAAACCAGCTTTTTCCGCAATCCGGAATCGTTTGCTTTTCTCAAGCGCTGGGCGAATCAAACCGGACGGCAACAGGCGGCTGAGGCACCTCTACGGCTGTTGAGCCTACCCTGCTCGACTGGGGAAGAACCTTACTCGATGGCCATGACGCTATTGGAAGCGGGATTGTCTGCCGAGCAGTTTCAGGTGGAGGCCTTAGATGTCAGTGCCGCCGCCCTGACTCAGGCCGAACGCGGCGTGTTCAGTGCCTATTCTTTTCGCCCAGGACAGTCGGTGACAACATCGCTCGATGCCGTTGTTGATCGCTATTTTCAACGGGATGGTGAGCGATACCGACTAATTGATCGCGTACGATCGCAGGTGAAGTTCCGGCCCGGCAACCTCGCCGATCCGATGTGCCTTTACCAAACCCAACCCTACGATGTCGTATTTTGCCGCAACCTACTGATTTACTTTCATCAGGTCGCCCGCGATCGGGCCATGCGCACCTTACATCGACTGCTGCAACCAAACGGATTGTTGTTTTTGGGCTATGCCGAAACGAATCAGATTCATCCCGATCAGTTTGAATCCATTCGCTACCCCCAGGCATTTGTCTATCGCCGCGTCGCGTCCCCAGCGGCTCAGAGCAAGAGGAGATCGGTGGCGAACACCGTACCCACATCAGCACTGTCATTGCGACCAGGTTTGCCCGTGCCCCCTAAGCTCACTCCTGACGTCGCTAAATCGCTACCCGTCACGCCCCCCATCTACCCAACACTGCCGTCAGCCATCAGACCCCCTCGACTGCCCCCACCCGCTGCCCAGACTTTCCTGAGTGATATTCGCAGCATGGCCGATCGGGGCGAACTGTCGATCGCTGCCGCCCAGTGCGATCGCTATCTACACACCCATCCGACCAGCGCCGCCGCTTACCTCTTGCTGGGCGAAATTTATCAAGGTCAAGGCAACGATGAAGCGGCGATGCAGGCTTTCCGCAAAGCCATTTACCTCGATCCGACCTGCGTGGAAGCTTTGCTGTATCTTGCCCTGCGATATGAAGATCAAGGCCATTTGGCCGCCGCTGAGCGACTACGCCAGCGCATACAGCGGCTGACTGTCGATGACTAGTACCGCTCGGCGTAAATGCACATCTCCTTAAGCAGTCAGTTTTAGAGGCTTGAGTCGGATGCCTGGCCGCGCCCTTCCCGCCCTGATGGTGAGCGAAACCGAACGCCACGAACTCGAGCAGTTGATCAAGCGACCGAGTACGCCCCAACAACTGGCGCTGCGCGCCAAAATTATTCTCCGTGCCAGTGAAGGGGAAAGCCAAGGTCAGATTGCCCGGGCGTTGGGCATTGGAGAGCCCATGAGTCGCTGTTGGCGGCAGCGCTGGCAAGCCCTCCAGGGGGCTGAACTGCCGGTGGCAAAACGGTTAGCCGATGCGCCGCGTTCGGGTGCCCCCGCGACGTTTACCTTAGAACAAATCACTCAACTCTATGCGTTAGCTTGTGCGCCGCCAGCACAATATGGGCGGCCCCTGAGTCATTGGACGCCCCGAGAGCTCGCTGATGAACTGGTTAAACAAGGGATTGTGGAGCAGATCAGTGGTCGCCATGTGGGCCGTTTGTTCGCCGAAGCCGAACTGAAACCGCACCAGAGTCGTTACTGGCTTCATCCCCCCCGGACCCAGACTTTGCCACGAAAGTCGAAGATATCTGCCAGGTCTACCAACAGGCTGCCGAGCGCGCTGAACGTGGAGAAGTGACCTATCGTCTCGATGAAATGACGGGCATCCAAGCCTTGGAGCGCGTGATGCCGGGTCTTGACCTGAAACCAGGGCGCTGCGTGCGCGTCGAGTTTGAATACTGTCGTCATGGGACTCAAACTTTGATTGCAGCCTTGAATGTCGCCACCGGACGCATTGACCAGGCGAGCGTCGGCAACACCCGGACCGAGCAAGATTTAGAGGCTCACCTCAAAGCGCTACTCGCCCCAGTGGCTGAGGCCCCCAAAATTCATCTCGTCATGGACTGCCTTAACACCCATCGCTCAGAAGCGTTAGTGCGACTGGCCGCAGCCTTGGAGCCGGTGCCGCCTGCGCTGGGACAGAAAGGCCAATTCGGCATCCTCCAATCGATGGCCACGCGCACTGAATTCTTAACCAACCCAGAGCATCGACTGGTCGTACATTTCACCCCCAAGCATTGTTCTTGGCTCAATCCAATTGAAATCTGGTTTAGCATTCTGGTCCGCAAATTACTGCGGCGGGCCAGCTTTAAAAGCCAAGCCCATCTCAAGGCTAAGATTCTTGACTTCGTCGACTACTTCAACCGCACAATGGCGAAGCCCTTTAAGTGGAACTATACGGGCAAACCTTTGACTTTATGATGGCTATGCTTACTTATGCCGTTGCGGACTAGCCGTGGGGCTACGGTTATCTGTTACCGCAATGCGATTGCTGGGGACTATAGTAAGTGCCGGATGTTTTGTCTAGTCAGACAAACCTCTCTTCATGATCTGGTTACATTCGTTTGAGAATTCACTATGTTGAAGTTCATCAAATCGCAGCCCCTCATTGTGCGTGGCCTGGCCATCTTTATTCCTCTACTACTGGCAACAAGTGGCTTGTTCTTCCTGATTTATCGAGCCCAGGTAGCGGCGGCAAAAGACCGTTTAGTCAATCGGGAAATCAACAAAGTTGAGGTGCAAAGAAAGCTAGCGACTCAACGATTTCAAGAAGTCGTCGCTGACCTGATGATTTTGGCCAATCAAGGCGACCTGCAGGCCCTCGGCAGCAGTTTGCTTGATCCTGCTGAGGCTGGCAATACCCTAGAAGCAGATAGGCTGCGGCAAAAGCTCATCACTGACTACTTGTTATTTTCGAGCCAAAAACGGCTCTATGGTCAGGTGCGTTTTCTGGATCCGCAGGGGCAGGAATTGATTCGCATCGACTTTGATCCAGTGCAAGACAGTTCTGAGATCATCCCGAATAGTGAGCTCCAAAATAAGGGCGATCGCTACTACTTTGAAGAAGCGTTTCCGCTGGGGCAAGGTGAAATTTTTATGTCGCCGTTTGACCTCAATGTGGAACAGGGCAAGGTTCAGGAACCGTACCTCCCCATGATTCGATTTGCGGCTCCAGCGTTTGATCAGCAGGAACGCCGAACCGGGCTGGTGTTGCTCAGCGTGTAATTCAATGATATCTAAATCAATAATCATCATGCT
>ERZ1740072.928-NODE-928-length-11594-cov-5.288500_pt1 | contig 11594 bp, 18 predicted proteins | sample MGYA00581733_ERZ1740072 | MGnify/ENA primary metagenome ERZ1740072 (study PRJEB43018, sample SAMN04849741) | marine metagenome | isolation source: floating plastic debris | place: Pacific Ocean | collected 2008-08-30 | study: EMG produced TPA metagenomics assembly...
CCTCTGGGACAGTGGCAGGGGCAAAAAGTCATCTAGTGGTATCAGCACCATTCAGCAATCCAGGTTGTTCTCATGCTGGCTTGGCCAAGGCAACCGATTGGAGTCAGGGCACAATCAAAAGGCGGTTGAATAATCGCTGGAGGTGCGATCGCAATCTCGATACTATTGAGAAGATTAGAGTTGGAGTGGAGTTAGATGATCCACAGCTTGAATTTGAGCTAAGAGAATCCAACCAATCCTTTCTAGTCACTCAGAATGCTTTAGGCCACACCAGAGTGCTCAAGATGCTGATCGATTCAGGCCGCTCTAAGATTGTTCAGTTGGGCTGCAATATCTACAGCACTGGCTACGAACTTCTCAGCTGCGTCAGTCTTCGAAAAAGAGTAAAGCCTAAAAAGGATGCTTCGCACTTGGATTGCCCACTAGTATAAGGACAAAGTATGTCGCAACGGACAAAAGAGAAAAAATGAGCATAAATACTCAGGCGCTTTAGGAATGAGAAAATGCCTAAAATAGACACCTCAAGACGCCCCTATCCCTACTGGCCCCGAGGCAAACGCAACGGACAACGCATCGTCGGCATTGAGCTTGGCTTCACCCTGTGGGTGGACACTTGGTGGTGGGTGCCGAGAATGCCAAAGTACGGTGGTGTATTGTGCTGGCTGTGTTTTCGATTGAGCTGGGGGTGGGAGTATTCAGGTGACTGACTCACGCAAAAAGCCCGCCCCTGGGTACGCCCCAGTCTATGCGGCTATGTATCCAGAGTTGGTGAAAATTGCTAGAGAATATGGCTATGCGTTGGCCATTCATGGCAGTCTGCAGCGAGATTTTGATTTAGTAGCTATCCCCTGGGTCGCATTCCCTGGACTGCCTGAGGATATGCTTAACGCAATAACCAAGCACTTTTGCCTTGAGGTCATTGGTGAGCCGACTCAGAAACCACATGGGAGAATCGCTCACACTCTTTCTATTGGCTGGGGCGAGTGCGCTATAGATCTGTCGTTTATGCCTCAAGTTGATGACTAACCTCCCCAACCCCACCACCCAAGTCCAGCTCGACGACCTGGTCACGGTCAAAACTCCCGACGGCTACACCGACGTAGCGACCGTAGTGGACAACACCAGCGAAACTATGGTGGCGCTAGACTGGCCGATGCCGTTGGGGCCGGTGGCGGTGTGGGTGGAGCGAGAGCTACTGAGGTGTCCGTTTTGAGCTTTCCCTTGGTACAATTCTCTCAGGTTATGCCCGACCATGGATAGTATTAACGCCCGCTGTTACGCGGGCTTTTTTATGGTAAACCCCGCGCTGCTCCGGTGGTGCGGGTCTAGGTGTTGGCATAAAAATTAGCTGTAAGGATAATCCACTTTGACGGTGTCATTGCTGGCCACAAGGTAAACATCAATTCCCCTTAGTGCGGTCTCAGCTTTCTCAATTGCTTGTTCAATGACAGTTATTCCAACGCACCATTGCCACGGTTTCCACCAAAGATATTTGGAAAGCGCTTTAATTAGCCCTGCATTCCAAAACATCCACCAATTAATGGCGTCTTGCATTATGCTTTCAGCTTCACTTATTGCGACTTCGGCGGAAGATGATGGCCCATCAAACCAATCACAGCAGTCATAATACTCTTCTAGCCAGCCTTCAATAACAGACTCGCCTGAGCAGTTCGTATGCCAGCCGTCACTATTAAGCCTGTTGAGGTGGTCCTCTACAAGCCATTCCGTTATGTGTTGCGCTCGATCTTCGCAGTCAAGTTTTAAGTATTCAAGCTTGGCAGGCGCGACAGCTAATGGCCAGTCTTTTCGAATTATATCGGGGCAATAGTCGTGGATATAATCGGCTAAATCGCCTGCATCTACAAATACTCGCTCTTGGTTTTCCCAGAAAAAACCATCATCCATTAGCATTCTCCTTTTGAGTAATTATTTGCCAATCTCGAAAACTTCACCCTCGCCCTCTCCACAACCTCCCCCACATCCCACTGAGCCTTCATGCATGACTGTCCACCTGGCCCCCACGCCAACCCCATCCATGGCCCTAGCCGACTATTGGGGTCTTTGCTTTTGACCTCGTGCTCCGAGTCGATATCCAGGATAATAAGCGCACCCTTTCGTTGAGGACTGAGACTCTGGCTAGTTCCTTGCATCACGTAACTATTGCTAGGGTTGTGCAGCACTAAAATAGGCCTGTACCCCGCAATGCCGTCGCTGTGGGGTGGGACAGCAACGCCCTCCATTAGCCGGAAGTTGGGCAGTTCTTTTAACTCGTAGGAGTGAGTGTAGCCGCAGGTGATGGGCTGGTACGGCTGGGTAGTGATGGACTTTAGGTGCTCAACAAAACCGTCGGGGATGGTCACAGCGTTGTGTTCGAGGGAGATGATCACCGCCCACCCCCCGATACCGTGCGAGCAGGTGCAGGATCGTTGGGCTGTGGCCAAAATGCGATCGCAGGGCTGGCTGTCCTTAGGGTTAACAGAGTTAGCAGTATTGCTGCTGAAAGTTTGTAGATCATTGGTTTTGTTCTCGGTTTCGTGGATGCCAGGGGCGAGATTTTGCGGTTGTGCCCCTGGGCTGAATTAGATAGATTGTCTGCGCACCTGAAGCTCGTCTAATAAGCTCACAAGCTGGTTGTATTTTTCGGGTGCTGCCATTAGATCTCGCAGCTCGTCAATTCTGACTTCAAGAGTGGTAAATCTTTCCTGGCAAGACTGACATTCCTTGCGTCTTCTAACAACGCCAATAGAGCGAGGGATCATGCGAGTCTCTAGCGTACTGCCAGCATCGCCGCATTTTGGGCAGGTGTTTCCATGAAATCCTTCAAACTCGGTATAACCAGCTTGGTTGAGCCCTTTTTTCATCATGTTTTGCAGCCAAATAAGCTGTCTAAATAAATACTGTTAACACTGGGGTCGTTGCTCCCGTTCTGAACCAGAAATAGCGACAACGCCGCCTGCATTCCTCGGTCTTGGTCCCATCCTTTGTGAGCTTCTAAATATTTCTGGAAAGCATCAAATAGCTCTTCAGGAACTTCTATCTCGGTCGTTATTGTCGTCATCGCCTAAAAGTCGTAAGTTTTCTTGGTGTGTTTGCCCCTATAGTTTTTGTTGTTACTAAAGGGCTCGGTAGATTGCACCCCCGGCGCAAACTCAGGAGATTTGGGGCTACCTAATTTCTCAACCACTGGCGCTTCAGCGATAGAGAAATTTCGCCTCAAAAAAGCAGCATCCCACCACTGATTGAGATAAAAAACCTGCCCTGCCGAGGGTCTAAATTCAAGCTGTATGTAGCCTTGAGTCTTGAGATTTTTGAATCGTCGTTTCATTAACCGGCCCCTTCTGATTGGTCGCACTGCGTTCTGTCAATTCAATGGCCTTATCCCGTGGCACCCCTCGCGCCAATATGCGAGGCAATACCTCCTGTCTGTTCATAATTTCCTGCCTCCTAGTCTGCTCGGCCTGTTTGAGCGTTGCGGCATTGTCGATGATTTCTTCTAGGGGCTGCTGCCCATCGAGAAGTGAATAAATGATGTACATGGCTGTTCCTAGTGATTTTCAGGAACGACCTCTGTGATTTGAAAGCCTAGTTGTCGTTTGACTGCTGAATTCTGAGCATGGCCTGGTCCGCTTGGTGGGCAGCCTGCACCGCGTTTAGTCCGTCTTGCTGCATGTACCGCAGAATTAGACGCCGCTTGATTTTGGCTGGGGATAATTGTGTTGGCTTCATCGGTACCACTCCCCCACAATTGCTGGATGCACAGTGGCACGTGGAATTACTCGAACAGTGTCAGGACGTTCCCACTTCGGGAGATTAACCCCCATGCCTAACTGTCGCCGAAGGCACTTGACCTCAGCATTGGGTACTCGCTTTCCAGGAGGGTGTACCACCCCATTGATTGGGGGTGTGATTGGTTTACTTTTCATGGTTGTTTTGCGTCTACAATCAGGGTTCAAAACCCAGGCCCCACTCCGGGAACGATCCGGCTACCGCTGGTCATTGCGGCTTCACCTGATGGGGTGGTTAGGGCTACAAAATATCGCGAGAGCTTGTATTTACATTGCCAAAAACAAAAACTGTCAGCTCTTTGTGAGAGTAATCAGCCAAGTCTCTAGCTGCTTGACTGTCTTGGTTTAACCGGGCAACACCTATGTCTTTTTGTTCAAATAATGCCGCATCACCCTCAATAAGGCTAGCAACGGGTAGATCCCCGCTCTTATCTTTCAGGTCTTGCAGCAATTCAATTACATCGCTGACTAAGTAAAAAGGGCTGTCAGACATCGTTTTTCTCCTTGTTTTCTTTATCCCACCCCAGCGCTACCCCAAAGAGCAGCGCAGCAGGTGGGTCTATGCGCATGGGCCTAAAACTCGTCTTCGTACTGATCCATCGGCCTGCTGTCATCACCTTGACCCTGAGGCTTGCCACCAATCAGTTCAACATTGTTCGCCTCTACCACGTGCTTACTGCGAGGCTGACCAGTAGTCTTATCAGTCCACTTTTCCTGTTTCAACCTGCCGCCAACAAGGCAAACTTTTGATCCCTTTTTACAGTGATTGACAACTACCTCAGCGGATTTTCCCCATAGCCTGCAGTCAGTCCAAGTAGTGTCTTTCTCTCCATGAGAATAAGAATCGGTTGCCAAAGTAAAACTAGCTAGAACGTTGCCGGATTCAAAGTAACGAACCTCAGGATCCGCCTTGAGTCCACCGCTGATAGTGATTGAGTTAATAGACATTAATCAATACTCACTCCTGCAAACGTGGTCGGTTGCTCTTTTGCCGCTGGAGTAATGTGATTTGGTAGCTCAGCCACAAACATCTCCGCCAATCCTTCATCTACAAGACCAAGATTCTCAGTCAATTCAGCAATTAGCTTGACCGCATCAGCCTGTTTCACCATGTGCCCCTCGGCATAATGGATAAGCATGAGATGGATAAATTCCGTGGTCCGCTCAATGCCATCCTGGGTTTGGTCTACCCGTGCCCAGATATCGTTTAATTCCTCCTCAGCCAACTTCAAATGAACATTGACAGCTCCACACCGTTCTTTTGGCGCCCGAGTCAGCAATCCTTCTCGGTATTCTGCGGCGGCATCCTCATCGGCCACGGCAGCTGTATCAACCGTAGGCTCATCGGCGGGTTCTAACGCTGGTTGTGGAGCTGAGGAAATCGCAGGAACAGGCGTATCGATGACGGGCAATGACTGAGGCTTAGCCATGGGGAGGCTAATGGACTGCATCTCCTGAAGGATTTTGCGATCGCTCTCCTGAAGTAATCCAGCCTGGCCAGATTGAACCATTTGCAGGATCATTTGACGCCGCATATGGTTTTGCCAGAATTCCAGCCATTCAGGGTCTTCAGTAATCACGATGGGATAGGCGGTTCCACGTCCATAGCCACCCTTATAGGCTTTAGCCTTGGAATCATATAAAGGCCGTGAAATATCCTTGGGTACCCGTCGCAGAATGAAAGGGACGTAGTTCCAGGTGTAGGGCGATGGAATCGACGACTTGCTCAGGCTGCCGTACTTCTCCTCAAAGGCCCTGAGCTGCTTGGTTACTCCGACCACATCGTTAATGCCCGTGACTGTCTGTACAATCACCTGCTGCATCCCTGCGATGCCAAACAGTTCTCGAATATAAAACTTGAGGTAGCCCGTAGAAACACACTGACTACAAATTACCTCGTCTGGTTTTTTCTGGCATGCGCGATCGCAGTCCTGACGATGACGTTTTGGATAAGGTTTGCCGCCTCGATAGCCTGTTTTGGTGACAACTTCTTTTATGATGCGATCGCCATTGCATCGATGCTGAAGCCCCTGGACAGTGACCGCGTCGTTCCAGGTCTCAAAGACTTTGTCAGTTTCCCCGTGAGGGAAGAATACTCTTAGCTCCGTAGGCAGCATAGAGCCATACTGAGCCATGATTACTTTGTCGTATGGTGCAGGAACCTCTAAGCGGAATTTATCTTTGAGGTCTTCGCCTGCTCGGTTGGCCTGCTTTTTCTTGCCCTTCCAGACTTTGCCTAGTTGACTGGTTTCAATGGGCGTATCGGCTTTAGTTGTTAATCCTGCAATTGGCATTATTCAGAAATCTCCTATATATTTTGCAATTTTTGACTACAGAAAAGCCCCAGCCGCATAGGCATTTCAACAATGGCCAGGGCAAGTCTTAATTACTCTTCAAACGCTTCCAAAATGCCATCCGCCAAACGGTTGCCGTATGCTTTATCGACTGCCTCAGCAGCGGCTTCCATCGTCGGGCACTGACCTACAACCTCATCTCCAGCGTCAGTAGCTAAATACGCTGTCCAGTGCCCCTGAGGCTTGCGGCAAACGCTGCCGATGTAGTCGCCGTCGATATCGTAAACATTGTTGCCATCAATACTAAAATTCATTTCTACGCAGCCCTCATAGCCATCACACCAACAACCCCGCGCCAAGGCGCTTTATCGGGATCGTCGTACTCCCACTCATGAAGCGTCCACCCTGAAAGATTGGCTTCTAACCACTGATTAATGCGGCCATAAGCAGGAACAGTCTTACGCTCAATGCGTAATGTGATTTTCCATTCATCCTGCCAGGTTATTTCAGGGTCGTTTTGCTTATCGCTGGGGCGGTGAAGGGTTAGAAAATAAGTATCTGTAGCCAGGGCGCGCATGGCACCGTCTGTCACAAATACTGGCTCATCGTTTTGAATACTTTGAGGTAGTGGGCACATTAGCGGCGCACCCAAAGGCGCTATCGATTCCGCTGCAGCGATTGCGGTGGGGTTGGTCATGGTTAAAAGTGTTGTATTACTGTTTGCAGTTGATTAAAGCTTCGCGGCTAATTCCCTTAGCTGCTCAATTTCAACGGTGATGCAGTTGTCGTCATCTTCAAGGTCAACCACCTCGTCACCGGCGGTCACTAGGTCATGAACCTCATAGCCAGGCAACAAAATATGAGCGCCGTCCTCACTCCAAAGACTCACGCACTCGAAGCTAATCTTGTAGTCGATGTCCTCAGCGCGCTCGCTTGCATAGATAGTGCCGGTGATTACTTGCTGAGGAGCGGCGGTAGTCATGGGGTGTGGCGGGGTGATTGGCTGCTTGTCTTAGGCACACCACTAATGTATAGCAACAATATACAGATGTCAAGTCAATAATACGGCTGTTTTAGCCAATAGAAAACCCCCATTGAATCGGCATTGATTCAATGGGGGTTGAGTTTTGTCGATACAGCCAATAGAGGCGGTTATTCGACTTGAGACAGCCTTTTTATCAAGTCTGATTTCTTAAGACTAGAGTAGCCTTTCAAGCCTCGCTTCTTGGCCATCTTCTTTAGCTCGGTGGCAGTGAATGTATCAAGAAGGGTTATATCCGTGATTACGTCAGGCAAGGGCTCTGGCTCTAAGTAAAAGACTTTTCTCAGTTCCTTAAGCTTGCTTTTAGTCAGTCTGCATTTCAACTTAGTGATCGGCTCTAATGTTTGCCAATATTTGCGCGGGGCATCCTCAATTCGGGCAGACGCCGTAGCTACACTCACACCTTTGAGTAATGTTCCTGGCTGCTTGATTAGGTAATCAAGCGCATTCGCTATCTGTTTATGTGTAGCTGTAGATAGATTCACCTTTGGTACTACGTCATTTGCTAGCACCGAAGAGACTAAGGCTGTGTCAGGTGAGTCATCAGCAATGATGCACCAAACTTTTTCAAGTCCAGCCTCTAAAACAGCCTCATAAACAAATGAATTGGCTATAACTTCGTACTCATCTACACCTGTTTCTTTAACGATAATAGGAATCCAGTTGCGCTGACTAGCTTGCAGTAAGTTACTAGCTTCTTGAATTAGATAATCGTGCGCATCTGTTTGAGGGCCAGGCTCAATCTCATCTACTGGCAGGCACATGAGATTGCCAACATCACTTAACCCCATAAGAAATACTCCTTAATAAAACTTCTATATTGTTCAAATGCGACTTTGGAATAAAAGGCGGCTGGAATGTGGTAGAAATCTGCTTTTGCAATGTGTGCCATATATCGGATTCTTTCCATTGCAAGACTTCGGCGATTAGATGTCCATTTCGGGTAAAAGTATGGTCTGAGATCAACCTTTTTGGGTTTTCCTGTTTTAATGACTTTATCAATGGCTTTATGCATGATCTCAGCCTGACTGTGAGACACCTTAGAAGGCAGGCTATTTAAGAATACTGGCAGTGCAACAGGGCCGAAATCACCAAGCTTCTGACGCTCAACCTGTACCTCTGGCAATAGATCGGTTACTACCATTCCAGCATTTTGCAGGGAATGCAAGTTGTCGTGCCTAACTGGCATTAAAACGACATCTGCGGCATATACAGCTCGTTGCGAAAATATTCGCCAGTTGGGCGGCACATCAATCAAAATATAGTCATATTCAGTCTGTTTAACTGCCTGTAAAGCTTTCAGTAAAGCGTTTGGCTTGATATGCTGTCTAAGCTTTACTTCATCAAAATCAGAAGCCATATTTGCGTCAGACAGAATCACATCAAAACTAGCTGTACGCTTTGCTCTTGGGAATTCATGTTTATAGGGTGTGATGCTTTCAGCTACATCAATTTTGCCCGTGAGCATTTCCCACACTTGCCCCTGCAATGGGGGAAGATCTAGAGCATCACCCAAGTCTTGCTGATTTGGGTCAAAATCAATTGCCAACACTCGCTTACCTAGGAGTGTTAATGCAGCCGCTAAATTAATGGTGGTAGTAGTTTTGCCAACCCCTCCTTTGTTGTTGTAAATTGCAACGGTTAAGGCCCTGGATGGAGCCTGCATTCTCTTCCGAAAAGCGCTTACAACCGCGTCAATATCGGTGCATTCCATACACGGAGTAGCAGGGTAGATAACCTGTCCATGTTTTCTGAATAACTGAGCATGCAAGGAATTAGTTATAATCCCCCACTGCACTGTTTTGGAATTAGGGCCTAAAAGATAACGCCTTAACTGAGACACTACCTTTGTGTAATGATTGTGTCCTTCTGTTAAATCTTTGTCTTGACCTTTGGTCTCAACATATAAGCGTGGATTTTGACGCAGATCAATAAATCTGCTTCCGTTAGTGCTTCGACCTGCTGCATGATCCACAGGACCTGCGCCTGTAGAAAACTCAGGGATAATATCGTCTTTAGTAAATCCTAGCGCCTGAATAAAAGCTGGCGTGAACTCTGTTTTGACAAACGGCTCCTCTGCGCCTTCAGGCAGGCGATCAATAATTTCCTTTAAACTCATCAATAGCCTCTCTATATAGTGTGTCAGGCTTGCCACCTTTAAAGCAGCTCGTATAAAAATAAAAGTCTGTATAGCACCCCTATACAAAGCATATACGGATATTCAGAAAAGGCTATGCATATTATTACTGAGTTAACTTCGACAAAAAACAACAAGCCCCCAACCAAAGTCGGGGGCTAAGTCTGAGGTATTGGCATACTTCCTAGTTTTGGGATTAACGTTTATTCAAGCTTCACAGAAAGATCAATCAGCATATGAGTCAATTTGATGCGTTCATCTTTTGAGAGATCTCTAGCTTGTTCTAGGACGTCTTCAGCTTTAGGTGCTGTTTTCAATGAGCCATCAGAAGCCCTTTCTTTTCTAGGTGTCTTGCTTTGCATAAGTGATCATTTTCAGGATAGCTTGAGCGCTTACTGTGATGTCCCCCAGCACCTTTATTGCTAAAAGCACTGAAAGACATTGTATAAAAAATATTCTTCTGCGTGTAGCCGTAGGAACAGCACTATACGTTAGTCGAGTCTGATTGGAGGTGATCAAGAAGCATATGCATCAATCGCACTTGCTCTTCTTTGCTGACAGATGCAGCGACCTCAAAAACATCCTCGGCAGTGACGTAGGCCCGCAGATCCTCTGGCTGACGCCCCTGACTGATTGCTTTAAGTTCTGTGTATGTATATGGAACGACCTCTGAAATCGCCTCTAGCACCTCGTCCGATACATCACTAACCGCTTTTTCAAGGCGATCAATCGTCCCATGGGAAACGTCAACGAGGTCTGCGAACTTCCTTAAACTAAGCCCCCTAGCCTCGCGAGCGGTTTTAATTATTTCAGCTAACTTTTTTAGCCCCTCTTGGGAGTCCATAACCATTGGCAACTCTCGCGTTTGCATCGTCAAAGACATAGCACCTCAACCTGTAATCTCCATATAAACGACTGTATAATGTTGCTATACAGTCAAGAATGTATTACTCTTTAGACAACTGTATTTTCAAAGGACATGGATAACAAAAAAGGCAAGGACAAGATCTTGCCATTGAGAATTTCCCATGCCGACTGGATTAATATTGCTGCCGCTGCTAATGCTGATGGCATCAAAACTGTTTCGACTTGGATCAGGCAGCAGGCAATCTTAGCAGCAAGGGAAAAGAACAAAGAAGTTGCCCAAAATGCCGCCTAAACACGAAAAGCGGCCCCCACAAACAGAGAGAGCCGCTAGTAAAAATACAACACTTAACCCCATGGTAACAAAACGTCTAAGTACGCGCACAGTGTACGACACAAAGAACATCTTCCAGGTAGTAATTCCTACACCGTGGGGCTTTACCCTCAGGGGGTTTGACCATGTTTAGTAAGGAAACTCTGCTAGGGGAAATAACAGAACTACTTTGCACTCATCTATTACCTCAAAGCTACACCTTGATTGAAAGCCATGGCGGGCTGCCTTTGCTGACTCCGTTTGTCCGTATTGAGCCATGGTTTTTTGGGACTGAGACTGTGACATTTGACGGCGCATGGCAGTTTTGTGTTGAGACGTCACTGTGCTTTAAAAAAGCTCCAGCTTTAGTCCATCAGTGGGGTGGAGAGTGGTTGTTTAGAGTGCCGATGTACTTTCTAAGCTCTGAATACGAAGCGGCCATAGAGCCAGAGAACCGCCACCGGTTTGAGTGGTCGGTTGACCTGGGGCCTAAATGTTTTGCGCTGGCGTTGGCTGAATACCAAGGAGAGTGCGCGACACGGGCCAAGCAGGTAGAAGCGATTAAAACTGTGCTGGGGGTGGAGTGCTGGCAAACACGACTTTAGCGCCCCAAGCTATCTGCCCTGATTGGTCAGCAAAGGCGTCTGAGCTAGAACTCGCTTTTGGTCAGCTATGGGTGGAGCTATACCCACGGTTAGACCTGTATGTAGAGCAAAAGCTGATTCCTGGGCGTCGGTTCCGATTCGACTTTTGCCATTACCCCAGTCGGGTGGCTATTGAAATCCAAGGATATGGCCCTGGCCACTACAGCAAGAAAGGAGTTGACCGAGACAACTTAAAGCATCGGTTAGCTGCTGAGAATGACTGGCTAGTGCTGCCTGTAGAGGGCGGCAAAGTCCGTGATGCAGAAGAGCATCGCCGAATAGCCAAGATTATCGAGCAGCGGTCTCAGGGAGTAGCAGCATGAGAGTAGTCGTCTTCATTGCTGGGGTTACCGCGATTGTGATGATTTGCGATCGCCTGCCAATCCACCCCGCTCTATCCATGGCCATCGCGTCATCGTCGAGTCTTGTGCTGGGGTTCATTGTGGGGATGGCCCTATGAATCATCCACCTACTGAATGCGATCGCGCGCTCAAGACAAAGGTGATCGCAGACGG
>ERZ1740072.929-NODE-929-length-11576-cov-3.847062_pt1 | contig 11576 bp, 12 predicted proteins | sample MGYA00581733_ERZ1740072 | MGnify/ENA primary metagenome ERZ1740072 (study PRJEB43018, sample SAMN04849741) | marine metagenome | isolation source: floating plastic debris | place: Pacific Ocean | collected 2008-08-30 | study: EMG produced TPA metagenomics assembly...
GCTGAGCTGGCCGAAAGAGACCCGGTTTATCTCCCCGTCTTTTACCGGCAACTTTTTCGGAGCGGTGGACCTGAATGCCATCACGCCCGGCAGTTCACCGGCATTTGGATTGCAAACCGAACACCCGACGGGCGAGCAATATGTAAATTATCTCAGGGACCTGGCTGAATTCTACGCACTTGAGGTCGATGAAGGGGTCGAGGTCCTCGACATCACGTTTGACGACCCAGGCAGCATTCTGTTGACCACGACAGAAGGCGAACTCAGGTGCCGCGTCCTGATCTGGGCCGGCGGAGAGTTTCAGTATCAGAAAGCCATTCCCGGTACAGTGCGCGTGAAGGACTCCTACAAATCCATTCCACCCGGCCATCATGTCATTATTGGCGGCGCTGAAAGCGGCATGGAAACGGCCTATCATCTCGTCAAGAATGGATCATCTGTCAGCATTCTCGACCCGTCTGAGCAATGGGCCGATCGGGTCAGCGATTCCAGTTACGGTTTGAGCCCGTATACCTTTGCCCGCGTGCGGTATTTGCAGAAAAGCGGCAAAGCCGAATTCATCGCCGAGCAGGCCAGCCATATTTCGGAACAGGAAGTGCGCACGAAGAGCCGCGTGTTTCGCCTGGAACACCCGGCGATTGATGCCACGGGTTTCGATATCTCGAAAAGCCTCGCGGGTCAGCTTTTTGATTTCTCAAACGGTTATGCGCAGCTCACCGATCATGATGTAAGCACGCTGCACAAGAACGTGTATCTTGTCGGTCCGAACGTCCAGCATGAGAAAGCGATCTTCTGCTTCATCTATAAATACCGTCAACGGTTTGCCGTGATCGTACGCGAAATTCTGGGACGTTGGGGACAGGACCATCCGATGATTGCAGAATACGCGGAGAATGGCTTCCTGCTCGACGACCTGAGTTGTTGTGACGGGGAATGCGTGTGCTGATCAAAGCGCTCGAACGGACCGCGGACTTCATGTCCGGACGCGGGACGGCGATCATCCTGATCGCCGCCATTCTTATCGGGGCGACCATGGGCACGCTATGGCCAGCGTCGGAAACGCTCTTATCGGGCTTGATCGATTACACGATCTTGCTCCTGGTCTTTCTGCTGCTGTTTGAGGTCCGCCTTCAGAGCCTGCTCTCCAGCTCCAATCGGTGGCAGTTCATCGTCGCCGCGATCGTTGCGAACTTTGTGATCATCCCTGTCCTCGGGTTTGCGATCGCATCTGTTTTCCTGTCTGCGTATCCGTTACTTTTCATTGGACTGGTGGTCTATTTTCTGGCGCCCTGCACGGACTGGTTCCTGGCCTTCACGCGACTGGCAAAAGGCAATACGGCGCTGGGAGCGGCTTTGCTGCCGATCAATATGATCATCCAGCTTCTACTCTATCCGTTCTATCTCCAATGGTTCGGTTTCGGGGCCGTCGGAATTGAAGCCGGAGAGGTTTTTCAAACACTGTGGACGTGGTTTTTGATCCCGCTGGTCCTGGCCGTGAGCGCGCGCTTTATCGCAGAAAAGCTCTTGAGCAAGTCACACTTTGACGTCGTGCTGGCGGTTGTTTCTGTAACCGTGCCGATCCTGCTAGCAGTGCTCGTCTGGCAGATTATGGCGGTCAATATCGGAACACTGACCGCGAATGTCGCCGTGCTTCCGCTCATCTTTGGCGCAATCTTCCTGTTCTTTGTGGCGACCTATTTCCTGAGTGAGCTTATTTCAAAATGGATGCGCCTGTCCTATCAGGACCGGGTCCTGATGACGATGACAACGGCGGCGCGCAACGCTCCAATGATGCTCGTGATCACGATGGTAACGCTGCCGGACCAGCCGGTCATTTATGCAGCGATCATTGTCGGCATGCTGGTGGAGCTGCCGCACTTGATTGCCTTGAAGGGCGTCCTTATGCGTCAGCGCGACAAAGCCACAGATCTCGCTTTGGAGCCGGGCCGCTAGGTTAGGCCCCCGTCCATGACTTTTGAGGCGACGATCTATTGACCGTGTGTAGGCCCAGGCAGGCCGTCAGAGATTGGCGGCCGCCCGTATCATCATATCCAATCCGCGTTGATACATGTTTTGAGCGAATGCGACCGTCTCTGCTTCCGTCATCTGGTCGGGCGTGAATTCTCCACCCCAATCGAGCCGGCTCCGGGTGTCTGACAGAGGCTGCACGGCGAGCGTCGCCTTGTAAGAAGAGAATGGCAGCGGCGCTTCCTCCATATTGGTGATCGAATATGAGTAACTGTATTCACTCTTTGCATCGAGCCGATCGATAATGGTCCCGCCATTTGGAAGCGAAAGCGTTCGGATCGCGCCAACCTCTTCTCCGTCCGAGACGCAGGTTTCCGGAGGCAGACCGGTCCATTTGCTCATATTGCCAAACGTCCCGACCAAATCCCAAAGCGCGTCTACGGGCAGATCAAATTCGTGTTGTACAGAAGCCGTCGCCAATGTGTCCTCCAAATGCGTGCCTGCTCATTCTATGCGGAAGAGAATTTATATTGGATAGGCCCAGCACACACAAAGACCGGTTAGAAACGCGCTTGCGCCCGCAGCATCACAAACAAGGTTGCCCTTCTCCCAGATTTAACAGATGGGCGGCGTTCGAGCTTTCGCCAGACGATCAGGTTGTTTCAGCAAACTGCAGCTGCGCCAGCCGGGCATATAGCCCGCCCTTGGCCACCAGCTGATCGTGGGTGCCTTCTTCGATGACCGCGCCACCATCCATGACAATGATCCGGTTAGCCATACGGACGGTGGACAGGCGGTGGGCGATGACCAGCGTTGTGCGGCCCTCTGCAGCCGTGGATATGGCGCGTTTGACGGCGGCTTCGCTCTCACTGTCCAGGGCACTTGTCGCCTCGTCGAGCAACAGGACAGGCGCATCGCGCACGAGGGCGCGCGCTAGGGCGACGCGCGGGCGCTGACCGCCCGAGAGGCCGCGCCCCTTCTGGCCCAGTTGCGCGCCCAGGCCGCCCCGCGCGCGCAAAAACTCTTCTGCCTCGGCCATATTGGCGGCGTTCAGAAGCGTGTCCTCACTAGCGTCAGGGGCGCCAAAGGCGATATTCTCTCCCGCGGTCCCCGTGAACAGGGCGGACTCTTGAGGGGCATAGGAAAACTGCCCGCGCCAGGCGTTTAAATCCGCGGCTCGGGATGACACACCATCGAGCCGGATCGCACCGGCCTGGGGATCGAACAGTCTCAAGGCGAGGCGAAATACGGTGGATTTGCCCGCGCCGCTCGGCCCAACCAGCGCAACGAACTCGCCCGGCGCCACGTCGAGCGAAAAATCGCGCAAGGCCGCTTGCGCGGTCGGCGTCATCTGTTGCGGTGGGGCGGCGCTGTATATCTCGGTTGTCGCCTCGAGGACCTCAGCGGCGCGGTCAGCCGCGCCCGCTGCGCGCATCACTTCGCCGTAAACCTCACCGAGCATCCCGAAGCCTGACCCAGCATAAAGGGCGTAAAGAACCATCGCGGTCAGGTCCCCGCCGCTCATCGCGTCCATCGCCACCGCCCGTGCGCCAAGCCACAGGACAATCGTTATCCCCCCAAAGGCCAGAATAGAGACCAGCAGCATCATCCACGCGCGCACCGTGTTGCGCGTCAGAGCGGCACGGAACGTTTCCTCAACAGCCTGGGTATACCGTCGGCGCCGCGTGTCACTCTGGCCATAGGCCTGGACCAATTCGATCGCGTCGAGCGTTTCCGCCGCTTCCGCCCCCGCGTCTGCCAAGGCCGATTGCGCCTGGTTCGACAAGCCCCGGATCATGCGGCCAACAATCATGATGGGACCGATTGCCAGCGGAAGAATGACCAATAAGGCCAAACCCAGCTGCCAGTTGACCAGCTTCATCGCGATCATGGCGCCTGTTGTGTTGAGCAGTGTGCGCGTCGCAAGCGAGGCGGATGAGCCAAGGAAATTCTCGATCAGGGAAATGTCTGCCGTCAGCCGCGACACCGCTTCGCCAGACCGCATGGTGCTGTGGAAGCGCGGGCTTAAGACGAGCATGTGGCCGTACAGATCGCGCCGCAAGTCCGCCGCAATACGCTCGCCAAAGCGCGACACGAAATAAAACCGCAAAGCCCCTACCCCGCCCAGCGCCACCGCCGCCACGAACACCAGAATGAAATTGCGGTTGATCGCGGCGATCATACCTTCCGTATCGACATTGCCGGAAAAGCCAGCATCGACGGCTCCCCCAAACAATAAAGGAATCATCAGAGAGATCACGGTCCCGAGAAGGAGGAAAACCAGCGCGGCGGCAACCGTAAGCTTGTGTTGCCGCGCATAGGGCCACAGCATGGCCAGCGATCTGACGCTCCGCCCTTTCTCCCTTTCATTGGCAGCAGCTGACGGGGCGGTCGATGCACGGCGGTCAATTTCGATCGTGTTGGTGTCTTGAGCCATTTGGCTGGGCCGCCTTGATTACAGATTGCGCCAGGAGCACCGCTTTCAGGTAGTTACGAAGGATGCGGAAGACCAGCCCCAACACCATGTCCGCCCGCATGCGCGGACGAAAGCTACGGATTGCGGAGATTAGGAGATCCGCGCCTTCAGGAATTTGATCACTTCGATCAATTTCTGTTTGGTGACGCTCTCTTCCGCATCGACCAGGTCTGCGGTCAGGACAGCATGGGCGTGCTTCAACGGTCCGTCAGGGTTGCGATGCACATCAGCGATGACGTGTTCGTCAAAGCGGTCGGATCCGACCAGGTCGCGAATGGCATCGAACCGCGCGGCTTTGCACAGTGCGTCACCTTCGAATCGGAGACCCATTGCATCGATTCCGCGTTCGGCGAATCTGGTTTTCTCGTCGGCCCGCATCTGCAATCCGCCATCACGATTGCGGAACGGCGTGCTGGCGGGCAATCCCGGTTGAGACGTGACCGGCGCCGTCACCCAGGGGTCCAGAGCCAGGGTCAGGGCAAAATTCCCCGTCATGCACATTCCGATGACGCCGATACCGGGTCCGTTGATCCGATCATGAAGCTGCTTTGAAAGAGCTCTCAGCCATTGCGTGATCGGGCCGGGATCGTCATTTGCGAAGAGGTGGATTTCGCGACTGATGCAGGCCCGAAAAAAGTTTCGGCCCGGGTCAGCCGGGGTTGGCGTGCTCGATCGGCCAAACAAATCGGGGGCATAGACCGTGAAATGCGCACTCAGCCAGTTGGCGAGGCGCCAAAACTCATCGGTCATGCCTGGAAGCTCATGCATCAGAATAAGTCCGGGGCCGTCGCCCCGTTCGAATACGGTGTGCGAAATATCCGCGCTTTCAAATGAAAAATGGGCTTCGAATGGAGTGGAATTCGCGTCGCCGAGCTCAATCATGAATAGTATCCTTGGAAATCGCAGAGTTTGCCCATGGCCAATTCATAACGGTTGCCTCGTCCGCGTCGAGGGCCAATGCTGTCCGCGATTGCACGCGCTCGAATCGTAACGCGCGCCGCGGATGGGACGCGATCGCGACTTCCGGCGTCGGCCCGGGTTAGGCGCCGGAGCCGCCCATATCACCGGTCTGCATTTTGAGAATTCAAGCATTTGTGTTCAATTGATCACCATACGGATCGGGGAGATGTCGTCATGAAAAGCATAATTGTATCCATCACTGCCATGAGCGCACTGGCGGGCTGTGCCACACTTGCAGAACCAGGCCCAACCGAACGAAACAAGGAAATTGCCCGTCAATTCTATCAGGATCTCTGGTTTTCGAACAATACGGGTGCCTATGCGGACTATGTCGCGGACACTTATGTCGTTCACGATATCGGACCTGCGAAGGGGGTTACGGAATCCGCGATCACGCAAAAGGAAATCGCGGATGTGTTTCACGGTTTCGGCGACCTCACCGGTGAGATCGATTACCAGATCGCTGAAGGTGACAAAGTTGCGACGCGCTGGTTTGTCAGTCTTGATCCCACAGAGGCCGCTCAGGAAATGGGCATGACGGCGGTGGATGGCGTGGCGATCATCAACGTCTTCCGGTTCAACGATGCGGGCAAGATTGTCGAAATCTGGAACCACAGACATGATGTGGAACTCCCGCGCCCTCAAGAGGACTATCGCGGCGCGGGAGAGTAAACCGGCTTGCTCCGATCTTTGTGAATAACGCCGTCAGTTGAAGGGAGGCTGCCTATGCTGAACACACTATCTCGGACATGGATTCTGGTGCCGCTCTTCGTCGCCACCATTCTAATCGGTTATTCCTTTTCATTCGTTCAGACCGCCGCGGGTGGCCCTTTGCTGGATGTGCTGGGATCCGGCGTGGAGGCGAAAGCCCGCCTGGTGGAGATGAATGCCGAACAGAAACAAGCTCATTTTTGGGGAACGGTCCTGAACGATACCGCCTACCCGCTTGCTTATGGGGGACTCTTTGCCGGTCTCATCTGGCGGTTCGCCGGCGACTTGCGACGATGGTTCGTACTCCCCGCACTGGCCGTCATTGTCGTCGATCTGGCTGAAAACACGACACAAGCCATGGCGCTAAGCGGCAATGACTCTCTGCTCGGGCTGAAAGACATTCTCACGCCCGCGAAGTTTGGACTGTTCTTTCTTGCAGCCTTTAATGTCTTGATCAGCATCGGCCTGGCGATTGTCCGGCGCGTCCGAAACCGTCCGCCTGCGGCTTAGGCACATCACAATCGGGGAAGGTAGTTGTCATACCCAGTTGAGGTGGCATACCCGTTTTTACGCCCTGACGGGCTACTTGAAAATGAGGTCAACAATGGCATCTGCGTGCGCGTTTAGTCCCGCATCCGAACCAATGACCTCGCCTGGAAACGCATTCGTGAGGGCGGGTAGCGCCATGGGAAATGACCCGCCATGCGTGATCATGAAGAAGATCGTCCGTGTTGAAACATCCGGGATTGCGCCCTGTGCCTTGGCGTCTTCAATCAGGTCTGAAAGCAAATGGAAGAAGGGCGCAACGAGCTGGTTCTTGATAAACGCGCCGCGGGCATCTGATTTGTCGCCATCAAACACGATGACTCGACTGACTTGAGGCCACCGCGCCGAGGCGATCACAAATGCTTTGATCAGAGCTTTTAGAGCGTCAGCTTTCGATCCACTTTCGAAAGTATTGGCGTCGCTCAAATCCTTCACAAAACACTCGGACAAATGATTCATGGCGGCATTCCAAAGAGACGCCTTCGAGCCGAAATAGTAGCGGGTGAGCCCGACATCCGCCTCGGCTTTAGAAGCGATCTGGCTGAGCGATACACCGTCGAAACCACGATCCGCGAACAGGTCAATGGCCGCGCGCAAAAGCGCGACTTTCAAGTCAGGCCCATCGGTTCCACTTGGCCGGCCGCGCTTGCGTTCAGCGGTGGGTCTGGCGCGATCATTGCGGGTCTGGCTCATGTCAATCGGCTCTGCTTGTTCACGTCTATCCGCATGCCATCGCGGCGATCGGAGTATGGTCATCGTAAAGCTTGTCCATACCAAACGTAAACGCAGCGTCATCAAATCTTTTGGCCGGGATGGGGGAAGAGTATGGGGGAAAGACGATGGGACTTTGCATACGGTTGTCTCGCGCATAATTCTACGAATATGGAATTTATCTTGACATATTCTATGACCAGAGAATAAGTCAAGGGGCAATCGGAGCGTCAGTTATGAAGAAGTGGCTCGTTTTGGGTGGGATCGCAGTTCTGGCCATGGTGGCGATATTCGGAGTCCCCCCGTTCGGTGGCGGTCCAAACGCGGACTATGCAGAAGGCGAACCCGGTTTTAAATCTGAGGTGAGGCGATTGCCAAACGGCATCTATGAAGTCTCGGCTCTGACCCCGATGCCGGGAGTCACGCCCGAAATGGTGCGATGGTGGTTCGCCGACTATATGCAGACATCAGAACATTATCAGCGCTGGTATCCGGGTGCACATATATGGATGGGCTGGGAAAACAAAGTGCCGGGCGAATATGTCGGCGCAAGTCACCTGGTGCATGAATACATTGGCGAGGAGATGCAGAAACTACGCATCCAGTTTGTGCCACCCGAGGAGATTCTGGGGGACGTCACCCTTGGCGCTGATGATGTTGCTGTCTGTGCCAAACCCGGCCTCCTGGAGCAACCAATCAATGGCGGCCAGATGTGCCATATCATCCGCGCGACGGAGGACGGCGCTGAAATGCGCAGCCGCTTTTGGCTCGGCATGGTCGCCAAGCGCGATGGCAATGAGCAGATTGGCTCAATCGAGGGGATTGTTGCGAACACATATCTCGCCCGCAAATTTGGCGTTAGCAGATCCGCCGCAATCGATCTGATGAACCACTGCACGGAAGAGATGCGTATCCTCGCTGGGTTTCTTCCTGAGCTGTACGCGGCGGAGACAAGGGAACAGTAATGAATCCAAGAGTGTGCTTGCTCGTCGGTGCGTGTCTGTCGGGCACAGCGATCCTTAACGCTCCAGAGGCCATGGCACTCTCCGCAACGGATGAGTGGAACACTGCTGCGCGCACGGCTCTGCCAGTACATATCAAAGTCTGGCTTGGCATGATGATGCTGACCAACCTTGCCGCCATCGGTTTTTTGAAAAACCACGTCGCGGCGAGATGGGTGTTTGGCGGATTTATCCTTAGCCATGGATTGGTCATTGTCATGTGGGCGATGGAACACACCGTTCTGGCGGGACAGGTCTCCCTGTTTCACATCATCTTCTGGACGCCCGGCGCGTTTATGCTGCTGCGACGTCGGCGCGAAATTCAGTATCCGTCAGCCTACGCGATATGGACAACACTTTCGCTGATCTTCTATTTCGGATCCATGATGGTGGATGTTCGAGATGCGGCCCGCTTCGCTCAATATGCACTCGCAGGATAATCCAACGGAGGTTTCATGATTTACGCACGTATTGGCGCCGTCGCTTACGCGCGCTGGGCACTCCTGCACGTGGGTCTCGGGGTGACGCGCCTCGCCGACCGCGCTGCAGACGGTGCGTTGGCCGAAGCGACAGGGCGACTGGCGCAAGGACATTGGACCTTGCTCTATTTAGGAGTGTTCGGGCTCATCCTGTCCTGGTTCAACTGGAAGAACAACACAGTGGCGTATTGGGTGGCCGCATTCATCATCTCTGCCGAAGATATTGGCTTCTTGCTGTTTCCGGTTTGGCAGGGCGGCACAGGCTTTCCGGCAGCGATCATTGGTCCTGGCCTTTGGATCGTCGGTCTCGTGTTTACGACGATCGCTTATGTCAGCGCAGAGCGGAGCGCCTGAACAGCGCGATCTCCATTTTCTCCCATTTGCCTTTACCGGCGTTCCGGGGACCACCCGCGGTTCGAATCGAACGAACTCAGGACTCTGTCATACAGTCCCGGGCACGATCGCTCGCGCGGACCATTGACCCGGATCGAGTTTCGCGACAAAGGCGTTCTGGGGAGTTCGTGCGGATCCCCTTCAGGCATGCGCCCAAGACCGCATCCTAACCCGGAATCGGGAGGATGTCCCTTGCCTGACCATCGCACTCGGTTCCGACAATTTGTGGAACTCATACCATGAAATTCAATAAGATCATCGCAGCCCTTGCGACCGTCTGTCTATCCGCATGCATCTCAGCGAATGACGTTTTTGATATCCGAAGCTCTGACCGACCTGAATATGCACGAACCATCTCACCCGCGGAATTAAGTGCGTTTGTTGAGCAAGGCGGACTCCTGGTCGATGCGAGACTGTCCGAAGACTTTGAGAAAGATCCCGTTCTTATCCCCGGCGCCGTTCGCGTCGATCCCGAGCAGATGAGCTATTGGAGGACCGCCAATCAGACCACGCCTGTGGCGGTCTATTGCGTCAAAGGCAAATGGGTCAGCCAGAAGCAAGCGGCGCACTTATCGAGTCTGGGGTTTGACGCCTATTCTGTGGAAGGCGGACTGGTCGCGTATCAGGCATTCGCAAACACCACCGACTAAATGTCCTGCCCGCTTTGCAGGAGGCAGGGAGACCTGCCTCCTGTGTTGCGTCTGTCGGAGCGAATGCAGGCAGGCTGATGTCAACCGACGCGCCGCTAGGAGCCTACTGTGGCTTTCTCGCGGTCTCTGCGTCGCTGATTCTTGCCTGGGCGTTTGCGCGACCTTTGCTTGGTCTTGGACGTGCCTTCCGGGCGGTTGCGACGCGATCCGCGTTGTGGCGGCTTGCCGGACCGGCGCGATGGGCCTTTCGGTTTGCGCACACGCACGTCCGGATCCGGCGTCGGCAGAACCAGGGCGTCACAGCCTGCGGGGGTCGGCAGGACTTCAACCTCAATCCGCGTGATCTTCTCGACCTCGCGAAGATAATAAAGCTCGTCCTCGGCCACCAGAGAGATCGAAACCCCGTCTTTGCCGGCGCGCGCCGTGCGACCGATGCGGTGGACATATTGCTCAGGAACGTTGGGCATCTCGAAATTGATGACATGGGTGATGCCATCAATATCAATCCCGCGCGCCGCATTGTCTGTGGCAATCATGATCCGGCAATCCCCCGCCTTGAACGCAGCCAGCGCCTTCAGACGTTGCGACTGGGATTTGTTACCGTGAATGGCCAGCGCCGGATAGCCCTTGGCAATCAGCTTGCGGACCACTTTGTCGGCGCCATGTTTGGTCCGGGTAAAGACCAGGGCGCGATCAATTGCCGGATCATCGAGCAATTTGCCGAGCAATTGCAGCTTGTTATTATTGGCGACGTGGATCACCCCCTGGGTCACACGTTCCGCTGTGGTGCTTTCCGGGGCGACGGAAACGCGCACCGGGTCATCCAGATATTTGCCAGCCATATCCTCGATCAGCTTCGGCATCGTCGCCGAAAAAAGCAGCGTCTGCCGCGCATCCGGCACTTGCGCCATGATTTTGCGAAGATCGTGAATGAAGCCCATGTCGAGCATCTGGTCCGCCTCATCCAGGATCAGGACGTCCAGATCGCGCAGTTGAACCGCCCCCTGGTTCATCAGATCCAGCAGCCGGCCTGGCGTCGCAACCAGGACGTGGCAGCCTTTTTCCAGCGCCCGAATCTGGCGATTGATCTTGCCCCCGCCAAACACGGTCTGGGTCACACAATCCATATATTTTGAATAGGTCTGGAAGCTCTCGGCAATTTGCCCGGCCAGTTCGCGCGTCGGCGCGAGCACCAGCACATAGGGGCTCTTCGGCTTGCGGTTGCGGCCAAGCTTCAAAAGTTTTTGCAGGGTGGGCAAGGCAAAGGCGGCCGTCTTGCCCGTGCCGGTCTGGGCAATGCCCAGCAGGTCGCGTTCGTCCAGCAAATGCGGAATCGCCTGCAGCTGGATCGGCGTTGGCGTCTCATAGCCTTCGGCGGTTACGGCTTTGAGCACCTGTTTGTGCAAGCCAAGGTCGGTGAATGTCGTCACGCGATATCTTTCTTATGTGCGCGCGCAGCCGAATCGTCGTGCCACACGCGTCGGCACCTTGTGGTGCCTGGGAGGGAACGACCCGCGTGAACAAAGGCGTCTACTATGCTGAATGCCTGAAGAACCAAACTCATCCTGGCTCAAATCGAGCCTGGCGCGAGTCACGCTGTCTGGGCCATGCGCCTGTCTTGACGCGATAACGGGCGCCACATGCACCTGCTTTGCTTAAAGGGCAATGAAGATTTTGCGGT
>ERZ1740072.931-NODE-931-length-11561-cov-5.211020_pt1 | contig 11561 bp, 13 predicted proteins | sample MGYA00581733_ERZ1740072 | MGnify/ENA primary metagenome ERZ1740072 (study PRJEB43018, sample SAMN04849741) | marine metagenome | isolation source: floating plastic debris | place: Pacific Ocean | collected 2008-08-30 | study: EMG produced TPA metagenomics assembly...
GCCGAGCAGTGTCACCCAGGGGAACTCAACCGAGATGATCTGCTACACGTAAGTCATCATGTCCAGCCCCCGCAACACGCCCTTGCCACGAAAGGACTTGTTCAGCAGCATCGCCGCAAAAAGCCCCACGACAAGCGCGCCCACGGTCCCGAAGACCGTGTAAAAGAGCGTCGCCCACAGCACCGCGAGGAATTCGTCGCTGTCAAAGATACGGGCGAAGTTTTCGAACGTGAATTCTGCATTGGTCAGGATGTTGTCCCCGGTGCCATAGCTTGCGGGCTCCGACCCTTCGACGATATCCTCCAACCTGTCCGGATCGCCATCCAGCGCCACGGGAATGCGCACACGTTCATTGAACCCGCCCGGCGCGTCTCCGAAATCGCAGCGGAGCAGGCCGCTGTCGACGGCACAGACCTCTGGCAACGCGAGGAACTCTACCCCGTCATGCACCCTGTCCGTGAACCCCAGCCCGGCAATGGCCTTTTGCTGGGACGAGTTGCGGACCCGGTATTCGACCACCATCTGCCCCGACCGTTCGCGCAGGCTCTCGCGGATCACGGGCGCCACGGGGCGCAGGTCAGCCAGCCCCACCGGCTTGAAGCTGATCCAGAAAATCGCCAGCAGCGGCAGCACGATCACCAGGCTCACAATGGCAATCGTGGGCAGCAGCAGGCTCCAGGCCAGCCGCGCCTCGCGGCGTTCCAGCGCACCGCGTGTGGTTGGGGGTGTGGGCGTTGTCATGGGATCGCCTGCGGCAGACCCCGGGGGCAGGCGCACCCGCCCCCGGCGCGGTGGATCAGTTGATCGCAGCCAGTTCGCTGTTCATCGCCTCAATCGCGGCGGCGGCGTCGATCTCGTCATCGATATACTGGCGCACGATGCGGTTGATCGCCTGGCTGTTGATCATCTTGGAGGCCAGCGCCAGCTGGTTCTCTTCCACGCCCCAGCGCTGCGCCACCTTCAGGCCACCCACGATCTCGTCCAGCATCTCGGCTGAATAGAGGTCCTTCATCGGTGCCTTGCGGTCCACACCCACCGGGATCTCCGACCACGCGTCGGAGAATTTGCCCGGTGCATCCGCCGTGCCCGTGCGCACCGGGAACTTGCCTTCGGCCGCAATCGAGAGCGTCTGCATGTATCCGTCGTTCATGGAATACTCGACAAAGGCTTGCGCTGTGTCCGTGTCGGCGTCCGACGTGATGCCGAAATACCGCACGTCGCCCCATGCCGCGCCGCCCGGGTTCGAAGGCCCGGCAAAGTTGGTCACGATGCCCGTGGCTGCCGCCAATTCCCGTGTGGTCGGGTCATCGTTGATCGTGGGTGCGGCGCTGTCACGCAGACCGGCCAGTTCATCGAGGATGAAGGGCGACCAGATGATCATCGCGGCCTGGCCCGCAAAATACAGCTCACGCGACTGCTTCCAGTAAAGCTCGCCCGGAGGTGACGCCTTGGCGATGGCCTTGTAGAAATCCAGCACTTCGGTCGTCGCCTGCACATCCAGTGCCTGCGCGCCATTTGCGCCGACGGGGCTCACGCCATTGGCGAGAAAGACGTGCTCGAGCACCTGGCTCATGAAGTTCTCGTCGACCTTCGTCGCCGCGACAAAGCCGTACATCTCCGGCGGGTTGTGCAGCGCGTCGAGTGCCGCCTGCACATTCGCAAAGGTATTGGGCGGCTCAAGGCCCTGTTCGGCGAAAAGGTCCGCGCGGTAGACTACCATTTGCGTCCAGCCGTCCACGGGCACAGAGGCGATGTCACCGTCATAGGCCGCCATGGCCAGCGGTCCGGCAGCGAACGTGTCGCGGCCCAGGCTGTCGACCACTTCGGTCGCGGCTTCGGTGTCGAGGATACCAGCCTCGGCCCAGGGCAGTGCGTATTGCAGTGTGTGATAGATGACATCCGGCAGATCGCCGGCGGCAAAAGCGGCCGTGGCGCGCGTGCCCAGTTCATTCTCGGACACCGGGATCACCTCAACCGCGTTTCCGGTCGCCTTTTCGAAAGCGGCGGCCATTTCCTGCTGCTTGGCCAGCCGTTCGGGCTGCTCTTCGGTGGTCCAGAAGCGGATATTGTCGGCAAAGGCAGCGGATGCGGTCAGCACAAGGCCAAGGGCCGTGCCCAGCAGCAAGCGGCCAGCGGGCGCTTTGGTGGTTGTCATGAGTCTCTCCTCCCTCATGTGATTTCGTTGGATGTCCGGCGTTCCCGGTCGTTGCCGGATCAGAAGACCCGACTATCGTGCGTCAAAAAATTGCAACGATGCAACAAAATTCTTTCTGCGACAAAATATGGCAAAAAGCGCATAAACAGCTGCAAATACTGCGGTGCAGCAAGGTCACCCCTGTGCATCCCTGCAACGATGCAATTGATTCGTCCTTGTTTGATCAACCTGCGTATGTACCATCGGGCGCACCTGTTCCGAGGACCCGCGCACCGATGGCCGATCAAAGCCGCAAGCCACCAACGCTCAAGACAATCGCCGAACTGACGGGGTTGAGCCTGTCGACGGTGTCGCTGTCATTGCGCGATGGCACGCGCCTCAGGAAAGAGCCGCGGCACAAGATCGCGGCAGCGGCGCAAGCACTCGGCTATGTGCCCAACCGCGCCAGTGTGCGCCTACGCACCGGGCAGACCAACGTGCTGACGCTGATCCAGTCACCGGCCAAGAACACGATCGACTACACCCGGCAGATGATCGAGGGGATCGGCGCGCATCTCAACGACACGCGCTTTCACCTTAACGTCATTCCCGAACTCGACCCCGAGACCCCGGAAGCGTCCGTGCGCTACGTGCTGCAGAACCGGACGGCGGATGGGCTCATCCTCACCCATACGACGGCGCGGGACCCGCGGGTGCAGATCCTCACCGATGCCGGTTTCCCCTTTGTCTGCCACGGCCGGACCGAGTTCTACACCCCGCATGCCTATCACGATTTCCACGTCGAACAGTTTGTCGAGCTGGCTGTGCAGCGGCTGCACGACAAGGGGCGGCGCCGGTTTCTGCTGGTGGCCGAAGATGATGGAACGACGAACTTTGCCAAGATCTCCGGCGCGTTTCACCGCGCGGTTGCGCACCGCGGTGGTGTGGGACAGGTGGCGACGGATACCGGCATTCTGGTATCGCCCGACACCGCCCGTGCCTTTGGCCAGCGCCTTGCGGCACGGTCCGAACGGTTCGATGCGATCATCAGCAACAATGAGCTTGCCACTCTGGCCCTGATGGGCGGGATGGCGGATGAGGGGCTGCGGCTTGGCCACGACTATGAACTGATCTGCCGGCAGACGACGGACATCCTGCCGCTGCTCTATCCGCGCATCGACACGTTGGAGGAGGATCTTGTGGCCACAGGGCGCGAGCTGGCACGCCTGCTGATCGCCCGGGTGACCGGCGCGCCGGTCGAGACGTTGCAGACCCTGCACGCCCCGCGCCCCAGGTGGCGCAGCGGCTGATCAGCCCTTGATGTCGATGCGCCGCCCCGCATCGGCGGAGGCATAGATGGCATCCTTGATCGCGATCACCGACAGGTAATCGCGCGCTGTGTTCTCTACGGCGCCTGCGCCCTGCATCGCCGCAACGACATGGCGGTTGAGCGCGTGCACACAGTCGCCGCCGAAGCCGTCCCATGTGTCCGGGGCCAGCACGTCCTGCGGGTCCCCGGACCCAAAGGCGCGCAGTGTCACCCGCCCGTCGCCCGTCAGGGTCAACGTGCCGCCGGTCCCTTCGATCAATGCCTCGCCCATGGTGCGGCGCGTGTTGTCGGCGGCGTGATCCAGTAGGCGGTTCCCGTCGAACAGCGCGCGCACGCCGCTGTCATGATCAAAGATGACGTGCCCCGCATCCTCACCCGCGATCACCGGATTGATCCGCCGCAGGTCGGCATAGACGCTGCCCACAGGCCCGAACAGGTACTGGAACGTGTCTATCCAGTGCACTGCCGTCTCGTGGATGAGGAACCGCGGCATCTGCTGGAAATAGGGCTGCCGGTCCAGATAGGCGCGCGGGCCCTGACCGTCGCCGGGCCGCAGTCGGAATGTGGCGTTCAGGACAGTGCCGACGGCGCCCCCATCGATCTGCGCCTTAATCACGCGGTACCAGGGTTGAAAACGGAAATTCTCGTGGATGATGAGCGTGGCCCCGGCGGCTTCGGCCTCCTGCGTGATCATGCGCGCTTCGTCCAGATCACGGCAGAATGGCTTTTGACAGATGATCCACCTGATCCCCGCCGCCAGGGCCGCGCGCACCGCATCTGCGTGGGCGGGTGGTGGCAGGATGATGTCAAGCAGGTCGGGCGTTGTGTCCCGCAGCATGTCGCTCAGATCACCAAACGCCCGAAAGCCGGTCGCCTCGGCCCGTGCGATATCCCTGTCGCAGGCCCCGACGACTTCCGCGTCGTCCATGCGCGCCCAACTGCCAAAGTGGAACTGGCTGAAATACCCTGCGCCAGCGCAGGCAACGCGGATGGTCATGGCGTGTCCATTTCATGGATTGTGACGCGGTCCATCTCCTATACGGTGGGACGGGGCAAAGCGCAAAACCGGGGGCACCATGCCGTTTGTCGTGACAGTGACGTTCGAGATCGCAGCCGGGCAGATGGCGGCGTTTCTGCCGCTGATGCAAGAAAACGCAAGCACGTCCGCCATGGCAGAGCCCGGATGCCTGCAATTCGACGTCTGTTGCGACCCCGGTCGTCCGGACGCCGTATTCCTGTACGAAGTCTACACTGACGCCGCCGCCTTCGATGCGCATTTGCAAGCGCTGCATTTCAAGGCGTTCGATGCAGCCACGGGTGACATGATCACGGCCAAGACCGTGCAAACCTTCGAAACCGTGGCGCGCAACCCGGCCTGAGACTGTAACAAACGCCGCACCTGAACCCGCAAACCGGAAGAATTTCGCCTGAATCCGAGGAAAATGCTGAAACATGTGCCGCACAACCTCACGTAGAGGCGATGTGCGGCAGTGCAGCATTGTGACTGTTACCTTCAGGGTCTACCTCTTGGGAGACGCGGCGATGCACTGCCGCAGACACGCAAGACACGAGGGCACTTTCATGACACGCACCGCCATTATCACCGGCTCCACCAGCGGCATCGGGCTCGGCATCGCCGAAGCCTATGCAGCCGAAGGTTTCAACGTGATGCTGAACGGGTTCGGCGACGCGGACGAGATCGAGGCGACGCGCGCCGCACTGGACGCCAAGGCGTCCGGCTCCGTGGGCTACAACGGCGCAGACATGACCAAGCCGGACCAGATCGCCGACCTCGTGGCGCAGACCGAGGCGGATATGGGCCAGGTCGATGTGCTGGTGAACAATGCAGGCATCCAGTTCGTGTCGCCGATCGAAGAGTTCCCGATCGAGAAATGGGATGCGATCATCGCGATCAACCTCAGCTCGGCCTTTCACACGATCCGTGCGGCACTGCCGGGCATGAAGGACCGCGGCTTTGGCCGGATCATCAACGTGGCCTCGGCCCACGGGCTCGTCGCTTCGCCTTTCAAGTCGGCCTATGTGGCGGCCAAACACGGCATCGTCGGCCTGACCAAGACCATCGCGCTGGAGGCCGCCCAGCACGGCGTGACCGTGAACGCGGTCTGCCCGGGCTACGTGCTGACCCCGCTGGTCGAGGGGCAGCTCCCTGCCACCGCCAAGGCGCGCGGCATCACCGAAGAAGAGGTGAAACGCGACGTGCTGCTGGCCGCGCAACCGACCAAGGAATTCGTCACCACAGAACAGTTGGGCGCGCTGTGCGTCTTTTTGGCAAGCGATGCAGCGGCGTCCATCACGGGCACATCGCTGCCCGTCGATGGCGGCTGGACCGCGCAATAGGAGTAGTTCCGATGTCCAAGGCAGAAGGCCGTGGCAAGCGCCACGAAAAATCGGTGAACCTCGCCCTGCAGGGCGGAGGCTCGCATGGGGCCTTCACCTGGGGCGTGCTGGACCGCATGTTCGAAGAGGACCGGCTGTGGATCGAGGCGATCAGCGGCACCTCCGCCGGCGCGATGAATGCCGTCGTCGCCACCCAGGGCATGTATGATGGCGGGGCCGCCGGTGCGCGGCTGGCACTAGAGGAGTTCTGGCGCGCGGTGAGCGTGGCGGGGCAGGGCAGCCCGATCAAGCGCACGCCGCTGGATATGTGGGCCGGCTCCTGGTCGCTGGATGCGTCCCCGGCCTATTTGATGTCCGACCTGCTCAGCCGGATGGCCTCGCCCTATGACCTCAACCCGCTGGGCTTCAACCCGCTGCGCGATGTGGTCCGCGAGTTCATCGATTTCGACAAGGTCGCGGGCTGTCATGACATGGGCCTCTATATATCGGCCACCAATGTCGAAACCGGCCGCGCGCGGGTGTTTCAGCGGCACGAGGTCACGCTGGACGTGGTGATGGCGTCGGCCTGTCTGCCCACGATGTTCAAGGCCGTCGAGATCGACGGCGTGCCTTACTGGGATGGCGGGTTCATGGGCAACCCGGTGCTGTTCCCGTTCATCGATCATTCGCCCTCGTCGGATATCGTGATCGTTCAGATCAACCCGTTGCTGCGCCCGGGCACGCCACGGCGTGCGCGTGACATCCAGAACCGGGTGAACGAGATCACCTTCAACGGCTCGCTCATGCGCGATCTGCGCACCATCGATCTGATCCACCGTCTGATCGAGGACGGGGCGCTGTCTGACAATGAATACCGCGTCATGAACATGCACATGATCGACGGATGTGACGACATGCTGGCGCTTGATGCGTCGTCCAAGCTGAACTCCGAATGGGCCTTTCTGATCCATTTGCGGGACCTTGGGCGGGAACACGCGGACCGCTGGCTGACCCAGAATTTCGACAAGATCGAAAAAGAGAGCACGCTGGATTTGCGTGCGATGTTTGGCGACTTCGGAGCGCCCCATCAGGGGAATGTTGTGGAGTTAAAATCCAGAAAGGGATGATCCCATGAAAATTCGGTACGCTACACTCGGGCTCGCACTGGCGGCGCTCGGCACGAACAGCTTTGCCTTTGAACTGGCAGACGTGAAGACCCGTGTTCTCAATGGCCTCGAAGGGCCCGCGGGGGCTCGAAACATCAAGAACGTGCCCATAGCGAATGAACCGCTGGTGGACGAAGGGCTGAGCCAGATCGCGGGCTACAACCTGCGCACGCGGTCCTGGAACATCTCGGGCGACACCGGCATCGTGCCGATCCACAGCCATGCCGACCGCCCGGCGATTGTCTTTACCCTCAGCGGTGAGATCTACGAATACCGCAGTGATGTGGCCGAACGGCTGCTGCACAGCGCCGGGGGCCTCAGCCTCGAAGAAGGCGACGTGACCCATTGGTGGCTAAACGAGGGGCCCGAGGATGTGCGACTGGTCGCCTTTGGCGTGTTCAGCGCAGGCAGCGAGGCGATGGAGATGGCCGAGACGCCCGAGCAGCAGGACTTTGACCTGCCGGAGCAGTCCGGCGCCGTGCTCGAACTGCTGGGCGTCGTGGACATCGAGGCGCATTACGAGGGCGCGCAGGGCGACGGGCTGGCGCTGTCGGCCTACCGCGCGGTGATCGAGCCGGGCGGCGTGCTGCCCAGCTTTACCGCTGCGGGCGAGCCGTTGCAGGTCTGGGTCTGGCAAGGTGCGGTGAGCGAACACCGCTCTGACGCGGATGCGCCCGAGACGCTGGCCGCCGAAGAGGGCGCGCATCTGGGCGGCGGAGCACAGGCCTATTGGGAGAACACCGGCGATGTTCCGGCGGAGCTCTTCTTTGGCGTGGTGGAGCCGCTGAGCGAGACCGAAGGCGTCCCGCAGGTCGGCGTACAGGCGCATCACGGCGGGAACTAGGCCCATGTCCACCGCCGCCCAAATGACCGGGATGGCCCCGGAACTGGCTGAAAAGTCACCTGAAGACCGGCGGATGGTGATCCGCCGGTCAACCATGATTGCGCTGATCGCGTTCCTGACGCTGATCGACCTTTTCGGCTCGCAGGCGCTGTTGCCCACGCTGGTCGAAACCTATGGCGTGACGCCCGCCTCCATGGGCTTTGCCGTCAACGCCTCGACCATCGGCATGGCCTTTGCCAGCCTCGTGGTGGCGGTGTTTGCACGCCGGATCGACCGCAAGCGCGGCATCTGGGTGTGCCTCGCGCTGCTCAGCATCCCCACGGTGCTGCTGGCGCATACGGATGATCTGACGACCTTTACGCTGCTGCGTGTCGCGCAGGGCGTGTTCATGTCGGCGGCCTTTACCCTGACGCTGACCTACCTGAGCGAGGAATGTTCGATCACCGCCATTGGCGGCGCCATGGCCGCGTATATCACCGGCAACGTGGCCTCCAACCTCTTTGGCCGGCTGCTGGCCTCCGAACTCGCCGGCAATCTGGGCCTCGCCCAGAGCTTTTACGGCTTTGCCGCGCTCAATCTGGCGGGGGCGGTTGCGGCCTACCTCTACCTGGGGGCGCGGGACAGTCACGGGCATGTGCCCGATGATGCGGGCTCGGTCATCGAGGCGTGGAAGGATCACCTGACCAATGCGCGGCTGGTGGCGATGGTGGGCATCGGGTTTATCCTGCTGTTCGTCTTTGTGGCCACGTTCACCTATGCCAACTTCATCCTGAGCGAGGCGCCTTTTGCGCTGCCGCAGACCATGATTGGCCTTGTGTATTTCGTTTTTACCCACGCGATCCTGACCACGCCGCTGGCAGCCGCATCGGTCACACGCTATGGCGCGCGGGCCAGTTTCCATGGCGCGATTGCGGTGTCCAGTCGGTCGCCACCGGATATGTGGGCCGCACGGCGACCCAGGACCACGCGGCGGCCAACGGGCTTTACCTGGCCAGCTACTATCTGGGCGGCATCGCCGGGGCCTTTGTCATTGGTCAGGTCTTTGCCTTGGCCGGGTGGAGCGTGGCGGTACTGGCGCTGGCGGCCCTCACGGCGCTGGCCTGGGTGCTGTCGCTGTGGATGCAGCGCTAGGGTCAGGTGCCCGCGCCTGGCGCGACCCGGCACCAGGCGGCGTGGGTTGATCTAGAACAGCCCCTCGGGCGGGTCGGCCACGATGCGCCGGGCAGACAGGTCGACGGTGGGCACGGCGGCCCGGGTGAACGGCAGCAGGACGGTGGCGGTGGCACCGGGCGCATGCACCTCGAGCAGGTCGCTCGCCCCATGGTTTTGCACCGACTTTACGTGACCCAGCGGTGCGCCACCGGTGTCGAACACCTCAAGCCCGATAAGGTCGGTGTAGTAGTATTCGTCATCCGGCAGGTTGGGCAGCTGGTCGCGGCTGGCATAAAGCTGCGTGCCCTTGAGCGCGTCGGCCTGTTCCTTGGTCGCGACCTCGGCGATGCGCCCGGCAAAGCCGTTCTTGATGGGGCGCAGGATGGCGAGGGTAAAGCTGCGGCTGCCGTCTTCGGTGGTGAGGGGCGCATAGCTTTCGATATCCTCGGGCACGGCGCAAAAGGACTTGATCCGCACCTCGCCCTGCACGCCATAGGCCCCGCCGATGGAGCCGACGCAGATCCGGTCGTCACTCATTCCAGCACACTCCGTCGCGCATCGTCCCACCCGAATCCGTGCATGCGGTCGTCGCATTCGACCGTTCGAAGAACAGCCCAAGCACAAAGGCCAGAGGCAGCAGGATGGCGAGGCGTATGAGACCGAACATGCCCCGTGTTGTGCCCTGCGTCTGCGGGAATTGTCCAGTGGGCGCTTGCCTTGACGGTTTGACCGATGCACGCTGTCGCCAGCCCGTGCATGCAGCGCGGGATGGAGATTTTATGTCGGTATAGGCGCGGGCTTCGGTCCAAGCGATCACGGGGCACTGCAATGGGTCATTTGGTGGCCATGGCTGCTGTGCGTGATCGGCACTTGCCCCATTCGGGGTGTATCCAACACATTGAAAAGACTGGAAAGATGGCTATGCCAATCCCTTTTGACACGCGCGCGCCGCGCGCATCCGACATACCCGCACTTGCCACCATCGCAGACGCAACCCTGTTTCCCGGAGAGATGCTGGAGGGCATGATGACCCCCGCGCTGGAGGGATCGGGCGACGATGTCTGGCGCGTGGTGACCCACGGTGACGTGCCTGTCGGCTTTGCCTTTGCGCAACCCGAGGCACTGACCGACCGGACATGGAACCTGCGCGCCATCGCCGTGCGGCCGGATCTGCACGGATCGGGGGCCGGAACGACGCTGATCGCCGCGATGGAGGCCGTGCTGGCCGAGGCGCGGCTGATCGTGATCGACACGACGCAATTGCCCGATCAGGATCGGGCGCGACGGTTTTACGGCGCGCGTGGGTACGCACAGGTTGCCGTGATCCCCGGCTTTTTCGGGGCGGACGAAGACAAGGTGACGTTCGTCAAGATGATGCGCTGAGGCGGGCGGGTTCGGCGCACATGTAAAACCGCAAGTGGTTTACAAATGCTGAACCCGGCGTTTCAGCCGCGTGTCCGCAGGCTGAAACGCGCGGCGCCCGGTCAGGGGTAATCCAACCGGGCGCCGCATTTTTTTCCAGGCCGGGCAGAGGCTAACTCTGTCGCGGCTTCTTCTGCAGGTGCGTCCTCTGCCTGTGCCTCTTCGGCGGGGGCTTCGGCGGCTTCTGCTGCCTTGGCGGCTTTTTCCTCGGCGCGGTCCTTGGCCTTCTGGCCTGGCTCACCTTTTTTCAGGTTTGCACGCTCTTTCTTGGCCAGCACGCCGGCGGCTTCGAGCATGCGCGCGATGCGGTCGGTGGGCTGGGCGCCCTGGTCGAGCCAGTATTGCACGCGCTCCATGTTCATCTTGACGCGCTCTTCGCTGTCCTTGGGCAGGAGCGGGTTGTAGGTGCCCAGTTTCTCGATGTAGCGACCGTCGCGGGGCATGCGGCTGTCGGCGGCGACAACGCGGTAGAAGGGGCGTTTCTTGGAGCCGCCGCGGGCGAGGCGAATTTTCATGGCCATTTGGATTAGTCCTTTTTTTCAGGGTGTAGGATGGGCAATTTTGCCCATCATGATTGATGTTTGCGGTGGTGTTGGATCACCTCCGCGATGATGAAGTTCAGGAACTTCTTGGCAAATTCGGGGTCCAGATTGGCCCGGTTTGCCAAATCTTCGAGCCGCGCGATCTGGGCCGCTTCGCGGCTGGGATCGGAGGGCGGAAGGTCGTGTTTGGCCTTGAGTTTCCCCACGGCCTGGGTGTGTTTGAACCGCTCGCCCAGGGTGTAGACGAGGATCGCGTCGAGGCGGTCGATGCTTTCGCGGTGCTCGGCCAGCAGCTCTGCGGCGCGGGTTGTGGCGTCGGTCATGGGCAGGCTCCTGATGCGCAAAACGGGGGGACACAAGGTGTGCACAACCTGTGCACAGGCCGTACACCGCTGTGCTGAATTCCGGGGTGGGCGGTGTCAGTCAAGGGCCCATCCTTTCGGTTTGAACATCGGGTCGGCGTAGTGGCTGATCTCCATCTCGATCCCGTGGGCGAGCTGGCTGTCCTGCAGGGCTGCCGGTGACGGGTGGCGGTAGACCGCATCGCTGCCGTCGATGGTGGCGGCGTCGAGATCCTTGACCGCGCCGAGCCGTTCGGCGAGCCGGAAGCTGTCGAGGTTCTAGGGGTCAATAT
>ERZ1740072.932-NODE-932-length-11560-cov-3.729422_pt1 | contig 11560 bp, 11 predicted proteins | sample MGYA00581733_ERZ1740072 | MGnify/ENA primary metagenome ERZ1740072 (study PRJEB43018, sample SAMN04849741) | marine metagenome | isolation source: floating plastic debris | place: Pacific Ocean | collected 2008-08-30 | study: EMG produced TPA metagenomics assembly...
CAGCATATTGGTCTTTGACGGTTTGATAGCCGTCCTCTGTCGACATCGAGGCGTCATAGGGTTGATTGAGATGTACCAACAGCGCGGTCCCTGCGTATTCGGCGTACATATCAATTTCACCCGCAATTAGGGCGGCGTGGTTTTCACTACTACCCCCCAGGGCTGCATAGTCGGCGTTATAGCCCGCATTGTCCAGCACCATCTCAAACATGTGGCCGAGTAGGTACTGCTCAGTAAACTCCTTGGAGCCAATGGTGATCTTGGTGCCGTCTGAGCCACCGCTGCAGGCAGCTAGCGTAGTTGCCAGCAGTAGGGCCGCACCGGTTAAAAAGGATCGTCTTTGAAAATACATAGCGATTTGGGGAATTAGTGTGAACAGATAGGTGTGAATGGATGGTGAACAGAGCACGGACTAACGCTTACGGAGCGGCTGCCCGCAATTTGACCACGTCTGCGGCAGCGCGGTGCCGATAGTAGCTAACCACCAGCTCGACGCCGGTAATCACAGCAATACTCAGAACAGCCCCAATCAGCACGAGCAGCCCGATGGAGGGGGCCTGCTGCAGTCTGGTGGCAAGACCAATGGCCAACCAGCCAAAGGCGGCAGCGGCAGCGGCAAAGGTGATCGGTGTGATCGGCCAGGGGTTGCCGTTTTCACCTCGGCGCGGCCACAGTGTGGCGACTAGACCCAGGACTAGCACTGGCAGCCCCAGGGAGCGATAGTCTGCATGCAACCCTGTCAGTATAATCGGGTCGCTGCCAGCGACAGATTGGACTTCCCAAGGTAGCAAAACGCCAAATAAAAGCGGTAGTACCGCCACTGAGCAGAGCAGACCAATCAATCCGCCCCGTTGCCTGTACTCAGAATTGCCAACTTTGAGACCCTTGGGGGTGACCCAGGTTTCGAGTCGACCAAAGGTTTCTTCAAAGTAAAATGCCAGAATGGTAGCTGGAATTGCCCCCAGCAGCATGACATGGTCGCGGGCAAGCTGATGACCCCGCAAAATCAGGTCACCCAGACCCCCGGCCCCAATAAATCCCCCAAAGGTGGTGCTGGCGACAATCACCACCGCCGAGGTGCGAATACCGGCCATGATCACTGCGATCGCAACCGGTAGCTCCACCTTGAGCAGCACGTCGATTTCACCCATACCCATGCCCCGCGCCGCTTCTGTGATATTGGCATCGACCTGCTGAATACCCACCAGCGTGTTGATCAGCACCGGCAGCGTACCCACAAACGTCAGGGCTAAAACCGTCGGGGGTCGACCGATACCCAGGAGCGGCAGCGCCAGGGCCAGCACCGCTAAAAAGGGTATCGTATTGCAAATTTTGCCAACATTGAGCAGTACTTTTTGGAGCCAGCCAACGCGGGAGCCAGCGACACCCAGCAAAATCCCCAGACTCACTGCCACCCCTAAGGCCGTAAAGGTAATTTGCAAATGCTGACTCAGGGCCACCGTAAAATCTTGGGAGCGTTCGATAAAGTACGCCCACATCGCTTGGAACAACATGGCTATCCCCCTACTTGTTTGCTAGTGACACCGGGCAAGGACCGTTCAAGTTTGCTGATGGCGGTGTCAAACAAAATGGCCAGCAGTGCTGCTCCAATTGCGCCTGCGGCTACCTTGTCGTTACGGCCGCCGCCGGCAGCAATGCCTTCAAAAATCAGCTTACCTAGGCTGCTGGCCCCAAAATAAGATGCCAGGGTAGCCAGACTGATAGTCGAGACCACTGCAATGCGAATGCCCGCAAAAATAACCGGCAGCGCCAGCGGCAGCTCCACCTGGAGTAAAATGCTGCGTCGGGTCATGCCCATACCCCGCGCCGCCTCAATAATGGCTGAGTCCACCCCGTCAATCCCCACCGCCGTATTGCGCACAATCGCTAGTAGCGAATAGAGGGTTAGCGCAATTATCGACGGGGTAAAGCCAATCCCCACTAGGGGAATCAGCAGACCAAACATGGCCAGACTGGGGACGGTGTATAGCATGCCCGTCAGCTTGATCACCGGATCGTATAGGATACGTACTCGGGTAATCAATACGCCCAGGGGGAGACTGATCGCATTGGCGAAAACCAGGGCGACAAAGGTGATCAGTTGGTGACCCCACAAGAATTCCAGCACCCGGTCGGGACGACCCACACCGGGTAGATAGTACAGTAAGCCGTCCTTGAGGCTAATCAAAAACTCGCCCAGATTGTTAATAAATTCCATGGTGGCTCCCTTAACCTCCTGCTGGTGCTGGCTGGGTGGCGGCGATCAGCGATTGGGCATCGTCGACGGTGACCATGCCCACCAGCCGCCGCTGCGGATCAACCACGGGCAGATAGCGAATGCCGTAGCTCAGCATGGTGGAGAAGGCATCTTTCATCGTGGCTTCTTCTTCGGTGGTGGAAATCAGATGGCGCAGCATGGCCTTGGCGGGTTTTCCAGGGTGGGTTTGGGCCTCATCTAGGCCCACATAGCCTGCCAGCTTGCCCGCGTCGTCTGTGATGAACAGACTGTCAATTTTGTGCGATCGCATCTTGGCCGCCAAATCGGCACCGCTGTCGCTGACGTTGCCGAGCAGCAGGGTTGTTTGCATGACCTGACCGACGCGCACCAGCGTCAGCTGCTTCAGCCCCCGGTCAGCCCCCACAAAATCAGCAACAAACGTATCGGCGGGCTGAGCCAAAATGTTGGCCGGTGTGTCCAGCTGGGCCAAAACGCCCCCCACTTGCAAGATACAGATGAGTGTCCCCATTTTGAGGGCCTCATCAATGTCGTGGGTCACAAACATGATTGTTTTTTTTAGCTGCTTTTGCAGCCGTAAAAACTCATTTTGCAAATGATCCCGCGTGATCGGATCAATGGCCCCAAAGGGCTCATCCATCAGCATGACCGGCGGGTCGGCGGCTAGTGCCCGCGCCACCCCAACGCGCTGACGCTGCCCACCGGACAGCTGCTGGGGGTAGCGGCTACGAAACTGGGCCGGATTTAGACCTACAAGGTCTAGCAGCTCGTCAGCGCGTCGATCGATCCGGGCCTTGCTCCAGCCGAGGAGCTTGGGGACCACGGCAATATTGTCGCGGATGGTAAAGTGGGGAAATAGACCAATCTGTTGGATAACATAGCCAATGCCGCGTCGCAGCTCTACTTGGTCTTGTTTGAGAATATTGTGTCCACCGACAAAAATCTCACCGCTCGTTGGAGTAATCAAGCGGTTGACCATTTTCATGGTGGTGGTTTTGCCGCAGCCTGAAGGCCCAATCACTACACAGGTTTCGCCCTCTGGCACAGACATGGTTAAGCGATCGACGGAAGGCTGGCTAGCTCCAGGGTAGACCTTCACCACGTCGTTAAACTGAATCATCGGGATCAAGAGGATTTCCTCTGTTAACAACAGGAACACGTGACCAGTAACGGCCACAGAAATCTCCCGTAGCGATGCTTTCGCACTGGCTTCCTATATTTTTATTCTTTAAAATTCTTTTCATGTATACACTCTATCACCCGCACCCCGGGGAATAAGCTTACACAAAAAGCGCATCTATATGTTTACAAAAAGAAATAATTGCTCAACACCTTGCCCCGTCTCTTCTGGTGTCTTTTTTTCTATTGGTTTCTATGGCAACTAGAATCTTATGTTTTTTCTCCTATGTAGAGCACAACTTGGCCAGATGCTAGAAGAAATTGAACAATGAGAGGCTGTTGTTAAAACTCTCTTATAGAAGGCGAAAAAATAGTGTTGAACCTGTGCTAACTCTGTTTTTGTCGCTGTTGGCAAAGGGTGTGCACGAAATAAAATATCAGTTGTAGCGGGAAAGGGGAAAGGGGAAAGGGGAAAAGGGAAAGGGGAAAAGGCTCAGATGGTACTTTGTTTGATGGTGAGTCCTTTACGTTTAGGGGTTAGCGTTATTCTTTGTTATAGGTTGTCAGTGTGAAGTCGAACAACAACTTTTGGCATGTATTGTTTAGTATTTGTAACCCATGTATGGGCAGTCATTGAGCGCTAGCTCAAAAATGGACGTAGCTCATCGGCCATTTGGGCGCTGGCCGAATCGGCGGTGATAAGCTCTACCTGTTCTGCGCTGGTAGCCCCCAGACCCAGATCGGCGGCTCGGCGAATCTGGGTTTGACTCCAGATGGAACCGCTAGACACATCGCGGGTGGTGCCCAGCTTGCGGAGTAGGGCAATACCGACTGCGTCAATGGCAATCCGGTCCGTGGCCGCTAAAATAACCCCTGCCTGTACCCGCTGGCCCTGTTCGGGACCGCCGTCGACAAAGGCATCCACGCCGTCAATGACGATCAGTGAGGGGCGGTAGGCGGTGTTGACTTCGGCAATCATCAGTCGCTGGTTGGCGGAGCGGTGCAGCTCACGCATGTAGTCGTGACTGTCACCGGGTACCTGGCGAGCTACCATGCCAACGGTATTTTTTAGGGAGAGGGTAAAGTGGCCGCCAAAGCGGTGGGTTTTGAGACAGCAGACATTGACAATGGCATCGGCGGCGAGAACGGGACGTGCGATCGCAAACCCCCGAGACCAGTTATCGGCATCAAAGTACTGCCAGTCATCCCGACCCAGTTCATCAAAGACCAGGGTCTCAAACCCGTAGCGCTGACCCAGGGCAAAGACCTGCATTTGCTCCATCGCTCGGCGGGTCTCAGCCATACCTGAGCGATCGCCAACGGTGATAGCACTGGCCCCATCTGCCTGGATTTCTTGTACTAGAGTTTCCAGAATGATCGGATCGGTGGCGGCGGGGGCCGGGTCGCCCGTATTGTAGTTGGGCTTGATAAACACCCGCTGATTGTTAAAGCTTTGGGGCTGCAATAGTTCGATAGCTCGGCGAACACCCATAGCGCGGTCAGTAGTTTTGATCAGGGCGACGCGGTGGGGATTGTTGCCAGCCGCCGAGGCAGATAGCTCCGGGACCAGATCCGCCGGTTGAGTCGACTTCGGCCTGGGGCCAAATGCCCTGATAGCGGCAGGCAAAGCCGCGGCCCCCGTGAGCAGACCAAGATACTTTAGTAGCCCACGGCGCGATGATTGGTTAGGGTGTGGCGTTGACATGGTGACCAGACGTTGTGAGCACCCCCATTGTGGATAACCCATATGAGAATTAACTGAATCCGGTTGCCTACGGCCAGTGCGGTTCTAATGCTGTTGGGGATAGGCGAAAAGATAAAACACCGATTTTAGTTGGGGAAGGGTAAAAGAGAAAAGTGTTACAGGTGTTGCCGTTTGCGAGTCCCTTGGCTGGTTCTAGCGACTGTGCCCGGTCTTTTTAGAATTTTGTGTGGTTGATAGAGAATACTCTATGTTTGGTTGTCGACTATCAGCGTGATGTCTAAATTTATAAAACCTGGATAACAAATAGAGGTTAATCAATCTCCTAAAGCTGAGCAATCGTCTGGCATTTAAGAAATGTAAATAAATTAAGTAAATATTAAGGGCTGGGCTTGATAATCAGTATCAAGTTGTACAAAGTCCTGAACTCCATATCAAATTCGAGTAATTGCTCTGCTTTTGCTTAGTCTGCAGCGTAAAACACGGTCGGCGTTGCCTCAACCTGAGTGCAGCGGAGTCATAAAAACGAACTTGGTTTTGGTCCTTAAAAAATTGTCTACAGCAGGCGGCGATTTTGGCCTGTTGGTATATCCCCCCTTGACTAGACGCCAAACCTTTAAAAAAATGTTTGCCAAATCTTCTACCGCCCTATCTGCCTCCCAGGAAAACAACCCAGCTCATACTAAATCGGTGGATCATCCCTCTTCATTTTCTAAAGCATGGGCTGTTCGCTATATGCGGACGGTCAACCAGTCAGTACCCACCCCAACCTTTACGAATGAACTTGAGCTACGAGCCGCCGTTGCGAAGACACTTCACCAGGCACTGCGAACGGTTAGCGCCAAGGCATGGAACAAAACAGAACATCTCCTTTCACAGGAGGTGATACGACATCAGCTGCATCCCGATATTATCGATCCGTGGGCAATTGCTGGCGATGTTTTTGATATTTTTGACAAAGCCTTTGAAAGCTATGCCTTAGACGTGAGTCCCGAGCGCTTTGCTGTTAATATTGCCCCGGAGCTGGGTAATATTCGAGCCAAGTTTACCGCTGTAGATCCCAGGGTAATTGGCTTTGTGAGCATGCTGTTCCACTACACGGGGCAGCTGCTACTACAGCTGGTTGATCCGGCTCAACAGGGGGTGTTAAAACTCTACTTTAAGGCGATTGACGACCACCTTTACATGCCTCTACAGCGGGCCTATGATGCTGCGTCGTCCTATCCCTATACGTCGCCAGAGTTAAATATTGTGCGAACGTTGCTTCCCCAAAGCAGCCTGGTTGCCAAGCGGATAGTCGCGCAGGTGTTAGAAGCGTTTCCTAACCACCAGTGTTTTAGCGGGCCGCTAAAATCGTCCAGCGTTAGGCTTTCGAGTACCCGAGATGCGGAAATGTTTCAAACCTATCTATGGGTATGTTTGCTAGAAGGCAATGCCAGTGTTGTACAGCAGGAGCTATTTCCCCTGTGTGTGATGCTCTACCCTACGTTTAATGTGAGATGGGAGCTGGTCCGCTACATGCTGAAACTGCTGCAGCGTGAGGTTGGTCAGCTGCTGGCCTATGATGAGTTTGCTCTCTGTGCTTCTCATTTAGACCTGCTGCAGTCAATATTTTCTCCTGAGGTGGTAGAGGCTGGCGCAACCGCTTGAGGATAGCCGATACGCCCAGGCTCAGGTAGGGCTTAGGCGGCTAGCCCAGTAGGACGATATCACCACCAACAATCCCCCAACCCACTGGCCTAGGGAGGGCTGTTCGCCGAGTATGATCACCGCACTGGCGATGCCAAAAACGGGAATCAGGGCAATGTAGAAGGCTGCATTGCCTGCAGGTAGCGTCTGTAGCGTAATCAGATACAACAAAAATGCCAGTGCATACTGCATAATTCCTGACCCGATGGCCAGGAGCCAAAACAGCCGTGGGATCCCAGCTGCGCTGACTTCATAGGCCGGGTGAATCAGTGACAGCAGGCCAAAACAGACGATGGTTACAAGTAAACCTACCAGCTGCTGGGATGCGGTGAGCTGTAGGGGGGTGACCGATGCGATTTGGTGCTTGCTAAAAAGAACATATAAAACGGCAAAGAGCGTGCCCGTTAGCACTAATAAATCACCGCCCAGTGAGGCTTGGCCCGAGTTCTGACCATCCTTTAACATAAGTTACAAAACCCCTAAAAAGCTGCTACTAGCCAGCAGTAGTTTGACGGGGGTAAGTTTTTCACCCAGAAAGATGGCCGCGCATAAAATAGTCAGGATCACCTCAGATGAGCCAATCAGGGTGGCATTGGTGGCGGTTGTCAGCTGTATGCCAAAAATACCCAACATATAGGACAGTGCCGGTTCAAAAATTCCGGCATAGCCCTGTTTGAGATGTTGCCATGAAAAGGGCAGATGGCCCTCCCTGGCATAGCAAATCACCGTGAGAAATAGAACGCTGGAGACTAGCTGAATGATGAGCAGTGTGGTTGGGGCAATCTCCGTAAGGGCGACTTTTGTGAGTGTCACACCAACTCCCCAGCAACAGGCATAGCTCAGGGCAATAATAGCGCTCATGGCTGTACGATTTGCTCATACCGCTGTTCGACAGGGCAGCGCTCACAGACCTCTTCTTCGCAGAGACGACAAATCGAAAAAGCCCGCGCCTCGGTTGTTGTCATCGCTGTCAACATTTTTTCTAGGAGCTGGGTCAGCTGATTGCGATCGCTAGCAGTTAGCGAACTAACCACCAGCTGCAGCTGCTGCCGACGGTTGCTGAGAATGTCCTTACGCCGCTGGCTACCGGCCTCTGTTAGGAATAAAGCCAGGGTCCGACCATCCGTTCCTGCCCTACGTTCAACCAATCCTTGAGACTGCAGGCGATCGATCAGGCGCACTGTCCCTGGGTGAGAAAGATTTAAGATATGTCTGAGCGCGTCGATGGAAATTCCGGGTTCTACACCCAGGGTTACGAGTGCAGCGGGCGTTTCACCACCATATCCAGCAGCAGCTTCAGCGGCTGTTGTGAGGGTATCTACGACACTGAGTGCAAAGGCACCTAAAAGATTTATGGTTCTTACCTGTTCCATGGCAGCGGCTGAATTGAAAAATGCATGCGTTATGCATATAATAAGCCGTCAGTGACAGTTTGGTTTAAAGGTTAGTTTTTGGCTGCTTTATGGGTGGGTGGCCTAGGGCAACGGAGCGGTTGTATTGGGGGACACACTGCAGCGGTGATATCTGGCTTTACCGACCCCCTGCGGTCTCGATAAACGTGCCTGTCGTGTAGGAAGCCTCGGCGGATAGCAACCACATTATTGCCTGGGCAACTTCACTGGCCTGCCCCCCTCGTTTCATGGGGACAAATTCCTTGACGCGCTCTACGCGGTCAGGTTCACCACCGCTGGTATGGATGTCTGTATAGATAAAACCTGGACGCACGGCGTTGACGCGAATACCCTCTGCAGCGACTTCCTTGGCTAAGCCAACGGTCATGGTGTCAATGGCACCTTTGGATGCCGCATAGTCCACATACTCTCCTGGGGAGCCCAAACGGGCCGCCACGGATGAGACATTGACGATGGCTCCCCCGGCTCCGCCCGTCTGGCGGGACATGCGTTTGATGGCTTCCCGCGTACAGAGAAATACGCCAGTGATATTAACAGCAAAGGTGCGGTTGAGGCGAGCTGCGTCCATGTGTTCAACCCGCATCTGCTGCTCCAAAATCCCCGCATTGTTGACCAGGGCTGTTACCGGACCCAGCTGATGGTCAACGGTTTCAAAGAGGCGGATGATATCGGACTCGGATGCCATATCGGCGGCCACTGCGATCGCACTGCCCCCTAGCTGTCGGATCGATTCCACAACGCCATCAGCCGCTGTTTTATTGTGCAGATAGTTAACACAGACGGCATATTCTTTTTGTCCGGCAAGCAGGGCCGTAGCGGCCCCAATACCACGGCTGCCGCCGGTTACAATGATGATTTTTTTCATGGCTGTCGAGATAGTTATAACGCTTAAAACCAGACCGGTCACATCGGTTTAGTCTAAACTTTGACTACCCTCACCTAGGGACTCGCAACTAAATAAAGTACTCCCTGTATCGCTTTACCCCTTTACCCAACCGAGACTGGTATTTTATTTTTGCGCACCTCCCCCTACATTAGAAGAGGCTGCAACCGTTATTTACCCGAGCTGATTGTCGGGGTTAATTCTTCAAAAAGGCGGTAGGGACTCTGGGTCATTCCCAGGGCGGCGTAGGTTTTTTGGGCGCGCCTATTGTCCTGTTCAACATAGAGGCGGAATCCACACACGTTGGGTGCTTGAGCTGCAAGTTCTTTGACATACCCGTACATGCGACGATAGATGCCGCGACGGCGATAGTCGGGGGTTACAAAGACGCTTTGCACCCACCAGAAAAGACCGTTACGCCAGTCACTCCATTCTGTTGTAATCATCAAACAGGCCACTACTTTGGAGTTGTCCTCTGCGACGATGTAAAACCCGTGGGCAGAATTTTCCAGCAGCGCGTCGACCCCGGCCAAAACCACCTCAGGCATTAGCTGTTTCTGCTCCGTTTCTAGAGCCATCGCTTGATTAAAGCGGGCAATATCATCCGCATCGTGGGTCTGGGCTCGACGTATTTTGATCGGGTCCATACAGGCACCTTTCTCCTGACTACTTGGGCTAATGTTGTAAAGGGAAAATTTAACCCTTTGTACCTGTTCTCCTAAACGTGCTAATAGCCTAGCTCCTATGGTGTCTGATATTCTGCAAACTACCTTTTTGAATAATACCGTTGCCGACTATGGCATTGCCCTGCTCGGTATCGGTGTGGGGGTTGCGATCGCACATTTCCTCAAGCGCCTGATTTTGTATCGTCTAAAACAATGGGCCAAACGCACCACCACCAGCTTGGACGACCAGCTGATCCATTTGGTGGAACGTCCCACCCTGTGGCTGCTTTACCTGGCCTCTGGCTACCTCAGCCTGCAAAATCTCACGCTGTCCGATACCGTGGATGAGCTGCTGCGGGTTGTGGGCATCGTTCTGGCTACCCTACTGTTGCTGCAGCTAGTCGGCTCGGTGGCTGAATACGGTCTGCGGATCTATGGGTTTATCCATCGCAACCAGCCCAATATGCGACAGAGTCTAAATGCCCTGATTCCAGCCGTACGTGTGGTGCTGTGGGCCGTTGGCGTTGTCTTTGTGCTTGATAACCTGGGGTTTGATATTTCCGCTGTGGTCACGGGGTTAGGAATCGGCGGTGTGGCGATTGCCCTGGCAGCCCAGGAGATTTTGCAAGATCTGTTTAGCTACTTTTCGATTTTGTTGGATCGCCCGTTTGAGATTGGTGACTTTATTGTCGTGGGTGAGATGGCCGGTACCGTGGAGCATGTGGGGATTAAAACCACCCGATTTAAAAGTATCGATGGAGAACAGCTGATCCTCGCCAACACCGATCTGACCGCCTCACGTATTCAAAACTTTCAGCGCATGGCCCAGCGGCGGATTGAGTTTACCCTGGGGGTGACCTACGAAACCGGCATGGTCCAGCTAGAGCAGATTCCAGAGATGATTCGCCAGGCCATTGAAGCAACTCCCCAGGTCACCTTTGATCGGGCACATTTTGCGAGCTTTGGCGACTTTAGTCTCAACTACGAGGTGGTCTATCTGGTGGAGACCAACGACTATACGATCTATCGAGACGCTCAACAACAGATAAATTTTGCCGTTAAAAAACAGTTTGATCAGGCCGGTATTGAGTTTGCCTATCCGACCCAGGTGCTGTACCTTAATCGGGCCACCCCTAAACCATAAGGCGAAAGCTGTCTCGACGGTGAAAATCGGGTTCGTTGCCGGTGTGGGTCAGGGCCCAGTGGGAAATATCATCGGTTTTAAGGACGCTACTCACCCCTAGCTCCAGGGGCTGATCGAGGGTGAGCCAGCGATCGATGGGCAGCTCCAAGGTGAGATAATAGCCCTTGGTCAGGGGCTGCCAGGTGCTGGCTACCGTCTTGCAGGCCGGTTCAGCGACCATGGCCTGGCGATAGTCATCAAAGCGATAGACGTTCCAATCCCCTTTGGGGGCGGCGTTGACCTCCCAGTAGCGGGATGAGCCGGGCAAGCCAATAAACACTTCAAAACAGGTGCTTTCCCAGAGATGGTCGCGGCGGCTCGGCTGGCTATCCGCCAGGGAGGGTACTTCTAAAGCATCCACCGCGCCGGTGAGCGTATACTCTATCGTTAGCGTCGTTTGCGATCGCACCACCCGACCAGAAATGACCAAGTCAGATACGGGTTCAAACGGCGTTAGCGAAAATGGTATGGCCATAGATCATCTCCTGGGGAACAAATATAGGACCAATGAGGTCTGTAAAAGGGGGGTGTACAAAACACCGTCAGTGGCACAGCCATGGGCCACCGGGTATTAATTTTTTTAGCCCTATTAAGTAGTTCTACGCGGCCCATCCAGATTCCGAACAGTAATTAGCTTTTAGCCGATCAATTACCCGTTGAATCGGCTGTTT